>Ga0116227_10001557_pt1 | contig 51511 bp, 51 predicted proteins | sample S1TSphgellanicum_FD_89693 | JGI IMG/M metagenome (GOLD analysis project Ga0116227, IMG submission 89693) | Host-associated microbial communities from peat moss isolated from Minnesota, USA - S1T2_Fb - Sphagnum magellanicum MG | ecosystem: Host-associated > Plants > Peat moss > Unclassified...
CAGCTCGACCGCGATGCCGGCATGCGCGTCGAGAGCAAGGCACATCGCGCTCGCCCGTCCGCCTGGACACAGCACGGCATGGCGCACGCCCGCCGCGCTGAGCGCATCGGCAATACCCTCCACCCATACCGCGTTCAGCGATCCGGCCGCGACGCGCGACTCGAGGACGGCCGCCACTACGCCGCCGCGCAGGAAGAACGGCGCAGCGATTCCACCGGCACCGTCTGCGTCGCCGCTGTCTCACTCCCGGGCGTCTGCCCAGGCATTTGACTAACCGGCCCCTGCGCCACACCGGCTACACCAGCCGCACCCGCCGCGCGCTCCTCCGCCAGCAATCGCTCCATCACCCGGCGAGCGCGAATCGCGCCCGCATCGAGCGGCAGCAAGGCCGGTTGCAGCGCCCAGAAATCGTTGTCGCCCAGATTGCGTTGCTGCGCTTCGAGCATCGGCAGGTCTTCCTGCTCGAACGGTTTCATCAAGCCATCCACCGCATACCGCACCAGCTCGCGGCCCGCCTCGCCCATCTCCTTGGGCAAGCCGAAGGCAAAGAAGTAGTGCGTGGTCCGCTCGGTCTCGGGCGTGAGCCAATGCGCCGACGGCGCGATCAGCCCCGCCTCGCGAGGCATGCCCGCCGGCGTGACGCCCACCATGATCGACAGCAGACCAGGTGGGGTCCAGCGCACATCCATCCAGCGGTCGACCCGGGTGCCGGGCGGAATGCCAAAGCCATTCGCGACGAACGGCGGCAACACTTCGTCGTGCGCAAGCCGGCGCACCCAGACCGTATCGCCGAGACTGCCGGACTGCACCTCGCCGCGCGCAATCGCTTCGCTGCCCAACGTATCGGGATGCAGAAACTGGAAGTGACTCAGATCGAGCAGGTTGTCGGCACTCAACTGGTAGTGAGCGCGCGTCAGCAAATAGCCATCCTGCATAAGCGCCGTATCGGGATCCACAAATGGAAACGACGGCAGCAGCGACGCATCGGCACGTTGCGGATCGCCCGGCCAGAACCAGACCGCGCCGTAACGCTCGATAGCCGGATAGGTCCGCACATGTGCGCCGGCCGGCACGCGCCCATCGCCGTGCGGATTGTGCACGCACTGTCCGGACGCGCCGAAGCGCAGGCCGTGATACGGACATTCGAGCGCACCGTCAACGACGCGCCCTTTGGAAAGCGGCGCGAAGCGATGCGCGCAACGATCGTCGAGCGCGATCGCGCGTTGCGCGGCATCGCGATACAACACCACCGGCCGCCCGAGCAGCGTGCGCGCAAACGGCGCATCGGCGCGCACCTCGTGCGCAAAGGCAGCGACATACCACGCATTCAACAGGAAGGACATGGGCAGCTCAGAGCAAGATCGTCAGGCGTGAAGGGAATCAAGCGGGATTTAAAGCGAGTTTAAAGAGGCCCTTCACGCATAGATTCAACAAAGCTCATGCAAACGCGAAGCCGCGCCTTGCGATTTGTTTAGTCGATCCTCAACAAAGCTTAATCCGCCTTGCGACATTGAAAGGTGGCGCGAACCTATACATCGCCTAGTGTTGACGGCCATTTCCGGCCTTTTTACCTGGCCTTGAGCGAAAGCCAGCAATTGATACCGGGCGCCTGCTTAGGCACATAACTTACGACATCTTTCCGGCATCTGCGTCGTTATTCGTCGTAACAATTCATGCGACTTCAAACACCGATGTTTACCTGTAAACCGCCAACCCTCAAGGGGAAACAATTCGTTACAGCCCTGATATTTTAAGGGTCTTAATTTTCGGGTCGTGCAGTTCGTCATTCGGAGCACAACCGTTGGTATCCGTCCTGGAGGGCATGTTGAAATTCGCCGTGATGACCACCAACAGCAATCTGTTCAATCTGATATGCCAGTGCTTTGGAGACGACACGATCGAGTGCTGCCGTTTTCATGACGACGTGGCGTTGTCGCGAGCGATCTATCGCGAGGACTATCACGCGATCCTCGTCGACGCGGCCACCGGCATCGATTCGACCCGCGCCGTGTTCGCCCGCCGTGCCTGTTATGGCGACCGGCGTGCACCCTTGATCGTGGTGGGCTCCTTCGCCGATCGCGACAGCATCGAGCGCGCCTTCGAGGCGGGCGCCGACGATGTGGTGCTGTCGCCGGTGGATCGCAGCGAACTGGCCGTGCGTACCTTTCTCGCACTGCGCCGCTTCCAGTCGACGCCCGCCGCGCCCACCGAAGAATCGGCCGCACTGGGTCCCTACAAGCTCGACCGGCGTGCGGGCGTGGTGCTCGTCAACGACCGCATCGTGCGTCTCACGGTGCGCGAGTTTGCGATTGCGTGGCTGCTGTTCTCGCGAGCGGGCGAGTATGTGAGCCGGCGGCAGATTGCCGGCGCAATCTGGAGCAGCACGGAGGACATCGTCGGCCGCACGCTCGAACAGCATATCTACAAGCTGCGCAAGAAGCTGGAATTGAACGGCAGTTCGGGCGTGCAATTGCGGACCATGTATGCGCACGGCTACCGGATCGAGCTCTGCGATTCGACGGTGGAGATCGACGCCGAAGCAACGCTCGCCGCTCGCGCCTGCCGCGCTCTGGACGTTCATCCGCGCGACAGCGAAGCCGCCCGCACCGCCCAGCCGTGGGGGCAATATGCGGCGTTCTGGAACCTCGGCGCTCCGGGTTCCGCGAGCCTCGTGGCGAACTTCGTCGCCACGGAAACCGCCCATGCGGGCAGCGACAGCAGCACGTACGCCTCGCTCTCCATCCCCGCCGCCTTGCTGCGCAACGGCACACGACAGCGCCGCTAGAGGCCGCACACGCTCCCTCCGAAGCGGGCGTCCCGCGCCCGTCCTCTGCCGCTGCCGGCGCGCGTCGCAGGCGCGTGACCATGCCCGTTTCATCCCGTGCATGGGTGCAAAAAAAGACCGTCGCGTCACGGAATAAGCCGCCGACACCAGGCGTTCAATAGAGTAACCAGCGTCGCCACACATCGCCCGAAGGCGCGTGTGCGTCGCAGGTTATCCTCTTTCCATTCCACGAGACGTCTATGAAAATCAATCGAATGCTCACGGCTATGGTCTTGTCGCTGAGTCTCGCGGCACCTGCGCTCGCGGTTGCCGACACGCTGAACCTGAAAGCCAACCTGCTCGCCTCGACCGAAGTGCCGCCCAAAGCCAGCGACGGACATGGCGACCTGACGGCCACCTACGACACGTCGACGAAAGTGCTGCAGTGGAAGGTCACCTACGCGGACCTCACCGGCCCGGCCAGCATGGCGCACTTTCATGGCCCGGCACCCGCAGGCAAGAACGCGCCTGTCGTGATTCCGATTCCGATGGACAAGCTGCCCAGCCCGATCGAAGGCCAGGCCACACTCACCCCCGCGCAGGAAAGCGACCTGCTCGCCGGCAACTGGTATTTCAACGTGCATACCGCGAAAAATCCGGGCGGCGAAATTCGCGGCCAGGTCGAACAGGTCAAGTAAGCGCCTCGCGGCCCGCTCCCTCTGCCGTGCAACCGGTCGACCCGCCGGCCGGTTGCACGGCGCGATCCCTACGCCCACTCGCAACAGCCGCGGCGTAGCGTGCCCCTCGCACGACCTCCGGAGAACATGTTGAAATTCGCCGTGTTGACCACCGACGGCAATCTGTTCAATCGGATTTGCCAGTCCTTTAGCGACTTCAGCGACAACGCCATCGAATACCGGCGCTTTCGCGACGATATTGCGTTGTCGCGAGCGATTACCCGCGACAACTACGACGCGATTTTCGTCGATGCGTCGAACGGTATCGACTCGACCCATGCGGTAGTCGCGCATCGCGCCTGTTATGACGACCGGCGCGCCGCGCTGATTGTGGTGGGCGAGTTTGCCGATCGAAGCAGCATCGAACGTGCGTTCAGCGAAGGGGCGGACGACGTCGTCCTCGCGCCGTTCAATCCCGGCGAACTGGCCGCGCGAACTCGTCTTGCGTTACGCCGCATCCAGTCGGCCACGCCCCCGCACGCGGACGACTTCTTGAGCTTCGGCCGCTATCGGCTCGACCGGCGCGCCAGCGCCGTGCATATCGACGCGCACAGCGTGCGCCTCACCGTGCGCGAGTTCGCGATTGCGTGGCTGCTGTTTTCGCGGGCCGGCGAGTACGTGAGCCGCAGGCAGATGGCCGCTGCGATCTGGGGCGGCACCGAGGATATTGTCGGCCGCACGCTCGAGCAGCATATCTACAAGCTGCGCAAGAAGCTGGATCTGAACGGAGCCGCCGGTGTGCATCTGCGTACGCGCTATGGGCATGGTTACCGCATCGAGCTGACCGGCAGTGCCGGCGATGGCGACGCGCAACCGAACGCGTCTTCAAGCGCAGATGCGGACGGGGATGGGGACGCCGAAGCGGCTGCTGATACGGCTGATACGATTGATGAAGCACAGGCCGTCGGCGCTCGCCTGCCCTGGGCCATCGCGTCGTCATGGCAGGGCGCGGTGCTGCCGCTCTACTCCGTGTCCGAAACGCTAGCTTGCGTGTGCATGCCACGGCGCGGCTAAAGCCAGAACGAGAACCCAGGCTAGACAGGTCGTCGACATGAGGGCGCCTATCAGGCCAGGGCGCCCTCATCCTCCATCACAAGCTCAGCACTCGCGGCGTCAACAGGAAGACCCGCTCCATATGCGTATGCTGGTCGTTGTTGTAGCGGAACAGCGCACCGATCAGCGGTATCTTCGAGAGCCCCGGCACGCCGGTCACACCATTGGAGTTATTGTCGGTGCTATAGCCGGCGATCAGCAGGCTGTCGCCCTCGCCGACAAACGCCTGAGTATTGATCTCGCTACTCGTGATCACCGGAATGCTGTCCACCTGCTGTCCCGTCAACTGGCCGTCCTCGATATGCACGTCGAGCTTGATGCGGGTCTGGCCGTTGTCCGTCACGACCATCGGCAGCACGCGCAGCGACACGCCAGTCGACACGCTATACAGATCCGCCGATGTGTACCCCGAAACGCGCACAAAGAACTTCGTGGTGTTGTCCATCACCGCTTCGACGTTATCGAGCGTCGCGACCTTCGGCGATGCATCGATCTTCGCCTTCGAGTCGCTCTGCAGCGCATTGATGCGCGCCATCAGATAACGCCCCGCACCGCCGATCACCGCGGTAATCGAGCCGCCGAGCGGCGTCGAATCGACCACCGTCGTGCCGTCCGAGAGTGTCGTGGTGCCGAAGGTCGGGTTGACCTGACCGTTGGAGAAGCTGTTCTGCGGCTGCGCGCCGTTGCCGGTCTGCAAATCCACATGGCTGTTATGCGCGCGCCAGTCGACGCCGATTTGCGCCAGGACGTCGTCATCGATTTCGATGATATGCGCCTCGATCTCAATCAGCTTCGGCCGCGTATCGAGCTTGTCGATCAGCGACGCGTACTGGTCGATGCGTTGCGGCGTGTCGCGGATCAGCACCGAGTTGGTGGTGGGATCGGCCTGCATGATCGGCAAGCTCAGATCGCCGCCGCTGGCGATTCCGCCGCCCTGCGAGCGGCCCGGCACGCTGCCGTAGCCGACGTTGCCGCCGTTCGCAAAGTTCGGCGGCGCCGAGTTGCCCACCAGACCGCCGAGCGAAGCGTCCTGCCCCTGCGGCATGTTGGACGGCAGCGGCGGCAACAACGTCTGCAAGCCGCCGCCGGAACCGTTGCCGCCCACGTCGTTCATCGGTTGCAGGCGCTGCATGTTAGGCGAGACCGAGTTCTGTGCATTGCCGCCGCTGCCGCCGCCCTGCTCCTGCTTCGCGTGGTACATATTCGACAGCACGGTGGCGACACCCGGCACCGTGATCGTGTTGTCGTCGATCTTTACCTTGTGATCAGCGGCCCAGGCGTTTTTCAGCTTGAAGACGCGGATCACCGAACCGCCGCGACGGCTTGCGTTGTCGTCCAGACGCTGCGCTACTTCCATCACCAGTTGCACATACTGCGGCGGTCCGTTGACGAGCGCGGTGCCGGCCGCCTCGTCATAGGCAATCGGAAAACGCGTATCGTCGATGCTCATGGTTTGCAGCGCCGCGCGCAGATCCGCGGGCGAGGCATGATCGAGCTTGATCACCTGATGCGTGATGTCGTTGGCGCTGCTGATCGACAGCACGCTGCCGTCATAGAACCAGACGAAGCCGAAGGTCGACGCAAGCGTGTCGAGGAATCGCTGCGGCGACGTATCGAAGTGCCCCGTCACCGAGCCCTGCACGTTGCCCGCGATCGAAGCGGCCACCCCCTGGCTCGCCGTGAAGTCGCGCAATACGTCTTTCAGATCCTTGCCCTCTACAGCGATATGCACCGTCGAACTGCGCCAGCGCACCGGCGCCGCATCGGCCGGATCGACCGCAGCGCATGCGAGGGACGCCGCGAGCCACGCGGCGCAAAGTAGCCTCTTCGATTTCATGGAGTCGTGTGGGTGAGGTGAATAAAAATGGCAACGCGCTGCGGGCCGCCATGCTGCAACGTCTTATCGTTCGAGCGTCTCGGAGGGCGCTTCATGGAATTGCTTGCGGTAACCGTTGACGAGCGTCGAGCGGTTCTGCACGCCCCATTTGCTCGCCGCGCTCAGCACACCGCGCTCGCTCGCATACGAGCCTTCCGTCAGTTCCGCGCGAATGCGTTCCATACGTTGACGCCGGATCAGCTCGGTCGGCGAGAGTCCCAGGAAGTTCTTGAACGCGCTCTGCAAAGCACGCTCCGTCACGCCGATTTCCGCAGCGACTTCGCGCACCGAGAGATCGCGCCGGTCCAGGTTGTCGAGCACATAGCCGTAGGCACGGCGATACTTGGCCGGCAATCGGGCGCTGACGTCATCGAGTTGCGGCGACGGCTTGGCCGCGCGATTGAGCGACGGTGCACGCACATGCGAGTCCTCGCGCAGACACTGCATCGCGACCAGCGCATAGCGGCTATAGAGTTGCAGCGACTCCTGCGCGCGTCCTTGCGCCTGACGCGTCTTGGCCGTGCAATACAGATACTCGAGCTGGCGGTGACCCGTGGTGCCGTTACGGCCTATCTGATGCAGCGGTTCGAGCACGGCATGCGCGAGATGAGGCGCCGCGCCGGCCAGCGTGGCCAGCGCGATCTCCAGCCGCAGCGTGCGCTGATAATCGGTGAGGCCTTGCTCGCGCGCCCAGTTCAGATAGTCGTGCAGGCCGCCCATCGCATCGCGGTCCGCACAGGCCGCAAGGCGCAGGCGCTTCAGATAGTCGATGCGGCCGCGCAGCAGCGGCGTGCGCACGCCGGACACGGCCTCGCGCAAGCTGTCGACGGTCGTATCGGCGGCGTGTGCCAGGCGCAGCACGCGGTCGCTCGACAACGCCGACTGCCAGTACACGTGATCGCCTAGCGCGCTCGCGCTACGCACCTCGCTCTGCACCGCGAGATCGAAGCGCAAGGTAGCCAGCACGTCGTGCCAATGACCGTGGCGGTCGTCGATATCGCGCTCCACCAGCGCCGTCAGGCTCTCGAGCGCCTCGCTCGCCTCGCCCGTGCGGCCGAGTTCCTGCAACACGCAGACCATGCCGAAATGCGCTTCGGCCGCGCGCGCCGGCTCGATCTCGGGTTCGTCCGCGACGCGCGAGAAACACGCCAGCGCGGTGCCGAGCCGGTGACGGAAAAAGGCCTGCCACGCGGCGTTCCTGCACGAAGCAATGCGGATGGCATGCTTCGATGAACGAATCAGCTTCTGCGAGCGGCGATAGTTTTCTTCAGCCTCCACTTCGATGCCCAGCATCAGTTGCATATCCGCATGCAATTGCAGGCCATGCGGCGCGTGTTCCGCAGCGCCGGCCTCTTCGGCCCAGCGGCTCACCTGCTGGCGCGCAGCGCTCAGCTTGCCGTTGAGCAGGGCATCGAGGTAACGGTTGGCAAGCGCCGGCTCGGCAGTGGGCGTAGGTGTGGCGAGAGCGGCGACAACGGGGAAGTACAGCATCGAGAACATGATTCGACTCCTCTGATTGCGGACCGCGTCGCACGCTGAGCGCGCACGTCATCGGATGGAGTCAATGTAGCCAAACGCTCGCGCTGAACTTTCAATAAATCTGACCTTTTCCGCGTATTTGAGAAGTGTTGAGTGTTGCACGCCGGCACGCCCCGTACGCGTACCGAGACCTCAGTTTCTCAAGCAAAACTCAAGGCTTGCCGGCGGTATGCGATAGCTCACGAAATTCCGCGGCGAGACCGGCGACCGTCACCTGCTCGCGCACCTGGTCCACGAAGATGCCCACGAAGAGCGCCAGCATCAGCACCGTGACTGCGCCCTTCACCGGCTGGCTCAAGGTCATCAGATCGAGCTTCGATGCCGACTTCGATGCAAAACCAAAGGCGAAGTCGACCAGCAACAGAATCAGCATCATCGGCGCGGCGAGCTTGGCGACGGTCTGCATCAGCGTATCGGTCTGCTGCAGGACAAACGATTCGAGCATGTTCGAGACGTTCGGTCCTGCGGAGGTGATCGGCCACCAGCTATACGATTCGTACAACGTGCCGAGCAGAAACGTCATGCCGCCCAGCGCCCAGAACGCCACCGTGGCCACCTGGCCGAGCAGGGTCGCGGTGGGCGTGGATTGCTCCTGGCGCGTCGGGTTGGTGATCTGCACGTTGTTGTAGCCGGTCAGGTCGTCGATATAGGTGCCGGCGCTCTCGGCGACCCAGAACACGATCGATGCCGCAAAGCCGATCACCAGACCGATCATCCCTTCACGCAGACCGATTTCGAGCAGCGCGATGCCATGCAGCGACTCGATAAACGACGCGGGCTGCCCATACGCGACATACGAGCTGAACAGCAGCACGATGGCATTGCGCACCACGCCCTGCAGCAGACCATCGGCCGTGGGCGGAAAGATAAACATCACGATAAAGAGGCGCAGCGAGCAGACCCCGATCAAGGTGATATAGCCGACGAGCAGTTCGCCAAGCTGCGGCAGCGCCGAGAAAATATCGTTCACGCGCGCGCCCTCTGCTGCTGGAAACGGCGCGCGAGCGCGGTCTCTTCCGCTTCCTCGTCGCTCGCGTTGTCTGCCGCCTCGTCGTGCTGGCGGCGAATCTGCTGGATCCGCTCGCCGCACAGATCGATGCGCCCCTGGTTCAGTGCGATATCGCGCCGGGTCTTGTCCTGCGCCGCCAGGCTGTTTTGCACTGCCGCATCGGCGTGAACGAGTTCGCCTTCGAGCGCGCGCAGCCGTTCACCGACGATCTCCAGATAGCGGCGGCAGCCGTTCATGTCCTCGAGCGAGAAGGCTTCCGTGCCGGTCATCATCGCATCGATGCGATGCTGATAAAAGCGCTGGATGCCGGCCTCATGCTCGACCTGGGCGGCCTTGGCGTCACGCGCGGCCTCGAGCGACACATGCGCGTTGCGCTGCGCGGCGAGCGTGGCGCGCAGCGTGTCGTCGAGACGCCGCCGCCGTGTGCATGAACGGTCGAGCGCGATAATCCGGCGGTCCCGCGAACCGCTCGCTCCCTTTGCCGCCGCCATCAGCCGAGTCCGCTCAGGGCGTACAACTGCGCTTCCGTGTCGGCCGGCGCCGCATAATCGGCGGTCCGCTGCGAGAGAAACGCCTTGATCGAATCGAGCTTGGCGATGGCCTCGTCGGCAAGCGCATTGGTGCCGGGCTGATATTCGCCGATCTGCAACAACATCTCCACCTCGCGATGCTTGGCCATCAGTTCGCGAATCCGCGCCGCCGCCTGCACATATTGCTCCGGCACCACCTGCGGCATGACGCGCGACAGGCTCGCCAGCACATCGATAGCGGGGTACTGGTTTTTCGCCGCGATCTCGCGGGACAGAATCATATGGCCGTCGAGAATCCCGCGCACTTCTTCGGCAATCGGATCGCTGCCGCTGTCGTCTTCCGCGAGCACCGTGTACAACGCGGTGATCGAACCGGTCGCGCCCATGCCGGCGCGTTCGAGCAGGCGCGGCAACTCCGCGAAGATCGACGGCGGGAAACCGCGCCGCGCCGGCGGCTCGCCCGCAGCGAGACCAATCTCGCGGCCGGCCCGCGCGAAACGCGTGAGCGAGTCCATCATCAGCAGCACGCGCTGGCCGCGATCGCGGAAGTATTCGGCAATAGCGGTGGCCACATAGGCGGCCTTGGCGCGCTCCATCGACGAGCGGTCCGAGGTGGCGCACACCACCACCGAACGCGCCATCCCTTCCGGGCCAAGTATCAGTTCGACGAACTCGCGCACTTCGCGGCCGCGCTCGCCGATCAACGCGATCACGTTAACGTCGCATGAGGCGCCGCGCGCGAACATGCCGAGCAAGGTGCTCTTGCCGACGCCGGCCGGCGCGAAAATACCCATCCGCTGGCCTTCGGCGAGCGTCATCATGGCGTCCACGACGCGTACGCCAGTGGCAAGCGGCGCGTCGATCATGCGGCGATTCATGGGGTCGGGCGGCGAGGCGAAGATCGGCCGCATGGTGTCGGACTCGATGGGCGGGCCACCGTCTACCGGTTCGCCGAGACTGTCGATCACGCGGCCGAGCAGCATGTCGCCCACCTTGACCGCGAGCGGCCGGCCCAGTCCGATCACCTGGGTGGAACGCGAGATGTTTTCCAGCCGCGAGAACGGCGACAGCAGCGCGACGTCGCGGGTAAAACCAATTACCTCGGCATGCTGCAGCAGCGTGCCGTTCGGCGCGCGCAATTCGCACAGTTCCCCAAGCGACACGTCGAGACCGGCCACCTTGATCAGCGTGCCGATCACTTCGAGGACCTTGCCGGTGCGCGCGACACCCGGCACAGCGAGAATCTCGCGCTCGATGGCGTCGGTCAGCCGCTCGAAATCCAGCGTGCGGGTCAGCCATGGCGTGCTCATGCGGTTCCTTCAGTGGCTGATTGCGAGTAGTCCAGATGGGGGGAGTGACCTTCATCCGCGCCATAGCCGAGGTCCGCTGCCGTCGCTTCTGCTTCGTCGCCTTCTGCTTCAGCTTGCACGGCCTCGTCCGCCTCAGCCTCCTCTACCGACCGTTTCAACGCGCGCGATACCGCACTGCGCATCGCGCGAAGCTGCGTGTCGAGGCTCGCGTCCACCGTGCCGAAGTCCGATTCGCACACGCAACTGCCGGGGCCGAGGCGCTTGTCGGCGACGACCGACAGCGGAATCGGCCGCCCCAGTTCGAGCCAGCGCGCGGCGAGCCGGTCGAACGTCGCCTTCGCTTCGTCGTAGTCGTCGGGATGAACGGCGACCCGCAGATAGGTTGCGCCGTCAACGATCCGGTCGACCGTCGCCAAGGCTCGCTCGAACAGCGCCTCATGACGCTCGACGCGCACGATCTGCTCCACCGCCGACGCAACAATCCCCGCCAGCCGCTCGCGCATGCGAATCTGCAACTGGCTCTGGGCGTCGGCGACATCGGCAAGGCGCTCCATCCAGTCGGCGAGCGCGCGGTCGCAACCGTCGCGATAGCCCTGCTCGGCAGCCGTGTCGTATTCGCGTTGCGCCTCTTCGATAATCTGCCCCGCCTGGGCCTGGCCCGCCGCCACGATCTCGGCCGCTTCCTCGCGCGCGGCGGCGAGCAGCGCTTCGCGGTCCGCCGCGAGTGCCGTGTAGGCCGCGTCGATCGAGACCAGCGTGCCGAAGGTCTCGCGAGGGATCACATCGCGCGCCGCGCCGACGCGCGCCACCAGACCGTTGATGTCCATCTCGCCGGGCGCCGACCGGGCGCTTTTCAACCAAATAGCCATGCCCACTCCGGTAGCAGTTCGGACAGCCGCATGAAGAGCCGCGCCGTGCCCAGCGCGTCGAGCTGCGGCGGCACGGCGGCCAGCCAGGGCGGCGTCGGCAGCACGCGCGGCAAAGCGAGCCTGAGCAACGGAAACGGCATGCGCGAGCCGCTGTGTCCATACGTCGCAAGATCGCGCAGGAGCAACACGCAGCCTTCGATGGCGAGCGCTTCGGCGTCGAGCGCCGCCAGCGGCGGCATCGCGGCACGCGCGGCGAGACGTGCCGTGTCGGGCGCGTCGGCCAGATGCGCGTCCTGGGTCAGACGGTCGATGCCGACGCCCGCCCATTCGGAAAGCTGCGAGCGGCTACGCTTGTCGATCAGGCGCCGCGCTTCGGCGCGCCGGAACGACAGCGCACGCATGCGCAGCACTTGCAAGCCCGTTTGTGCCGGCAGCACGTCAAGCAGGGCGGCGTTCGGCTGCAGCGTTGGGGCGGACGCAGTGGATGCCGCTGATGCGATTGACGAAGCCGGTGACGCTGAAGCACCGAACATGGCTGATTGCGTCAAGATGTCCAGCCCCGGCATGCGCACGCCGGCAGCAAGCACGAGCGCTCGCGAGCCGGTTTCCAGCGCTGATGCACTCGCCCGTGCAAGCGCCGCACGCCAACCGGCGAGCTGCGTGTCGTCGGCGCCAAGCAGCGCCGCACTCCACGATGGATCGGCCCAGTGAACTGCTTGAGCAAGATTGCGGCGATACGCGTCGAGCGCGGCGGCCGCACGCATAAACGGTAAATCGACGGGGGCGTTCATCGGCAGTGCATGAAGACTCAACTGGCCGGACGCAAGCGTCGCAAGCGCGCGAGCAGCCCACCGAAGCGGCCCGTCTCGGCCTCACCATCCACACCGCTCGTCGCGCCGCTTTGCACCCGTCCCGCCAACACGCCGCGCTTCGCCAACACCAGCAGCGCGGTAGCCACCAGCACTGTGGCGCCGGCCAGTACACCCAACAGCCATCCCGGCATGCCGTTCGACTGCGGCAGTTGCGACAGTTCCACCGGATCCGCAGCGACCGCAGTCACACTGACCTCGTCGTAGGTGAGCCCTTCGACGCTATGCATGACCAGCGTCTTGATCTGCGGCACCAGCGCGCCGATATCGGAGTCCGGACGGTACTTGATAAACACAGCCGCCGACGAAGGCTTGATGGTCTGCGCCAGCGGATCGTTATTCGGCAGTACGATCTGTACGCGCGCCACCAGCACGCCGTCGATCTTCGACAGGGTCGACGAAAGCTCCTGCGACATCCCGTAGATGAAGCGCACGCGCTCCTCGGTCGGCGTCGAGACGAGGCCGTCCTTCTTGAACAGGTCGCCGAGATCGTCGAACTTGTTATGCGGCAGGCCACGCGCGCGCAGCACTTCCATGGCACGCACAAGCTGGCTGTCGTCCACATCGAGCGACCAGGTCTTGCCGGCATCCGACGTGTCTTTGGTCGCGTCGACGCCGCGTTCGAGCAGCGCCACCACCATTTCGTTGACGTCCTGTTCGGACAGATTGCCGTATAGCTCTTTCTTGCAGCCGGCGAGCAGCACGCATAGCGCCAGCACGCACAGCAAAGGTGCGCTGCGGCGGCGAATCGGCGTTCGGTCTGACATGGCTAAGCCTCGCGATTCATCGCATGAAGGACACCGGCGCGGCGTCCCTGACAACGGTCGTTGGGTAACGACAACCTTATTGGTTCTTCATCAGCGTTTCGATGGCCGACTTCGACGAATCGACCACGCCCATCTTCGCTTCCAGATCGAGCTGCGTGCTGGCGAGCTCAAGCGTCATGCGGATGGTGCCCGCGCTCATCTCGTTCATCGTCAGCGTCGGCGCGCGCTGTGCGAGGTCGAGCGCATCGTTCACCGTCTGCTGCAATTCCGCGTCCTGCGAAGCAACCAGCTTCGAGGCGACCGCCGTGCCGTCGTCCTGCGGCGCCGCGGGCGCGCTCATCGGCGCCTTCTGCATCAGCGACTGGAACTTGTCGGCCAGTTGCGTGGGCGCTTGTGCGCCAGGCGCCGCCGCCCCTTGCGACATCTGTTCGAGCGAGGCTTGTAGCGCCGACGCGTTGACGTTGACGGTCATGTGCGACTCCGTGACGAGTGGAAAAACGTGCAGCGCCTCAGGCGCGCAGAAACGACGCGTGCGGAATCGGCGCAGCCACCGGCGCCGGCGCGAGCGCCACGGCTGGCTCGGCGCTCTCGGTTTCCGCGTTGAATTCGGCCAGCGCCTCGCATGAAGCCGGCGTCACGAACTGGCCACCGTTACGCTTGACGCGCATGGCGTTGAGCAGGTCTTCACGCGCTTCTAGTGCACGCACAAGGGCCTGGGTATCGCGGCTGGGATTGATTTCCATGGCTTCGGTAGCGCACTGCTTCCAGTCCGGATCGCCCTTCGCGGAGAGGCAGAACGCCAGCAGCGCCTTGGCGTAACCGAAGCGCGGCGCATTCTCGCCCACCTGGCGCAGCACGTGAATGGCGTCGTCCCAATGGCCGCGCACCATATGCAGGATGCCGTCGAGCGTATCGATCTCGGTCACGCGCGGACGCAGCACGCGCAGCGCGTCGAGCACCAGTTCGATGTCGTAGGGATCGGCCGAGACTTTCGGGAAGTTGCTGAGCAAGGCGGTCGAGACGGTTTCGATCAGCCCGCCGATGACATTGGGGCTGCAATTCATGTATTCCGGCGTACTGACGGTCATGGCGACTCACTCCTGGGGAGAGACGTTGAAAACGGCCACGCCACGCGCGGCCGGTCACGAAGGATGCGTCAAACATAGCAACAGGCGCCGCGGCATACGCTGTGCGATGCGAAGCAAGCGCACCGCAAGCGAAGCCGCAGCGGCGCTTGCACAGCGGGCCCATAGCGCCACCAACGGTAAGCGTCTCCAGGCGTCTGCCTGCCTCGCGGGCTTCGCAAGGCATGCGACAGCTTCGCTTCGAGCCTCATGCGGCGCGAGCGTGAGCGCTATCGTCGGGCGAGCGTTGCGTTTGCGCAGTGCCTTAGTGCTTCAGTGCCTCAGTGCAGATGTCCCCGCCCCTGCCGCCCCTTCCAGCCGAGCCGACGCATGAGCGACGAAAAGACCGAAGAACCCACAGACAAAAAGCTCAAGGACGCGCGCAAGGAAGGCCAGGTCTCGCGCAGTAGCGACCTGACCGACTCGATCTCGATGCTGGCGGTAGTCGTCCTGCTGGTGGGCGGCGCCAGCCGCTTCAGCGATGCGATGCGTGCCGTCGTGAACACGGCCATGGGTTTTGTCGACGGCGACCATTCGCTCACCAACATGAATACGCAGCTCTACCGGCTCGGCGGCGTGGCGCTCTCCGCCATCGTGCCGTGCGTTTGCGTGGCCGCACTGGCCGCGGTCGCAGGTTCGCTGGGCCAGGTGGGCATCCAGATCGCCACCAAGCCGGTCACGCCCGATCCGAAGGCCGTCAGTCCGGCGGCGGGCCTGAAGCGCATCTTCTCGGTGCGCACCTTGATCGAGTGCGCCAAGATGGTCGTCAAGGCGGCGATCATTTTTTGCGTGATGTGGGAGTCGATCAAATGGCTCTTCCCGCTGATCGTCGGCTCGCTTTACCAGCCGTTACCGGGTCTCGTGCGGATGTTCTGGGACATCCTGCTCAAGCTGTTCATGGTGGCGGCAGCGGTGTTCGTGCTGGTCGGCGCGGCCGACGTCAAGCTGCAGAGCTTCATGTTCCTCAAGAAGATGAAGATGAGCAAGGACGAAGTCAAACGCGAGCACAAGAACCAGGAGGGCGACCCGCGCATCAAGGGCGAACGGCGCCGGCTCGCCCGCGAACTCGCCACCGCACCGCCGCAGGCGAAGGTGGGCATGGCGAACATGATGGTGGTCAACCCGACGCACTATGCGGTCGCCGTGCGCTATGCGCCCGACGAGCATCCGCTGCCTCGCGTGATCGCCAAGGGCATGGACGAGCAGGCGGCGCATTTGCGGCACGCGGCGCGCGACGCCGGTGTGCCGATCATCGGCAATCCGCCGGTGGCTCGCGCGCTTTATAAGGTCGGCGTCGATCAGCCGATTCCCGAGGAACTGTTCGAGACGGTCGCCGCGATTCTGCGCTGGGTGGAGGCGATTGGCGCGCGGCGCGATGACGGCGTCGCTTCTGACCAACCGTACGATCCGCCTCAGATGCTCCATTAGCGTGGTCTTTCGACTCGCATTGTTTCGCGCGTTGTTTCGCGCATTGACCCGTTTAACCAGGCATTCCGACATGAGAACCGATCCATGCTCAAGACGCTGAAACTCCCCGCAGGCGGTGAAGTCGGGATCGTGGCGCTGATCGTCGCGATCATCTCGCTGATGATCCTGCCGCTGCCGCCCGCGCTGATCGATATTCTGCTCGGCGTGAACATCACCATTAGCGTGACCTTGCTGATGGTGACCATGTATGTGCCCGACGTGGTCTCGCTGTCCGCTTTCCCCTCGCTGCTGCTGTTCACGACGCTGTACCGGCTGTCGCTGAACATCGCCTCCACCAAGTCGATTCTGCTGCATGCCGAGGCCGGTCATATCATCGAAAGTTTCGGCGAACTGGTGGTGGGCGGCAATCTCGTGGTGGGCCTCGTGGTGTTCGTGATCATCACGACGGTGCAGTTCATCGTGATTGCGAAGGGCTCGGAGCGGGTGGCCGAAGTCGGCGCACGCTTTACGCTCGACGCGTTGCCCGGCAAGCAGATGAGTATCGACGCCGATCTGCGCGCCAATCTGCTGACCGCCGAAGAAGCGCGCCGCAAGCGCGCCACGCTCGCGGTGGAAAGCCAGTTGCACGGCGGCATGGACGGTGCGATGAAGTTCGTCAAGGGCGACGCGGTCGCGGGTCTCATCATCACGATGATCAATATCGTGGCGGGCATCGCCGTGGGCGTCGCCTATCACGGCATGAGCGCGGGCGACGCGGCCAACCGCTTCTCGATCCTCTCGGTCGGCGACGCGATGGTCTCGCAGATTCCCTCGCTGCTGCTGTCGGTGGCGGCCGGCGTGATGATCACCCGTGTCGCGGACGAGCGCCAGACCAAACAAGGCTCGCTCGGCGACGAAATCGGCCGGCAGCTCGGTTCCAGTTCGCGCGCGCTCTATTTCGCGGCGGTGTTGCTGCTGGGCTTCGCTGCGGTACCGGGCTTTCCGGCCGCGCTGTTCGTGCTGCTGTCCGGCACCCTCGCCTTTACCGCCTACCGGTTGAACGCCAAAAAACCGCAGCAGCAAAGCCACGAACGCGAGTCGCTGCACGCCATGCAGCGCTCGGGCTCGAAGATCGACGTGCCCGCTATCCTCGCCCGCGCGCCGCAGTTCACCTGCCCGCTTGGCGTGCGCATTGCACCGGACCTGGTGGCGCGGCTCACCATGCCCGCGCTCGACAAGTCGTTCGAAACCGAACGGGCGCGCCTGCAGGAAGAGCTCGGACTGCCGTTCCCCGGCATCACGATGTGGAGCTATGCCGCCTTGCCGGCTGCAACCTGCGAGATCCTCGTGCATGACGTGCCGCAGCTTGCTATTGAGTTGCCCGTCGGCAAGGTGATGCTGCCCGAGGCGGCGCGGATGGGGCAATCAAGCGCGGCGGCAGCCGCCGTCACGAGCGAGGACAACACCGCGCTCGCGGCGCTGCTCGCACAAAGCGAGGAACGCGCGCCCATCGACGCCAGCGGGGCGCCCACACATTGGCTCGAAGAACGCGCCGTACCCGCGAAAACGCCGGTATGGCGTGCCGAACAGGTGATTGCGCATGCGTCTGTTGCGCTGATGCGCCGGCACGCGCCGCTCTTTCTGGGCATCCAGGAAGTGCAGTGGATTCTCGACCAGCTCGCGAGCGACTACCCCGGCCTCGTCGCCGAGGTACAGAAGGTACTGCCGCCGCAACGGATTGCCGACGTGCTGCGCCGTCTGCTCGAAGAACAGATCTCGATTCGCAACGTCCGCACCATCATGGAAAGCCTGATTACGTGGGGTCCTAAAGAAAAGGACATGCTGATGCTCACCGAGTACGTGCGCGGCGACCTGTCGCGCTTTCTGGCGCATCGCGCCGCGCGTGGCGAGCGCACGCTTTCCGCTGTCCTGTTCGACATGCCGGTCGAACAGCATATTCGCCAGGCCATCAAGCAAACGCCTACCGGCAATTTTCTCGCGCTGCCGCCGGACGAAGCGACGCTGCTGATCGACAAGATCCAGTCGTTCGTCGGCATGGCGCCGCGCGACGGCGTAGCGCTGGTGACCTCGATGGATATCCGCCGCTATGTGCGCCGGATGATCGAAGCACGGCTGGGCTGGCTCGCTGTCTATTCGTACCAGGAACTCGGCGAGCACGTCGAACTGCGGCCCCTCGGCCGCGTGTCGATCTAAGGCCGAGGCGACCATGACGCATATCGAGGCACGCCATCTCCGCATCATTCCAGGCCAGGGCGAGGGCTATGAGGACGTGTCCGATGACACAGCGGCACCGGCGGGCAGCGGCCGTGGACGTCAGTTTGACTACGCGTCGCTGCTGGGACGACGCCGTGCGCCGCATCGTCTGAGCAGTGGCGCCAACACCCATGCCGGCGCGCATGCGCAAGCCGATGGCGACGCCGGCGCTGGCGCTGACAGTGACAAACCCTCTCAGGGTGACGCAGGCACAGGGACACCCCAGGCACCCCGCCCGTTCGAACGGGAACCCGGCGCGGATCACGACACGCCATGGGACAGCGGGAATAGCCACGCTTCGGCCCGCACGTCCGCCCATGCAGCCGTCGACGCCGGCGAATCCGCCGAGCGTCAGGCACTGCGCGCACGCGTCGCCGGTGCGGCGATGCCGGTCGTGTCGGCGGTGTACCAGCAGCAGCAACGCTGCATCCAGTTGCTGGGTTCGCTTGCGCGCGAGATTGGCGCGTTCTGCAGCGAGCGTGCGATTGCCGACGCAGGCAACTGGGAAGTGCAGTTACCGCTCGATCAGAAGCTGCTGCCGCAGACCACCTTGTATCTGTCGCTTTCGCGTTTCAGGCTCCAGCTTCGGTTCGACGCACCGGATACGGCGGCGCGGCAATTACTCTTGGACCATAGCAGCTTGCTCGAGAGAGAGCTCGACACGATGCTGCGCGCGTGGGGCGAAGCCCGCGAAATCGAACTCACTGTCTGGTGACTGACTCCCAACGCATGGCCCATCCGCTAGCCGAACCGAGGACCGCTGACGCCATGCGCACCGATGCGCAGGGACGCGCTGCGCATGGCGTGCCGGAGGGGACGGATGCTGGCACGGGTCACGCTGTGAATCCGATCGGTGGACGGCTTGCAGCCGCTAGTGCAAAGCGTGTGCAGGACGACGGTTTGCAGCGGCACAGCGAAGCGTCGAATCAAGCGGCTCGGCCGGGGCCGTCTGGGCCGTCTGCGATTGAGCAAGGCATCGCGCCGCTGCGGCCGCGTGCCATCGAACGCGCGGCCGCCCGCATCACGCGCAGTGTCTGCGATACACGGCTTGCGATGCGCGCCACCGCACTGTGCGCGGTCACAGCGTTACGCGTTGAGGTAACGGACGCGCAGTCAGTGGATTCAGCTTACGCCGACCCGGCCGTGGTCGAACTCTCGGTAGCGCTGCCGGCCGGCACGGCGAGTGCGGCGTTACAGGTGGCGCTGGATCTGCAGGCGTATCCGGCGCTCGCCATCGCCGCGTGGCCCGAACGCGATGTGCCGCCGCAAGGCAATACGCAATCTGCGGGCGCCCCGGCGGCGCCCATGATGACAAGCAGCTCGGCGGATGTCGCACTCCGCAATGCGGTGGCTGGCGTGGTGCTGGAACCGTTGCTCGCGCAACTGCTTCGCTTCGGCGTCAAGGACCCACGCGTGATAGCTGTGCGGCGGCGGCGTTTGAGCGAAGGGCCACGCAGCATGCCACGCGAGTCCCGTCACGAACCCACGCAAGCACTGCATCGCGATTCGCCTACCCAAACGCCCGTTGTAGCGTTGTCGTTCATGCATGAGACCCGACGCTTCGATCTGGCCATCCGTGCCGACTCGCGCTGCTACGACCTGCTCGACACGCTGCTGCATGCGCAGACGGGCACGGAGACCAGCGTCATTCCCGCGCCGCTGCCGCAGCCCGACCTCGCGATTCCGGGCCGCCTGGTCATCGGCATGAAACCGCTGCCCGTCGAGACGCTCAACGCGCTCGATACCGGCGATGTGCTGCTGCGCGCCCTGTTTCCGTCGTTCGACGCGACGCTGTTCGCAACGGACGATGACCCCTCCCTGCCCCGGTCACGGCTACGCGCCGTCGCCGCGTGGGGCACCCCTGGGCTCACGCGTCTGTGCGCCGCTGTGGAACTCGACGGGCAATCGCTCGTCATCGTCAAGGAGCCGAACATGTCAGAAGAGCTGGACCCGGCGAACGCCGACGCCGGGCTCGCCATCGACCAGCCCGAGGACCCGATCCGTATCGGCGAACTCGAGCTGCCCGTGCAGTTCGAAATCGACACGGTCGCCCTGCCGCTCGCCCAGTTGTCGGCGTTGGGGCCGGGCTATGTGGTCGAACTGCCGGTGCCGGTCGCGGACGCGCAACTGCGCCTCGTCGCACACGGACAAACAATCGGCTACGGCGAGCTTGTGACAGTCGGCGAGCATCTTGGCATTCGCATCATTCGCATGGCGCACAGGCATGGTCCAGTTCAGTGATATCACCGGGCTGCTGCTCGTCGTCGTTGCGATCAGCCTGCTGCCCTTCGTCGCCATGGTGGTGACCTCGTACGCCAAGATCGTCGTCGTGCTCGGCCTGCTGCGCAATGCGCTCGGCGTGCAGCAGGTGCCGCCCAACATGGTGCTCAACGGCATCGCGATCCTCGTTTCGGTGTACGTCATGGCGCCGATCGGCATGCTGGCGGCGAAGTCGCTCGAAGGCCAGCAACTCGCCTCGCAGCCATCGCAGGCGCTGATCCAGGCCTTCGGCGCCGCGCGCGAGCCGTTTCGTGCGTTCCTCGTCAAGCATACACAGGAGCGCGAAAAGCGCTTCTTCCTGCGCTCGGCCGGCGTGGTATGGCCGAAGGAGCAGGCTGCGGAACTGAAGGAAGACGATCTGATCGTACTCGCGCCCGCCTTCACGCTGACCGAGATGACCGACGCGTTCAAGATCGGCTTTCTGCTGTACATCGCGTTTATCGTGGTCGATCTGATCATCGCCAACGTACTGCTTGCGATGGGCCTGAACCAGGTCACGCCCACCAACGTGGCGATTCCGTTCAAGCTGCTGCTGTTCGTCGTGATGGACGGCTGGTCGACGTTGATTCACGGCCTCGTCATGACCTACAAATAGCGAGGCGCGCACCATGGATATCGATTCGCTGATCCGCTACACCACCGAGGGCATGCTGCTATGTCTGACCGTTTCGCTGCCGCCGGTGATCGTCGCGGCGGTGGTCGGCCTTGGTGTGTCGTTCCTGCAGGCGATCACCTCGATGCAGGACCAGACGCTCTCGCATGCCGTCAAGCTGATTGCGGTGACGGTCGCCATCGTGATTGCCGCGCCGCTGTCTTGCGCGGCGGTCCTGCACTTCGCCAACGAAATCCTGCAGGCAGCGGTCCCGCTGTGACGCGACGCGTGAGCCACCGGAACCTAGCGAGGCCATCGTCATGAACCGCGTCTCCCACTCGAACGGCAACGAAACCGCTGCAGCCAATGCGCAGCACACCGCCGACGCCCAGCAGAAAAGCGCCAATGCGCAGGGCGCCCGCAACGGTGCGCAATTTGCCGCACTGTATCGCGGCGCGACCAACTTCACTTACGGGCAGGACGCGCAGCGCGGTCCGTCGGTCAGTTCGGTACGCGCCAAAAAAATGGCGGATCAACTCGCACGCAAGCGCCGCGCGGCCAAGAAGCAACGTGGCGGCGGCGTAGGATCCGATGACGACGGTCCCGACGACGCCGACGCCCACCACGCCGACAGCCATAGCGTGAACCGCGACGGCCGCGGACGCGGTGGTGGTGGGCAATCGCACGACGACCATGCGGACGAGCACGATTCGTCCGCCGCGCCCGCCATGAAGGTGCGCAAGGACAGCGCCGTGGTGCCGCCGCCTGCCGGCCAGCTCGACGCGATCGCCGCACAGTACGCGCAACCAGGCCAGGAAGCCGCACGCAATGCGGCGCTGCGCGACGCGTGGTGCGGCGCGATGCTGGATCTGCGCGATCAGTTGGCCGCCAATCCGCACATGCACTTTGCCGCGAACGTGCTTGAACATTCCATGGATCTGCTCGGCGCGCAACAGCGCTTCGGCCGCTTGCCGGCGCTTGGGCTCGCCTCGTTGCGCGATCGCAGTTCCAGCGCTGCCGGCGCCGGCGTGACGCGGCTGCCGCCGCCTGAGCGGGTGCAACGCTTCAATCTGCTGTTTCCCTTGTTGTGGCTGCATGCGGATATGCCGTACACGGGATCGCAACGAGCGCGTGCGCTCGATACGCTGGGTTCGGTACGTAGCGGCGTGGTGAGCCGGGCCTTGGCTGGTACTGCGGCCGGCGCCGACGGAACCGCGACGGCGGCCATGTCCTCGTCGCATGGATCCGCCGCGCGGCCAAACGCGGCGGATGGAGCCGCGCCGCAAGCCGCACTCGCGCCCCGCCAGGCGTTTCCCGGCGGCCGGCGTTAAAAGCATCGCTTCTTATGTTCGTGCCGTAATCAGGCGCCTACCCTCCCGCAAGATTGACGAGCCGTGATCCACGAGCCGTGAAAAACCGCACGCGCAGCGGCACCGTGTGCATGCCCTTCGCTTGACACGTATATGCCTCATCAGGTATATAAAAACAATGGAATCGACATTCGCGATCATCGCCGAGCCGAACCGCCGCGCCATCCTGAGCCTGCTCGCCTCTGCCGAGCGGTCCGTGGGTGATATCGAGGAGCAGTTAAGCCTTTCGCAGCCCTCGGTTTCAAAACATCTTCGGGTTCTTCGGGAGGCCGGATTCGTGGAGTCGCGCGTCGATGCACAGCGACGTCTCTACCGGATCAAGCCGGAGCCGTTGATGGAAATCGACGCGTGGCTCGCTCCGTTCCGCCAGTTCTGGTCGGTGCACCTTGATGCTCTCGAACGCCACCTCGATCAGACGGATCTTGTACCGCAACGAAAGGGAAGAAAGCGATGAGCAAGCGCGACGAATACCTGCCGGGCCCGGCCGCCGGCGCCGAAGTCCAAAAGGCCGGCGAAAGGTGGACACTCGTGATCGTGCGCGAGTTGCGCCATCCGCCGGAGAAGGTGTGGCAAGCGTTGACCGATCCGGCCAGCCTGCGCGAATGGGCACCGTTCGATGCCGACCGCAGCCTCGCTTCGGTTGGCCCCGTGAGGCTTTCAACGGTCGGCACGCCGGCGCCACAGATTTCGGCTACCCAGGTCACGCGCGCCGAGGCGCCGAAGCTGCTCGAATATCGTTGGGGTGACAACGATATGCGCTGGCAACTTGAGCCGCTCGGTGACGGCACGCGGCTCACGCTGTGGCACAACATCGATCGCGGTTTCATTGCCATGGGCGCCGCCGGCTGGCACATCTGTCTCGATGTGCTCGGGCGGTTCGTGGCAGACGAGCCAATCGGGCGTATCGTCGGTGGTGAAGCCATGAAATTCGGCTGGCCGCGGTTGAACGACGAGTATACGAAGCAGTTTGGGCTTTGAGTTTCGGCGCGCGGCGAAGCAAGTTGCCCGCTCGCGGGCAGCACGAAAGGCTCGTTGCGAAATCAAAAAAAAACGTCGGGAAGTTTCAGGAGGAGAACATGAACAAGTCCGCTTCGAACGAGAATCGGTCGGCATCCGAACTGATCGATCAACGCATCGCCGATCTCGCCGACTGGCGCGGCGCAACCTTGAGCCGGATGCGCGAGCTCATCAAGGACGCGGACCCCGACGTCGTGGAAGAGTGGAAATGGATGGGCACGCCCGTGTGGTCGCACGATGGGATCATCTGCACCGGCGAGTCGTATAAAGCAGTGGTAAAGCTGACTTTCGCCAAAGGCGCTTCGCTGAAGGACCCGTCGAAGCTATTCAACTCGAGCCTCGACGGGAATACACGGCGTGCGATCGACATTCATGAAGGCGAGGAAGTCGATGCGAGAGCTTTCAAGACGCTTGTCCGCGCGGCGATTGATCTGAATGCATCCGCTGTCGCGGCGAAGTCAAAGGCGAAGGCGAAGGCGAAGCCAGCGCGAGTGAAAAAGGCGACCTAGCCAGTTTGCGTAATTTAAGCCGCATCACCGACGCGTGCCTCGGTGTTCAACCGCCCTCCAACACGAACCCCACGGCACGCGCACACCCCTCACTCACTCCATAATAATCTGCACCTTCACGTCCGTAGGCTTGCCGCTGGCCGCTTCCTCGAAAGCCTTGATCCCATCCGCGAACGCGAACGAGCGTGAAATGAACGGCTTGATATCGAGCCGTCCCGACGCGATCAACTGGATCGCACGCGGGAACATGTTGGCATAGCGGAACACCGACTCGATCCGCACTTCCTTGATCTGAACCGCAACAATATCGATCGGCACCGCGTGTTGCGGCATGCCCACCAGCACGAGGCAGCCACCCGGACACAGCAGATCGACGATGCCCTCGAATGCTTTTTCGTTGCCGCTGGCCTCGAAGACAACGTTCGCGCCCCACCCTTCCGTCAGCTCGGCAACCACGTCCTTCGGTTTCCGATCACGGATATCGACCGCCGTCACGCCCTGCACGTTGCCGATCAGTTCAAGCTTCTCCGGCACCATGTCACAGACGATCGCGCGGCTGCACCCACCGGCGAGCGCCGCAAGCGCGCACATCATGCCAATCGTCCCCGCGCCCAGAATGACGGCTACGTCCCCCGGTTTTATCTTCGCCTTCGTTGCGGCCTGCATGCCGATCGCCAAAGGCTCGACAATCGCACCCTCCGCGAAACTGACGTTGTCCGGCAGCTTGAAAGTGAACGCAGCGGGATGCACGACGAACGGCGTGAGGCATCCATGCACCGGCGGCGTCGCCCAGAAGCGCACGCTCGGGTCCAGGTTATACATGCCCTCGCGCGACGCCCGCGACGCCATGTCCGGTACACCCGGCTCCATGCAGACACGATCGCCCACCTTCAGGTGCGTCACTTCCTCGCCGACCTGGATCACCGTGCCGGCCGCTTCGTGTCCGAGCACCATCGGCTCATTGACGACGAACGGCCCAATGCGGCCATGCTGATAATAATGAATGTCGCTGCCGCAAATACCGACCGTGTTGATGCGAATGCGCACGTCGCGCGCACCCACCACCTGCGGCAAGGTGAACGGGCGCAAGCTGATACGGCGCGCTTCTTCGAGAACCAGTGCTTCCATGATTGAAGCCCTCTGCTAGGGGATAAACGGAATGAAATCGGTCGGCCTGAAAACCGCCGTATGCTGCAAGGCTTACGCCGTTAGAGAAGTTCGAGTCGTCGCGATTCCACTCCAGGGATCATCGTTTCATCAAGGTTCTTCGCAGAGACGGCGAGCGGTGTCTTCGTCGGTCACGAGCACCGACGGATAACGTCCGCGCAATGCCGCTCGCGTCACTGCAAACTTTTTGGCGCCGCCGCTCACCAGAATCACCCGCTGAATCGTGCGCAGATCTTCGAGCGAAATCGCAACCGTGCGGCGATTCAGGGGATGGTCGATCGCCTCGCCGTCCGCGTCCATGAAGTGACCGAGCATGTCGCCTACCGCCCCCGCCTTCTGCAATGCTTTCACCTGTTCCGGATCGTTGATGCCATAGGTCACCACCAGCGACTCGGTCAGGTCGCCGCAGGTCAGCAGAACAAGGTCCGATTGACGCGCCCGCTCATAGGTCTCGCGCACGGCGTCTTCCTGCAGCAGGACGTCGCGCACCGCCTGACTGCTCACATAGATCGGTGCGGGAAACAGGAAACCGTCCGCCTGACACAGGTTGGCAAAGTCGGACACAATGTCGAACGTGTTGATGCTCGGGCAATGCGAGAGGCCGCCTTGCAACGACACCGCCGAAAGCGAGCCATACGATCGTTGCGGCAAGGCGCGCAGCACGGCGCGGATCGTACGCCCCCAACCGAGTCCGATGGTCTGTCCCGTTTCGATCTGTCCTGCCAGGTAATTTGCCGCGCCAATGCCGATCGCGGCCATGTTGGCGTCCGTGTCCGCGCCCGACGGCACCACAACCGCTGCCTCGAGCCCAAAACGTTTGACCAGTGTCTCTTCCAATGCGACACAGGGCGTGAGACGGCTATTGATGGTGATCTGCACCATCCCCGATTCGCGACTCGCGGCGAGCAGCCGGTTGACCCGCACCCGATTGCTGCCGATCAGCTGCGCGATTTCCTGTTGCGTCAGATTGCCTATGTAGTAATGCCATGCGACGCGCGCCTGCAACTCCTCTTCGGTGTCGACCGAGGATTCGGCAAGCGACGTGGCAACGGATGGCATGGATTTATTCATATGTATGATGGGTTTGAATGTGCACAACCCGATAGTAGTTCACCACCCCGTGCTCCACCTTTCATTTCACTGCGCCCATCGTGAGCCCCTGGACCAGCCGGCCCGAGACAGCCAGCGCGAACACCACCATCGGCAACACAATCAGCGTGCCGGTGGCCATGATTTCGCCCCAGGGTAACTCATAGCCGCTCATGTAACTGGTTGCGGCGACCGGTGACGTAATGGCGTCGGTGCGGGTCAGCACCAGCGCGTACAGCAGGTCGTTCCACGAAAAGATAAATGCAAAGATTGCGGACACAACGATTCCCGGCATCGCCAGCGGCAGGTTGATGCGCCAGAACACACGCCACGCGGAGGCGCCGTCCAGACGCGCGGCCTCGTCGAGTTCGACCGGAATGTTGCGGAACTGATCGGTGCAGATCCAGACGACAATGGGCAGCGAAAACGTCAGGTACAGCAGGATCAGCACGGTATGCGTATCCACGATGTCGAGCTTCGTTGCGATCAGGAAGAACGGCACGGCCAGCACGACGGGGCTGACCATGCGGTTCGAGATGAACCAGAACCACAGGTCTTCCTTGCCGCGAAACTCGAAACGCGCGAGCGCATAGGCTGCCGGTGTGCCGAGCAGGATCGCCAGAAACGTCGTGCTACTTGCCACGATCAGTGAGTTCAACAGGCTTTGCGCCACGTCGTGCTGGAACAGCGCGTCGGTGTAGTGCGCGAGCGTCGGCGTGAAGAACCAGACCGGCGGCATGGCGAGCGCGTCGGCCTGGCTCTTCAGGCTCGTCGTCACCATCCAGTAGAACGGAAACACCGAAGAAAGAAATACGATCAGCAAGCCGATCGCATGCCACACCGTCGCGCGGCGCCGCGCGTTCTTCGCACGGCGAGCGCGCGGCGATAGCGGCGAAGCTTGCATGCTGGTGTCCGTTGTCGTGCTCACACGGCCTCCCGATAGACAAAACGAATATAGAGCCGCGACAGCACGATGGTCAGGATCAACAGCAAGACCGCCTGGGCCGACGCCATGCCCTGATCGAACAGGCGGAACGCGATGCGCTGGATGTAGATGCTGATGAACTCGGTCGCCGTGCCGGGTCCGCCGCGTGTCATGGTGAATACGGCGTCGAACATCTTGAGCATGTCGGCCGAACGCAGAATCAGGATCGCGGTAAGCCCCGGCAGCAGGTAGGGACGCTGCAGATGCCAGAGAATCTTGCTCCACTTCGGCGTTTCGAGCCGAGCGGCTTCTTCCGCTTCCTTCGGCACCATCGCCAGACCCGCGAGCAGGATCAGCGCGCAGAACGGTGTCCATTGCCAGATGTCCATGATCATCACGGACACGAACGCGAGCGTGGGGTCGGCGAGCCAGTCGAGCGGCGGAATGCCGAACAGGCCCAGCAGATAGTTGACCACACCGAACTGGCGGTTGAAGATCAGGCGTCCGATCAAGCCGACCACAGCGTAGGTGGTCGCCATCGGAATCACGAGACCGACGCGCGCCGCGACACGCAGCCACGGCAGCGCCGTACGATGCAACATCAAGGCGGCAAACAGCCCCAAAGCAATTTCAATCGGCAAGGTCAGGCAGAGGAAGCACACGGTACGACCGAGCGCCCCCCAGAACGACGGATCGGACAGCGTGGCGATGTAGTTGTCGAAGCCGACAAACGGCGTACCCGCGGCGACGTCCGCGAGTTTGTACAGATGGAACGAGTTATAAAGCGCGAGCAGCAACGGGTAGATGCCGATGATCGCCAGCGCCGCGACAGCGGGAAACAGGAACCAGAACGCGGGCGAGCGCGGCACGAAGCGAGAGCGCTTGGGCCGCCGCGGGCGCATTGCGCCGCTCGCCGGTGGTACCGTGGTGTTCAGCATGAATCGTCTCCGCGGGGGGGCTTACTTCAACTTCGACGTCAACTCCAACTTCGACTTCAACTTCAACGAGCGAGGCAGCACACAGGCTGCCTCGCCCACGCGGGTTTACTTCAGCAAAGGTTTCTTGCCATCGTAATAGCCCGCTTTCTGCAGGATTTCTTCCGTCTTGGTGCCGATGGTCTGCGCACCGTCCTTCACGGAGACCTGACCGAGCATGATCTTGCTACCCCACTCGCCGATCACTTCAGACACTGCCGGCCATTCCGGGAAACGCGGCCGATAGTCGGGCACACCGCCCTGCCACGACTCCACCATCGGCTTCACGAACGGATACTTGCTCTGAATCGCCGGGTCCTTGTAGACCGACATGCGCCCGCTCACGCCACCTGCCTCCAGATACGGCTTTGCCATGGCTTGCGAGGTGATCCACTGAATAAAGAGCCACGACGCCGCCTGCTTCTTCGCGTCCGACTTGGCATTCACCGCCAGCGAGAAACCACCCAGCGCGGGCTTGAGTCCGGCGGGACCCTTCGGTTCGGTGGAGATGGCGAGACAGTTGCCGATCTTCGACTTGCTCGGATCGGTCAGCGTCGGATAGAACGCGGACCACTCGGTGATCATCGCGACCTGCCCCTGCGCCAGCGCATTCACGGCCTCGGCGTGGTCGTAATCGACGATGCCCGGCGGCATGTACTTCATCAGCTTCTGCCGATATTCGAGCCCGGCCTGCGATTGCGGCGACATCAGGTTCGACTTGAACTTCGCATCGAGCAAGGAGCCGCCGTTGGGCCACAGCATGCGCATGAAGCTGTCAGCCGATTGCGTTTCGCCACGGCGCGACTGCAGCGCGAACGCGAACTGGTTCTTGTCGGGCTTGGTGAGCTTCGGTGCGTAGACGTTGAGCAACTCGTCCCAGGTCTTCGGCGGCTGGTCGAAACCTGCGTCCTTCAACATGCACTTGTTGTAGAACATCAGGCCCGAGTAGTTATCGAACGGCAGACCGTAGGTAGTCTTGTCCCACGTGCCGAACGAATCGAGCAGGATCGGGAAAAAGTCCCCCAGATTGAGATTGGGGTCGGCCAGTTTCGGGTTGTCGGTAAAGGTCTTGATGGGAACGAGCCACTTGTTGCTCGCAAACTCGCCAATCCACACCACGTCTACCAGCACGATGTCCTGGGCGCCGCCGCCTACGAAGTTGAGCACCTCCTTCTCACGGGTGTTCTCGTAGGGGACCACTTCCGTGTGCACCTTGATGCCGGTCTCTTTCTCGAACTGCGGGATGAGCGCCGACGCAGCCTTGTAGCCTGGCCGGTCGAGAAAGATGGCGCTGATGGTGGTGCCCGAATACGGCGCGGCGGCCTCCTTGAGCGTCCAGGCGGACGCATTGGACACCGAAAGGAATGATGCGGTGACGCCCAGCAGCGCGAACGCCGCGGCCTGCGCGTAGTGCTTCTTCATGCCTGTCTCCTAAGCATTTCTTCTTAAAGGGGCTCACAGCGGACGCGGCCGGCTGAGCCGTTCAAGCGTGCAGACGGACCCGACCGGCTGCCGGCTCCTTGCACACCCCTGCTTCGTATTTCACCCGCACCGACCAGCTTCGTTTCACTTGTAATTCGGCAATTACAATTGTATATTTGGACCCGAACTGGTTGTCAAGAACAAATTCGATAAAGGGTGCATGCTGCGTTGCAAGGCGAAGTTGCGCACAAAACCCGTTACCTGGCTCGCGTCGAGCGAAGGCACGAGCCTCAGCTGGAGACAAGCATGAGTGCAGTTCAGTTGCAGCAGATCCGCAAGACGTTTGCCGGAACGGAGGTGTTGAAGAGCATCGACATCTCGGTGACCGATCGTGAATTCATGGTGTTCGTCGGCCCGTCGGGCTGCGGCAAATCCACGCTGCTTCGCACCATTGCCGGACTGGAACGCAGCGATTCGGGGCAAGTCCTGATCGGCGACGAAGACGTCACCGAACTCGAACCGTCGCAACGTGGCGTGGCGATGGTGTTCCAGTCTTATGCGCTGTATCCACACATGTCGGTCTACGAGAACATTGCGTTCGGACTGCGAATGATCAAGCTGCCTGAAGCGCAGATCAAGGAGCGCGTGCAGCGTGCAGCGCAGATCCTGCAGATCGAGCAACTGCTCGAGCGCAAACCCCGGGCGCTATCCGGCGGGCAACGCCAGCGCGTTGCAATCGGGCGTTCCATCGTGCGCGAACCCAAGGTGTTTCTGTTCGACGAACCCCTGTCCAATCTCGACGCCGCATTGCGTGTGCAGATGCGGCTCGAGTTGATCAAGCTGCACAAGCAGCTCAATGCAACCATGATCTACGTCACGCACGATCAGACGGAAGCCATGACCATGGCGGATCGCATCGTCGTGTTGAACAACGGCAAGGTCGAGCAGATCGGCTCGCCGCTCGAGTTATACCGGACACCCAGGAACCGTTTCGTGGCGGGATTCATCGGCTCGCCAAAGATGAATTTTCTGCCCGTGAAGGTGCAGCGCGCCGACGCGGAAGGTCTGACCATCGGCTTGCCTGGCGGCGCTCCGATTACGTTGCCGTTCAGCGCAGCGGGCGTGACGGCAGGCGACGCGCTGACCCTCGGCATTCGCCCGGAGCATCTGTCCGAAACGGTGGTGAACGACGTGCAGGGGACGCTATCGGGCACGGTGATGGTGGTCGAGCATCTCGGCGGCGAGACCTTGCTGCACGTGAGCCTCGAAGGCGGCGCCGTGATTCAGGTGAAGGGCTCAGGAGAGTCGACCACAACCGACGGGCAAGCGGTGGATGCCGGTTTCGCGCTGCGTCACGTGCATCTTTTCCGCGACAATGGCGAGGCCGTGGAGCGTCTTCTGACGGTGCCGCAAACTGCTGCGACGGCCTGAAGAAATCGCGGCCGGCGCATGACAGTGCCATGCGCCGGCCAGCGGCCCCGCACTCACTGCTCTACGACAGTCTCCTTCTCTCTATCCGAAGAAGACGACGACGGAAACGCCATACCGCCTTCCGCCTCGCTCCAGCGTGCGACCCATTCGGGCAACACCGGCGACGGCTGCTCGATTCCGGCCAGCCCGATCAACTCGGCGGTCGTCACAACGCCGCCACTTCGCTTCAGAAAGCGGGCGCGGACCACAGCCAACGCCACTTGCGTCTCGCCGCGCACGAAACCTTGTTCGATGAAGATGTGCTTTTGGTCCCATCCGATAACACGGGTTTCGACGTTATAACGATTGCCGAGCTCAAGCGAGCGGTGAAAGCGGATCGTTTCCAGCGTGACGACGGGATACCAGCGTTGTGCCTTCAGGTGCTTCCACAGGCCGCTGCGCATCATCAGATCGACGCGCGCCAGATCGAGGATCGTCAGGTAACGGCCGTTGTTCATATGGAACAACACGTCGAGGTCGTTCAACCAGACGCGAAACGGCGTGACGCAGGTATCGAGCACGTGCAGCCGGCTGCGGCGGGGACTGGTCAAAACCAGACACAACAAACGAAGTAGCAGACTCATGCGCAAGAAAACCCAGTGATGGAGACGCACCGCAAGCGGCGCGCAAACGTGCATGGTAGCCGCGACGATGCGATCCGGGACCGATAGATGGGGGCAAATCCGTAGAACACTAGCTCGAATGGCGCGCCATGCCGTGCTGCGGGGGAACCGCGCGGCTTCGCATCGCACGCGCCGCCTTCGCATCCCTGCGCGAACGCCTGCTTTCAAACGCCTACATTAGGGACGATCGAGCCGGCGAGTCCGGAACCCTTCCCATCACCCTGTGCGAGCACGATGAAACTGCTGCGGATACTGACGGGCGTCCACGCGGGAGCGCAATTGCAGCTCACGCCGGGGACGCACCGCATCGGCGCGGACGACGATGCCGACATCCGCCTCGCCGACTGGCGTGGTGCGGATACGCTGCTGCATGTCGATGCGAGCGGCGTGGTGAGCGCGCAGCGCCTCGCGCCGGGCTACGGCGCCACGCAGGAGACTCGACACGCAGAAGATGCAAAGCAAGCATCCGGCGCGCCTCGCAGTCCGGCCGCTCAGGAAGAAGTGGTGTTGCTGGTCGATTTCGTGCCCATGCAGTTCGACGATACGATCCTGTGCGTCGGCGCCGACGATGCGGCATGGCCCTCCGACCTCGACCTGCTGTCGACGCTCCTCACCCTCCCCGCCGAGGCCCGTTTCGCGGCCGAGCGCAAGAAGCGCCACCGCTATGTGGGCGCGGTCGCAGCCTGCTTCGCGCTCGGGGCGGTGATTGTCGCCGTGTCGCTCCTGACCACCACGCAGATGAGCCGTGCGGCCCTGCCGCACAATGCCGACGACCGCGCGCAACGGGTCGGCGAAGCGCTCGCCGCTGCCCATGTGAGCGGCCTGCACGCGCATGCGCTCGGCAACACCGTGGTGGTGACGGGCATGGTGGCGACGCCCGCCGACGACCAGGCCGTGCGGACCCTGCTCGACCGCATTTCGGAGAACGGCATCTCGCGCAACTACGACGTCGCGCAAAACGACGCGCGCAGTATCGAGGACTCGCTGGGGATTGCGGGCGCGCACGTCGAATATCAGGGCGGCGGCACCTTTGCCGTGACCGGCAAGGTCAGCAGCCGCACCGATCTCGACGCCGCATTGGCGCGCGTGCGGGCCGACCTGGATGGCAATGTCAAGGGCATCGTGGTGCAGGCGTCCGAAAGCGCCGGCACCGTGGACGCACCCAATGAAGCGTCGTACTCCGAAATGATTTCCTCGGACGACGTCAAATACGCCGAAACGCCTGACGGGGTCAAACATATCTACGCGGTCGATCCGCCCGCCGGCGCCTCGGATAGCGAGGCGGCCAATGCCACCACCGCCGCCAGCGCCACCAGCGCGACCGGCCCAAACGCCGCCCCGAGCGGCAGCGCGAGTGCCAACGGCAGCGCTGCCGCCACCACCGTGACGCACGCCACCAGCACAACCAGTCCCGTCGACAACGACACCATCAGCCGCAGCGCCGACGCCGGCGTGCCGCTGCCCGACCCCGCCACCTTGCCGGCCGCCGCACCGCCGCCCCAGCGGCAGCGCGGTCCCGCCGGCTGACGCAGGCAACCCGGCGAACCTTTGACCGAACCTTCCAGCGCGCCATCCTCAACTCAGGAGATCGACATGTACGAGCAACTCGAACCTTACGGCAGCGACTTCAACGATTTGCCGAAGACCCTGGCCGACCCCGCGGGCGCCCCGCGCATCGAAGCGATCCGCCATGCGCTCGACAAGACGGCGCAGCAGATCAGCGAAACGCAGGGCGCCAACGACCTCGACCGCAACAATCTCGCGAAGCTGTATCGCGGCTTTCTGGCCGCGTCGCGCGTGCTCGCGCGGCTTCAGGAAAAACAGGGCGCCGCGCTGGCTTGACGCCGCGCCCTGCCGGCGCGGGGCACCGACCGTTCGTGCCTCGCCCGGTCAACGCGCTAGCCGCGCCGGTATGCCATCAAAGCAGCCGGCGCAGCAGCAGGTCTCGATGTAGGCCACTCCTTTCGTTCCACACCCACTGGAGGTTCTCATGTCCGTAGGAAGCGCAGGCTCGATGATGCAAGGTCTCACCAGCGAGATGGATCAGATGACCGAGATGTCGGCTCAGATGCAAGTCGAGCAGAGCATGTATGCATCGGTATCCGACATCGCGAAGAGCGGTGCCAGCAACGTCAAGAGCGCCGCGCAAGGCAGCTAAGCGGCCTTAGCCCGGCCGGCCGTCGCCGCGCGCCTGCGCACGGTGGCGCGCCGCCGTCGCGGCCGGTGCGTGTCCCGTGCACGCACCGGCTGCCTGTCACTGCGTTATTGAGGTCGAGGCATGAGCAGTGAGCGCTATACCAACCTGATTGTCGATCTGTGCGCGACCGTCGGTCTCGGCGACGCCGACCACGTGCTGCGCACGCGTTCGATCGAAGTCGAAGGCTTCGACGTGCGGCTCGATTACTTCGAGCGCGACATCGACGCGATGTACGCGAATTTCCACTTCGGCACGGTGACGGCCGGGCGCACGCTCGTCGTGTTCCGCCTGATGCTCGAAGCCAATCTGCTGATCTATGCGCAGGATCAGGCGCAACTGGGACTCGACACCGACACCGGCGGCGTCGTGCTGGTCCTGCGCCTGCCGTTCGCGGACGAGCTCAACGGCGAGGCGCTCGCCGATCTGCTCGCGCACTACGCCGAACACGGCCGCTACTGGCGGCAAAACATCGTGGAATCGAGCGACGAAATGTTCGAAGGGGTCGCGTCCGGCGAGTTCTTCTGGCTGAGGGCTTGACTAGAGCTTGATCAGGGCTTGAGAGCTTGAGCGCTTGAGCGCTTAACCGCGGTTGAACGCTCAACCGCCCTTGGCGGCGTTTTCGACATTCTGTGCGCCCTGCTCCGCGATCTTGGCAATCTCGCTGGCCTCCGCTTCCTCGACTTGCATGATCGAACCGACCACGCTCATGCCCGCCGACACAAGTCCGGCACCCGCCTGCGCCAGGCCGCCGACGCCCCCCGTCAACGCCGAGGCATCCTGCAGCAAACCGCCTAGACGTCCACCGCCCGCCGTGTTGAGCCGCGCCGACGCGTCATGCAGCAGGTTGCCGATGCGCCCGCCCACGCTCACTTTCGCGCCGGGACCACCGGGCGTATAGGGCGTGCCGCCGCGCTCGGCGGTCGAGGGCTTCGCAGCGAACGACGCCCGCGCGCCGCCCCCCGGAGCCGCACCGCCGCTCTTCAGCGCGTTCAGGCCATTCAGAACGGCGCCGCCTTGCGGGCCGGCCTGCGCGCCGGCCTCGGCGGTTTTGCCGCCCCCCACCGGTGCGGAAGACGGCGTGGCAACATCCGCAAGCGGCGCAACGCCGCTGTGACCGCCGATCGACGGAGATTTCGTCATGGTGCAGGCTCCTGGTTGGACCGCGTATGGCCGAGGTGCAACCGGCCGCGCGCGAGGACAATACGACACGCATCCCGTCCGACCATACTGCGGCGCATCCGCACACGCCTGGCGCGGCGCGAAACCGCGTCATCCGGAACGAAGCCACACGTCGAAGGCCCCGCTTCGCGCGTCCGCTCGCCGTTTCGCAAAGCGCCATCCGGCGGACACGGCATCGCGGCACACTACGGGGCAGCCTCGTTAACCGGACCTGAATCATGCGCTTCGTCCCGCTCGACAGAATGGAAACGCCGTATCTGGTGTTGCGCCCACTCGCGCCGGCCGATGCGCCCGCCCTCTTCGACGAGATGCTCGGCGACATCGGCACGATGCGCGATTTGCCGGTGCCCCGCCATCGCAACGTCGAACAAACCGCTGCATTTATCGACGAAGCGCTGCGCGGCTGGCAGGACGGCACGCTGATCCGCTATGCGCTCGAGTGCAAGGAGACCGGCCGCCTCACCGCGCTGATCGAACTGAAACCGGCGTTGCCGCGTATCGAGGTGGGCGTCGTCATCAGCCGGCTCGGCGGCGCGCGGCGGCGGCGCGCGGGCGTGCTCGCGCTGCAGGATCTGCTCGACTGGCTGATCGAACAGCCGGGCGTCTACCGGCTGTTCGCATGCTGCGCCGTCGACGGCGCCGCGCACAGCAGCATGGGGCGGCTCGGCTTCGTTCAGGAAGCACTCCTGATGAATCACGAACCGCGCCCCAACCGCGGCCTGCTGGCCGACAACAGCTACCTGTACGCCCGCACGCGCCCGGTGCCCACCTTGCCCGAGCCGCCCAACGAGGGCGTCGCCTGGTTGCGCACGACACTTCAATGGAGCCTCGAAAACGCATAAACCCCGCACCGCAGCAAACGCCCTGCTGTCCCGATAGATGAAGAAGTGTTCCAGATTCAAGCAATTGTTCAACTCTCAGGCGATAATGCAAAGGTCTGACGAAAGCCGCAGCGCGGCGCGTCACGATGCTTCCCCAGCGGCCACCCTCGCCGGCTGACCGACCACACAACAAACAACGCCGGAGATCCCTTGATGTCGTTACCGCGGCTAACGGGACAGATGATCGCTTTTTCGCGCTTCTGGCTCGCGCGCGAGGTCGGCCTTCTGATCGCCGACGGCGCCGTGATCGAGTTGGGCACGCGCCCGTTCGCCGTACTGGCCGCCTTGCTCGATGCGCGCGGCCGCGTGCTGTCGACGGCGGAGCTGCGCGAGATCGTCTGGCCCGGCACGCATATCGACGCGAATACGGTGCAGGCGCAGATCTCGGCGATCCGCCGCGCGCTCAACAACGAGCGCGATCTGATCGTCACCGTACCCGGGCGCGGCTACCGCTTCGCCGGCGAGATACGCCTCGTCGAATCGCCGGATACCGGACTCGAACCGGGTACCGTAGGGGCCGGCAGCATCGCGGCATCGCTCGCCACCTCGTTCATGCCCGCCGGCGCTCCGGGCGGCGCCACCGCCGGCTTGCCTGCTGCCGCCGCGTTCGGGCCGGCGGTCAGCCTCGCATCGGCGCCGCCGTTCGGCACGGTGCGCTCCACCTTTCTGCGCGGCGCGCGGCCCGGCAGCGAACTCGCCGCGTCGGTCCCGACGGCACCGGTGCCAACCAGTGCCGTCGCCTCGCTGCGCTCGCATTCGATCGACCCGTCGCCGTTCGTCGGTCGTCATGCAGAGCTGTCCGAGTTGCTCGCGCTTGTGCCCACACGCCGCATCGTCACGCTGACCGGCGCCTCCGGCATCGGCAAAACGCGGCTTGCCACCGAGGCCGCCAGCCGGCTCGCCTCGCACTTCCCGGACGGCGCGGTGTGCGCGGCACTGGCGTCGCTGGCACAGCCCGACCGGGTGATCAATGCGATTGCCGCGGCGGTCGGTCAGGAGCCGAACGCGCGCCCCGCCGAAGCGGAAGGACTCGCGGAACCGGCCCGCCTCGCCGCGCTGATCGGCGCCCGGCGCATGCTGCTGATCGTCGATCATTGCGACCCTCTGAGCGAAGCCGCGGGCGCGACGATCGAAGCCCTCGTCGCCGCCACGCGTGGACTGCATGTGATCGCCACCTGCGAGACGCCGCTCTTTATCGCGGGCGAGTCGACGGTGGCGGTCGCACCTTTACGTGTACCGCCCGAGCCGCTCAACGGCGCACCGCATGCCGCGTCGATGCTCGACTACGACGCGCTGCAGTTGCTGCTCATGCGGCTCGCACATGGTCTGAAAACCGCCGGCGGCGGCGCGGCGTCGCTCGACCCGCAACAGCTCGCGCCGGACGCGCTCGCCGCCGCATCGCTGCTGTGCCGGCGCATCGACGGTGTGCCCTACGCGGTGGAACTCGCCGCCGCGACGGTCGCCGCCCAGGTGCGTGCGGGTGCGCCGGTCGAGACCGCGCTCGCCACCTTTGCCGCGGAACTCGACGCGGTGATGACCCGCCGCACCGGCGCACGCCGCATCGTGCTGCCGCGCGCGATGATGGTCCAGGCCATGCTCGATCTCTCGTATGCGGCGCTCGACGCGCCCACCCGCACCACCTTGCGCCGCCTCGGCGTGTTCGCCAACGCGTTTGCCCAGGAAGCCGCGCTCGCCGTGCTGGGCGCGTTCGATCCCGACTACGAATCGGGACCGCCCGAAGCCGGCGCGCTCGAAATCCAGTTGCGCTCGCTGGTGGACGCGGGCCTCATCAACGAAGTGGATTGCGACGGCGCGCTGCGCCTGCGCCTGCCGCAGGCGGTGCGCCGCTTTGCGCTGGACGCGCTCGAGCGGACCCGCGAAAGCACCGATGCGGCCGCCCATCACGCGCATTTCGTGGCGCGCGACATGGCGCGCCGCTTCGGCGCCGGTCTCACGAGCGGCGCGCTGCACAGCCGCCACGACATCGACGCCTTGCGCGCCGCCCTCGAATGGGCGGTCTCGGCCGACAAGGCCGAACTGTGCGCGGATCTGCTCGACAACACTGCGCCCGTGTGGACCACGCTGTCGCTCGTCGACGAATACGTCGGCTGGGCACGCGCTGCGCTGGCCCGCGTGGATAGCGGCTCGATGCGGCGCATCCGCGACGAGATGCGCCTGCGCGCGGTACTGGCGCGTGCCCTGACGCTACAGCGCAGCGCTTCGGGGGAGATCGTCGCGAGCTGGCAGCGTACCTATGAACTGGCGAATATTTGCGCCGACACGCCGTACCGCTTGCGCGCGCTGTTCAGCCTGGCGATGGGCGCGCTCGAAGCCGGCGAAGTGCTGCGCTGCCGCGAGCTAAGCCAGGCGTTCGGCGAAATCGCCGCGGCCACGCGGTGGCCGGCGGTCAGCATCAACGCGCGGCGTATCGAAGGGGTCATGAGGGCCTATGCGGGCGAGTACGAGGAAGCGATTCGCCTGCTGTCGCCGGTAGCCGGTCTAAGCGACGATGCAACCGACGACACGTTCGACGACGACGCCTGCCACGAAGCCAACGCAATGGCGACGGGCTATGGCCTCTCGCTGCATCTGGTTGCGCGCGCCGTGCTGGCCGTCACCCAGTGGCTCGCCGGCGAGCCCAATGTGGCGGCGCCGTTGCGGAGCACGTTTCGCGACCCCATTGACGAAAGCGAACCGGTGGCGTGCTGCATCGCGCTCGGCCTTGCCTGCGCGCTCGCCGCGCTCGACGACGATATCGCGCTGGCCGAATCGTGTGCCGCCGCGCTCGTCACTCGCGCCCGCGTGGCCGGCGTGCGGCGCTGGTTGCGCGCCGGGCTCGATTTCCGGCTCTGGCTCGACGCCCGCCGCGGCGATCAGCAGGCCGCAAAGCGCGTGATCGGCAACGCGCTCAAGCGGATCGGCCGCGAACACATCTACCTGCTCGATGTCGCCTTCATTGCCACGCTGCTGCCGCGCATTGCCTTGCAGGACGAGCCGGAACTCACGGCGTCGCTGGCGGCCACGCTGCTCGGCGCGGTGACGCGCAGCGAGCGCACCGGCGAGCTCTGGTATGTGCCGGAACTGCTGCGCCTGTCGGCCATGGTGCAGCTCGCCAACGGCGAGTCCACGCACGCTGTCCGGCCGCTGCTCGACGAAGCGCTGCAACGCGCCCGCCAGCAGGACGCCCGGCGTCTCGCGCTGCGCATTACGGTCGACCTCGAAGCGCTCGGCACGATATCCGCCAACGCAACCGGTCACGCGTCTATTGCGACGGCGGAACGGCCTGGCTAGCGGGCGTGGGCAGGCGCTTCGCAAGGCCTCGCAGCGTTGCGCAGACGCGGCGAACGCGCGCTTCGTAGTCCTGCGGATCGCCCGTGCGCAGCGACTGATACTGCAGCAGCATCGGCTCGGCCCGTTGCCAGCCATAGTCCCATTCCGTATCGAAGCCGGCCGGCCCCGACAGCGAGCGCCGCAGTCTCTCCTTGTACTGCGCGACCTGCGCGGACGTATAACCGCACAGCTCGTGCCCAAGGTGCGCGCCACGCCCGGCCGACTGAATCCGCTCCGCGACCGCACCGGCATCTTCATACGCATTCGCCGTACACATGCAGCATGTCGCCAGGCACAGCGCGGCGATGCCGTGACTTGTGGTGGTCATGGGGACCTCCTTGATATCGCGCTCTCAGAACCGGTAGCCCGCTCCTGCAAAGATCACATCGGTATCGCGGTCGTAGCGCGTCACCACCCGGTTCCATTCGAGCCGCGCATCCCAATGCTGGGTCAACCGGTATGAACCTGCAATCGTGACGAGACCGGAGACTTTGCCGGCCCCTGGCCCCGGCGATTCGCTGTTCTCGTTTTCATTGATCGCGTAGTACGCCCCAGCGCCCACCGCGAGCGTCACCTTGTCGTTGAGAAACGCGCGGGTGGCCCATAGCTGGCTGGTGATACCGTCCCGGCGCGCCACCTTGCTGCTGCCTTCGTGCAGATAACCGAGCGTCACGTCGAGATACTTTGCAAGGCCACGCCGGTATTCGACGGCGCCGCCCAGCGCCGACGGCGAGCTCGTGGAATTGACGATGGTTTTGCCCAGATACACGGCCACTTCGTTGTTCGTCACCTTTGTCGCACTGCTGGCCGCCCAGTCACGCGGCCCAGGCGTGTCCGGCGCATCGAGCTGATAGCCCACGCCGAATATCACGCTGGTCGCATCCGGTCCGCGCTGCACGTGCACGCGATTCAGTTGCAATTGGGTAATCCAGCGGTTCGACGCGTAATACGCAGCACGCACGCTGTAGACCACGCCCCAGCCGTGGGTATCGGAGTAGCTTCCGCCCTGGTCGGCCGTGGTCGTGTCGAAGTAGCGATAAGGACCGATGCCCGCCTGCAGGATAAACTTAGGATTACCGACCGGAATGCGCCCCCATAGCTGCAGCAATTGGCCGTCGCGATGGTGGTCGGGAATGTGTCCTTCGTTCAGCCACGAGAAGCTGCCCGCGAAGTACTGTCCGAGTCCTTCCTGGTAGTTGAAAGCCCAACTGTAGGTGTTGGTGTTGGCTGCCCTCGACCCTCCGCCGAATAGCGAAAACTCCTGAGCCTCGGCGCCCGCTGAGCCGAGCAATCCACCCGCCACCAGCACGACGCCCAGCACGGCGCTGCAAACCGGGCGCGCTGAGAAGCCTGCCACGCCGGCCTCGGCCGGCCCTGGTGAGTCTGCAGGTGCGTCCGCGGACGACGCTGCGTTGACGGCACGGGCATGCCGATACACTGCTTCGCGCGCCTCGAGCGCGAAGCGCTGCTTTTCGACGAGCCTGAGCTTGCGGAAACGGTCCGCACCGAGCACCGCGTAATAGCGCTCGGCATGCATGCGCTTGAAGCGCGCATAGAAGTCCGGTCCCGGCAGACCGGAGTCGGTACTGAGAAGCGCGCCATAATCCGCAAGCTGCAGGTCGCAGATGGACGACGTCGCCTTCTCCAGCACCTTATAGCGACGGTTCAGCGGTAAATCCGGTGGAAAGATTGCGTGGAAGCTACCGTACGGAACGAGCTTCCTGCGCCGCGCTGCCCTTAGAAGCAACTGGGCGATTCGCGCCTCGAGTTCGATATCCATATCCGTCCTTGTCATTGCCGCGCGCGCGAACAGGAACCCCTGCGGCGCGCAGCCAGGACCTAGCCGACGCGCGGCTTCCCCGCACCCGTTTGAGCCTTCGATGCTCGTGACTTCATACGTTGCACCTGCGTGCCGGCGCGACACTCCGCTAGCGGTTTCGCAAGCCGGCACCCGGCGCCTGACGCCGCGCTTACCTCGGCGGCGTCACGACCACGTACTTCACCGTTGCGCCCACGTACTGGGGCTGGTACCAGTTCGGGCCGCACTGCTCGTACACCACGCCCGCGATCATGACGTTGTTGCAACTCGGCGGCAGGGCTGCCACCGTCGTCCCCACCACGATTGCCGTCGTCACGCCCACGGCTACGCCCACTGCCACCGGATCGACATACCAGCCGTCGTCGTGGTGATGGTGGTCATCGTCATGGTGGTCGTCGTCGTGGTGACCGTCGTCATGGTGGTCGCTACCGCCATTGTCGTGATGGTCGCTGCCGCCGTCGTCATGGTGGTCGCTGCCGCCATTGTCGTGATGGTCGCTACCGCCGTTGTCATGGTGGTCGCTGCCGCCATTGTCGTGATGGTCGCTGCCGCCGTTGTCGTGATGATCGCTGCCGCCATTGTCATGGTGGTCGCTGCCGCCGCCATTGCTGCCGCCGCCGTGCGAGTTCTGGTTGCCGCCTCCGCCGCCACCATTACTGCCGCCGTGCGAGTTATTTTGCCCGCCTCCTCCGCCACCGCTCCCGCCGCCTCCGCCATGCGAGTTCGACCCACCGCCGCCGCCATTGGACGACTGGCCCACGCCGTGCGGCGGCTGACCGCCGCCATGGGACGGTCCACCACCAGGCGCGCCGGCGAAATTGCCGCCGCCGTGAGAACCGCCCCCGCCTCCCTGAAAGCCGCCTCCCCCTCCAGCGCCCTGGAAGCCACCGCCTCCACCGCCGTGAAAGCCCCCACCGCCTCCTCCATGGATGCTGGTGCGCGCCCCGCCGCGGATCCCAAAGGCGAAGGTGGTGGCCGATGTCGCCGAAAACGCAAGGGCGAGCGCAATAGCGGTCAGTCGCGTCAGTGGTTTCATTGCGCGTCTCCCTGTTGGTCGTCCGATATTGCAGGCGGCCGCATCGGAATCTGCCGCGCGTCCGGGCCAGGACGGAACGTGAAGGTGCCCGCCTCGAACGTGGGATTCAGCGTCCATTGATAATTGACGGCATGCTGCGGCCGCGACGGCTGAGTGGTATCGGTGACGACAAACCGGCATGGCAGGGGCCGCGAACCGCTCTGGATCCACAGTTCCCAGTCGAGCCCCGGCTGTTGATACGCGTAGTGGTTACACCACTTGCCGTCGACCTTGTCGAGCCCGATAAACAGCGCGCTTGTCAGCGACTTTTCGTCGTCCGATTGCTCGCCCCAGTAAAACAGGTCGACGAGCGGAAGCTGGACGCCGTACTTCTCATCGGCGTCGGTAATCAACTGGCGGATGGTGGGCGGCGCCGGCACCTTGCTGTAGAAGTGATGCGTGTCGTTGAACAGCACGAAGGTGCGGCCGTCGTAGATCAGGCCCTTCGGCGCACGACTGCCCGTGACCACGACCCGGACCTTGTTCGGACGCTGCACCGACATCTCCGTGCGATGCAGAAAGCCGACGTTCTGCCCGGTGGTCAGGACGGCGTCGGTCACGCTGTCCGCCTGGATACGGAAGCTCTTCAGGCTGCGCAGATAGTTGCCGAGCTTGTTCAGGGCATCGACGGCCTGCGGTTGCATTTCCGCTTGCGCCTGCGCCGGTTCGTCGCTTCCGGACGCCGGCGCCTGGGCCAGCGCGACCGATGCGCCGGCCATGGCGGCCAGCGCGGAGCCTATCAGGACGAAGCGCCTGACCTGCAAGGCGCTCTCGCCGCCCTGACGTGAAATGAACAGATTCACTATGCTCTCCTAAATCACTGAAACGTTGCATTCACCGAGCATTCAACCGTGCTGGCATTCAAAAAGCCGCTGACATCCGGTCCGGCCCAGCCGATGCGGATTTAGCGGCAATCGTTATGCCGCACGTATAACGGTTTGCGCGGAAAATCAAACCTCCCCGTTTCACCGGGGATAACAACTGACGAATGTGACAGGGCGGAATTATTTTAAAATAAGACTGCGCGGGCTGAAGCCATTTCACACATTAAAACAATGCGTAATGCAGCCGGGACGGGCCATACAAGGCTCCTCGCCGAGACGCAGCAGACGCACCTTGAACTGTGCGCGAAACCGGTGTCTGCGCAAATCGTCAGAGGTAAAAGAATATTACTGGATGCTAGCAAACGTTTTAATGAACATCAAGCACCAATATAGTGATGCTGGAATCTGTAACGATCAGCGCGATTGTTTCAATAAAAGATGCCGGAAAGCAGTATATCGAGACTCCATAGCAAGAACGGATTAAACCGCAAGTCCAGTTATTTTCATTTCATTTCAACACATTCAATAAAAAATCATTTATTAGTAGTGGTATCCGCCGCGGCGCCGGACACCCATCCGGCCGAGACCTGAGGTACGGGCCCCGCGTCCAGGAGAAGAATGATTGCAGAGACGAGCGGCGCCCCAGTTGTTTGCCCCGGACCTTGATGGACGGTCAATCCTATGCGCTCCCGAACCGAAGAGCTTCCCACCGTTACCCGGCGCATGAGCGCGGCGCAGATGCTGCTGGCAGGCTCCTCGGTGAGCGCGGTCGCCAAGGCCCTGCATCTGTCCATGGCCACGGTCAAACGCTATAAGACCATCCTCGACGACGGCGGCCTCGATGCGCTGAAGAAAATGAGTGTCGGCGGCCGTTCGTCCGCGCTCGACGCCGCGGCGCTGGACTGGATCGCGGCCGCGCTGCAAGGCTCCGCGCAAGCGCACGGCTTCCCCAGCGATGCATGGACCAACGCGCGCCTGCGCGAATTGATCGAGGCGCGCTTCGGCGTCCAGTACTCGCGGGTCTACACGTGGCAGATCGCGACCAATCTGGGCCTCGGCCATCGGCTCTCGAAGTCGAGCCGCTGAGCGGGCGCAACGCCGCGACAATGTCTCCTCATAGACGCCAGATCTGCTTCAATCTGCCGAACTCGGCAGGCCGGGTATAGGACCGGTACAGTTCGCCGACGGTGCCGAATGCCAGTGCCGGCTTGAGCGTCGCACCGGGCAGCGCCTGGGTGATCCAGTCGTAGGCGTTCATATCGCGCTGCTCGGCGTGCACGGCGTGCGTCAACGCGTTGAGCGCCTTGTCGGCCGAGTGGTTGCCCAGGTCCACGAAGCAACTCTCGAACGGGTGTTTCGCTGCAATCGCGGGGCGCAAATCGGGGACTCGGTTGCTCACATTGCTCTCCTGTGCAGGGTGTCCCTCTCCATGTATCAGATGGATGTGACAACGCGTCGAATGCCTCGCAGGAATTCTGGCGGCCTCGCGCACGGCCGGACCGTTGCGGCAGGATGCGTCCACGGCGCTCGGCGCGCGGGCCATGCCGCCGGATTCGAGCGGTGTTTAACCCGCCTTCAGCGAATCTTCCGGTTCCAAAATCGATGCATATTGCCTGGTCGATTTTATGACAAGCCGCCGATACGCCAGATGTTTCAGTCTGCGCACCCACTCCGGGAAGCGTTCGCAATGCACAATCCCAGTAAATGCATGGCGCATGTGACGATTATCTGCCAATCGCTAAAACCGCCGCCCAGCCGGACGTGTCGAGCCGTTTCGGCGTGATAGATAATCGCGCCGCATCAACCCAGCGCGCATCTCCCTGCTTTAAAGATCACGAAATCCAGAAGTCATTGTCCCGTCATTTTTTAAAAATCGAAAAATTAAATCGTCTGACCGGTAAGCGCATATAAAATCGCGACTCAAAATCCGGCAGGTCTTGCGAGTTTTACCCAAAATGAATAAGAGGAAACATGCCGTCAGGCGAAGTTCCGGCGGAAAATCAGCGGCAAAAGCCAGGCTGCTGCCGCCCACGGCCCAGTCGATCCGCGCCCAGTCGCTGCGCGGCCATCTCGCACTCGAAGCGTTGCGCGTGGGCTCCGGCAACGGCCATCTGCTGAGCGAACTGATTCACGTCCTGTACGTTGCCTGGTATCTGCAGGAAGCGGGTTTCGGCGTGGCCGGCGCCGCGCTCTATGCGCAGGCAGAGCAGGCGCTCGAGCGCAGCGCGGCCCGCGCCACGGCGGAAAACATCTGGCGGCTCGACGACGCGGAAGCGCTCGTGCTGGAACAACTGCTGACGCTGCACGACGAGCAGTTGCAACAGGCGTCGGTCAACGCCATACACGAGGTGCACAAGCGTCTCGTGCGTTTTGCGCAAAGCAGCCGCCCGACACCGTGGTCCAGCCTCGGCGAGCGAGTGAATGAGCCTGGATAAGCCTGAGCAAAGCAAAGGCAAAGGCAAAGGCAAAGGCAAGTCGACACAAAACAAACCAGCGCAACGCCGGCGCAAGGCAAAAAAAATGGCCCCACCATCTTGCGACGGCAGGGCCTAGTCCCATGTCAAGGAGTAGTCATGGAGGAGACAAGCCGATCATAGCCGCAGGCAAAGGGCGTCTCCAACCAAGCGTTTGCGCTTTGCTTATCGGCGCCCGCTTCAGGTGCATTTCACCGCAGCCCTACGTGGATAACCCTCCCAGCGTATATCGTTAGAACGAAAAGTCGCTTCGTGCTGCTACCATCGGTCACTAACATGGCGGTTTAAGTCCAGTTTGCCTCGGCAAGTCCGCACGCAGCCCCGTGCGAGGCCCCGACAGCCGCTACCGAAGGAGCATTTCGTTGACCAGTTTCGATCAAAATCGCCGGCCGCTCGTCATCGGCATCGGCGGCACGACGCGTGCGGCGTCGTCGACCGAGCGTGCCCTCGGTTTCGCACTGCGCGGCGCGGAAGCCGCCGGCGCCCGCACCCGCCTGTTCGGCGGCACCTTCCTGCATAGCCTGCCGCACTACGCACCCGAAGACCCGCAACGTACCGACGCCCAGCTCGAGCTGATCGAAGCCGTGCGCCAGGCCGACGCGCTGATCATTGCCACACCCGGCTATCACGGCGGCGTGTCCGGCCTCGTGAAGAACGCGCTCGACACGCTGGAAGAATTGCGTGCCGACGAACGTCCCTACCTCGATGGCCGCGCGGTGGGTTGTATCGTCACCGCCTACGGCTGGCAGGCCGCCGGTTCCGTGCTCACCTCGCTGCGCTCGATTGTCCACGCCTTGCGCGGCTGGCCCACGCCGTTTGGCGCCGGCATCAACACGCTCGAGACGCGTTTCGAATCCGTGGATAGCTGCTCCGACCCGAAAGTGGTCGACCAGCTCGCCACAGTCGGCCAGCAGGCCGCGCAGTTCGCGCTCGCGTTCAGCGCGCACCACGCGCCGGCACATCTCGGCGCGACCGAAGCTCGCACGGCCAAGGTACTGACGCTCGCCAACTGAGTCTGGCGCGGCCGCGGCGCCGCGCATCCAACGTGCAGCGGCGCACGCAGCGCGCCGTGTTTGCCGCACTCGCGCGGCACAATGCGTGTGCCAAGTAACAGACCGGCGGTACGGCGCGCCGGATAGTGGCATCAACGCATCCGGGGCCGCCTCAGTCGAATCCACGAAGACCGTTCCAGGTCCACCGTGATTTGCTTGCGACGAATCATTGGTTCACTCGCGAGGCCGCCCGGCCTACGCTTGTTCCTGCCCGCCCACCATCCGGTCGGCACAGTGCGTTGAGCTTCCTTTGCAACGCACGCGGGCAGAACCATCGCCATCCATATGAATCGACAAGCTATCCAATACAAAGGTTACGAGGTTGCCCCCGTCGCGCAGCGACTGCCCAACGGCCTGTTCGCGGCGAATCTGACCATCGGGAAAGCCACACCGGAGCACAACCGTGCTTACTCGTTCGACGCGCTCGATTATTTCTTCGATGAAGAGCACGCGGTGGCGTATGCGTTCCGCTGGGGACGCATGTGGGTCGACAGCCATCAATAGGCGGGCGCCCTGCTCACCTGACGACGCGGTTTAAATGGCTGTGACAGAATAGGCGGCACGTCCCGCCCTGTTGCACTCGCCATGTCCGATACGTTGATCGATGCAGATGCCGCCGAAGATCGTCCCGGGCACACCTGGAGATCTCACGCATGACATGGACCGTCGACGAACAGTTGGCCCTGACGGCCACGCAAGCCGTGGCTGCAATCCAGAGCGGCCGGCTGAAAACCACCGAATACATCGCCACGCTGCTCGCTCGCGCCGCCGCGTTGTCGACGCTCAACGCCCTGACCGCGCTCAACATGGAAGGGGCGCTGGCCGCCGCGCAACGGCTCGACGCGCTGACGCCCGAAGCACGCGCAGCCTTGCCGCTGGCGGGCTTGCCCATCGTCGTGAAAGACAACATCAACACCCAGGGGCTCATGACCTCGGCGGGCACGCCCGCGCTGGAGAGCTTCGTGCCGCGCGAGAACGCGCCCACGGTGCAGCGTCTGCTCGACGCCGGCGCAATCGTGCTCGGCAAGGCCAACATGCATGAGCTGGCCTTCGGCATAACCAGCACCAACCTCGCCGCCCACGCCGGGCCCGTGCGCAATCCGTACGACCCGGGGCTGATTCCGGGCGGCTCGTCGGGCGGCACCGCGGTCGCGATCGCCGCGCGTATCGTGCCGGCCGGTCTCGGCACCGACACCGGCGGCTCCACCCGCATCCCAGCCGCCCTGACCGGCACGGCCGGGTTTCGTCCGTCGGTCGGCAACGGCGGCGCCGAGCGCCGCTATCACGATCCCAACGCCGTGGTGCCGATCAGCCATACGCGCGACACCGTTGGCCCGATGGCGCGCAACGTCGCCGATCTCGCGCTGCTGGACGAGGTCGTGACGGGCGCCGGGCCGTTGCCCGCGATCACGCTGAACGGCTTGCGCATCGGCCTGCCTGAGCCGCTGTGGGAGGACCTGGAGTATGCGCTGGAAGACGTCGTACGCGCTGCGCTGCCCCTGCTGGAGGCCGCAGGCGTCATCTTCGTGCCCGTTGAGATGGATGCGTTGCTGGAGCTGAACGACAAGGTCGCCTCGCCTGTCGCCATCCATGAGGCGCACGACGACGTGCCCGCGTGGCTGGTCGCCAACGATGCGCCGGTCAAGACGCTCGCCGAGGTGGCCGCGCGCATTGCCAGCCCGGATGTGCGCAGCATCTACGACGCGATCCTCGCGGACCCGCTCGCCCAGCAGTATCAGACTGCACTGACCGTATGGCGGCCGCAGCTTCAGGAACTGTATGCGCAGACCTTTGCCGCGCACCGGCTCGATGCGCTGCTGTTCCCCACGACGCGCCTGGCCGCCGTGCCGATCGACGATCTGGCCGGCTCGTCGGCGGTGACGATCAACGGCAGCGCGCCCATCGACGAACTGAGCGCCTATCTGCGCAACACCGATCCGGCCAGCAATGCCGGCATTCCGGGCCTGTCGCTACCGGCCGGCCTGACCTCGGAAGGCTTGCCGGTGGGGCTCGAACTGGACGGCCCGCTCGGCAGCGACCGGCGGCTTCTTGCCATCGGCGTAGCCTTTGAACAGGTGCTCGGTGCATTGCCGGCGCCTACCCTTTGATGAAAACCCACAAGGTTTTACCGGCAGAGGCCGGCCGCCGCTCATGGCGTTCACTGCGCGCCCTGCGCTTGCTGATCGCACACCACACCGCATAGCCTGCAATGCATAGGATGACTGACATGCACATTCACCGCCGCGCGCGTCGCATGATGACTCGCGTGACCGCCCTTGTCGCCGTCGCCGTCGTGACCAGCAGTTGCGCGGAAATCGCAGCCGCGGATCCCGACGCGCTGTGGAAAATCGTCGGCGGACAATGCGTGCCCGAGGCACAGGCCAGCGGCCGGCCAGGCCAATGCACGAGCGTGGATCTCGCCGGGCACTACGCGATTCTGAAAGACATCTTCGGACGCACGCAGCACCTGCTGATTCCGACCGAGCGCGTCACCGGCATCGAAAGCCCGAGTATTCTCGACGCCGACGCGCCGGACTACTGGGCGGATGGCTGGAGCTCGCGCAAGGTGGTGGAGGCGACGCTGAAGGCGCCGCTCGCCGCCAATCAGTTCGGACTCGAAATCAATTCTGAATTCCGCCGCTCGCAGCAGCAGTTGCATATTCATATGGACTGTATGCGCACGGACGTCATCGACGCCCTCGCCGCCTACCGCCACGATCAACCGGGTCAATGGCGCTGGGAGACGCTCGGCGGGGTGCGTTACCGGATCATGCGCGTCACCAGCCTGACGCAGGACAACGATCCATTCCGGATCGTCGCGCGCGATCATCGGGACCCGCAAGCCATGGCGACGCAGACCATCCTCGTGACCGGCGCCGGTCCTTCCGTCGATCAGGACGGCTGGCTCGTGCTCAACAGCGGGCTCGACGTCGACAACGGCACGGGCACCGCAGAAGGCCTGCTCGATCATGCCTGCAAGCTGGCCGACACCCAGTAACGCCGGGTAGCGTCCCGTCGCGCCTATTCGGCCTCGCTCACGCCGCCTCCGCCCTCGACGGCTAGACTCACGAGCCAGCGGCGAATCACGCTTTCCTCCTGCGTGTCGAAGCCCGCGAGCATCTGCTGCTCGATGGTCTTCACGCGTGCGCGGCATTGCTTGAGGAGCGCCTTGCCCTCGTCGGTGACGTCGATATGCTGGATGCGGCCGTGCACCGCATGCGGCCGCCGGGCGATGGTGCCGCTACGCAAGAGGTTGGCGACGATCACGCTGACCGTCTGCGGCGTGAGCATCGCGAGACGGGCGACGTCCGCATTGGAGAGACCCGGATACGCCACCAGCATGGTCAGCACCATGAATTGCGGCGGCGTCACGTTGAGGTCGGCCAGCGCGCGCTCCATGCGCAAGCGGTTTGCCGCGCCCGCCTGGCGCAGCAGATAGCCGATATGGCCTTCCTCGCCACGTTTGCCCTCGCCGACGCGGGGCACATCTTGCGGGTCTGGTGTCGTGGGTGGTTTGCGCATGGATATCAGCATTCGAAGATTAACGTTCGTGCTCTGATATTAGCCGCTAACGACATGGCGGGATAGCGCGCCGGCACGCCCTAAGCGCTTTTTCGCAGATGCTTTGCGCAACAAAATGGTTCGTCGCGAACAGGACCCTCAGTAGGATCAGCCTTAACGCGTCTGCTGACGCTTTACGACACCCTTATCCGGCCCTACCTGTCCTGCCGATGGCGATCTATCTCGACGACACGCAACGCAAAGCCCTGGCCCGCCTGAGCGCGAGCTGGACCTGGCGCACGGAGTGGCCGACATGGGTACTGATCGTCACGATCTACGGGAGCTGGTTCGGCGTCGCGACCCATGCGCGCAGTCTTGGACTGCCGCTCACCACCGGCCTGCTCGCACTGTTGAGCGCCTGGTATATGTCCCTGCAGCACGAATTGCTGCACGGCCACCCCACCCGCTCGCCGTTGATCAACGCGCTACTCGGCTTCGCGCCGCTCGCCGTCTGGTTCCCGTATGGCATCTATCGCGAGTCGCATCTGCGGCATCACGACGATACCAACCTGACCCGCCCCGAACACGATCCGGAAAGCTACTTCGTCTCGGGTCAGACATGGCACGGCGCCGGCGCCGTTTCGCATGCGCTGCTGACGCTGCGCAATACCTTCGTGGGACGGCTGCTGGTTGGGCCGGCTTTCGCGATTGCCGCGACCGCGATCGACGCCGTTCGCAAGGCCGCGCGCGGCGACTGGCGCGACGTGCCGCTGTGGATCGCTCAGGGCGTCGCCGTGAGCGCGCTCGCGTGGTGGCTGCATACCGCCTGCGGGATACCCGCGTGGCTGTATGTGCTGGGCATCGGCTACGGTGCGCTGTCGATCAGCTCGGTCCGCTCGTTTCACGAGCATCGCTTGGCCGACGCCGTCGAACACCGTACGGTGCTCAATGAAGCGGCGTGGTTCTGGCGTCTGCTGTTTTTGAACAATAACTATCATTTAGTACACCATGATTTGCCTCATGTCCCCTGGTTTTCGCTGCGGGGTGTCTATAAGGCGTCGCGCCGGGAGTACGTGGCGCGCTCAGGCGGCTTTCTCGTGCAGGGTTATAGCGAATGGTTGAAGCTTTACGCGTTCGCTCCAGTTGCGCATCCGGCGCATGACGATCTGTCCGGCAACCTCCACGGGAATCCCTCTGCTTCCGACAGTTTTGTGGGTAAATTGCGGGTAAAACGCATGGTAGTTATCCGCCAACGGGAACTCCGTGAAGCTCATCTACCCGCTACTGCTGAACGCCAAACCACGCGGCGAGTCGTATAGGCTCCGCTTGCAGCGCGGAAGGTTTCGGCGTTTTGAGGCGCGCGACGCAGCATCGGCCCCGTCAACAGGCGCGACCGGAATCTTGCCGATCATCGAAATTAGGCCGGTTTGCGCGAGCATTCGATGCGCCTCGCGATAACGTGCACAGTCAGCGTAATCAAGAGACCGGTCGCACTGCCGGCCGCTACGTTGATCAGACGCTCGCTAGCGAAAGTCCACGACTGCCCGGCAACCACGAATGCCATCGCGGCGCAGGCGCAACGCGTGCCGAATGCCATAACGTAGGGCCGAATG
>Ga0116227_10001559_pt1 | contig 51498 bp, 37 predicted proteins | sample S1TSphgellanicum_FD_89693 | JGI IMG/M metagenome (GOLD analysis project Ga0116227, IMG submission 89693) | Host-associated microbial communities from peat moss isolated from Minnesota, USA - S1T2_Fb - Sphagnum magellanicum MG | ecosystem: Host-associated > Plants > Peat moss > Unclassified...
ACCAAAAAGGAAGGCTCATAGAACACCCTCACAACTGTTGTTGAATTCCCTTTGACAAAATGTGGGTGATTCCCTTCGTTTGGTATAGACAGACTTACAATTTCCTAATCAAAGTCCACATCTTCTGCACCCCTAGCTCTGCTTATTCCCCAAAGGCAGGCGCACATCCACTACTTCCAAAGACGCATTACCAGAATTCCTACTCACATCATTTTGACGCACGCATCTACAGACTCAGATCACCTTTTGTCCCTCTCCCTCTTCCATACCTAATCTTCCTTTGTTCTCCTCCCCTCAAATCAAGGAGCTGCCTTCCTGTAGTTGCTAACGCAGCGGAAGATAATCAGCAACCAACAATCCTCTAGGCTCTCCTAAAATTCCCCAAAAATCTCTCTAGCTCTCTGTTCTACCTTCCAAAAAGCTCCTACCTCCTTTCTGTACAATTTCTCCACTCACTAGCACATTCTACCCCTGCCAAACGCTCAGGACCCGACCTCCATTACGCTCTCCTCCTCCTCCTCTTTCCCGCTTGCCTTCCCCATCGTGCCGTTCAGCTTAGTCCTTCCTGCTCTTTTCGGCCCATCAATGCACCACCACATCTCCTCATCATTTGCGCCGCCATTGCCCTGTACACCCTCCTTCACACCCCAAACACAGACCTTCCATACATCCCCATGCAGCCGTCATGGGGAGTTATCCGCCGCCAAAAATCAGGACAACTGATTATACTCATGGCAAAGCCCAAGTCCTTAATGTGTGCACACTGTGAGCTACCCGTTTTCACGTTACACTAGTTTTCTTGGGGGTGTGATGGAGATGAATTCATACTTTAATCCTCTCATGTGCAAAGACATCAAGAAGCTTTGCTTGTTGTCAAGCAATCTCTGACTCCATTTGCTTATTTTAGACAAGATTGTTTTACTACCTTTAAAACTTCAAATATGCAAGATAAGGTTTAGATATATTGCCAAAAGTAATGTTAACTACATTGTTGCATGGAATTTGATGAACCCTAGAAGAAAATGTTCAATTTGAAGTGTTTATGGTTGGTGTTAGCTAGGTTTGATTACATGGGGGTTGTGGAAGGAGCAGTAGAAGGTGATGAGTTGAAAAAGGTTGAAAAGAAATTATCAAAAAATTTCAATGTTCTTGGGGCAACCTATGTGTTGTTAAGGAATATAAGACATGTTATGTAAACAAATGCTTGATGCAGGGAGGGTTTGCTATGTTGTTTTGAGTGAGGATGCATAGCTTTGTTGAATTTGGTTTTAGACTCTTCTATAAAACCCAATTAATGAATAAGCCAATTTTTTGCACTAGTTGACAATTGTCAATTTTTTTTGTAATATGCTAGATCATTTGATAGATGGGGAATGAAGGATTGGGAGTTGGATCTTGTTTGCAAATCAATGGTGCATGAGTTGATAGAAAAGTTGAAATAGTTTTATCATGTGTATGTTTATTCATAATATTCGTGTTGGTGTTGCTCACATGCATCCAAATATTTTGACAGGAGTTTTGAGTGTGGTTCGGAAGCACCCAAATTCCACAAAATTCTCACACACAACATGTCCAAAGACCACTCAATAAATTTTGTACGAAACCTTTTGCAAGTCTTATAATATGCACTTAAAGCTAATTTTTGGACTTAAAAACCAAAATCAATTGGTCAATTTTATAATATGAAGCTATCATTTTTAATATTCGTTAAAAATTGAATGGTTGTACTATATCCTATCATTTTGCACATAGATTTGTGCATTGTACAAGTTGATTTTCTAACACTAATAACTTGCAAATGCCATGATCTACCCTAAACCATTTTTTATTTCTTGTAGGAGTTGCCCTAGAAATTCCTAATGAAACATGGTGGTAAGATTGGCATGGAAGTGACAAATTATGCTTACAAAACACAAAAACATCAAGCACATGAAAGTGTGTGTTACTAAACTTGACAAAAAGATTGGGCCACCTATAATAAGTATTGGGAATGGATGGGAAGAGTTCAAGAAAATTAATGAGTTGAAAGTAGGGGACCATGTTGTGTTCATTCTTATTGTTGCTTCTACATTCAACATTTACGATGTTGACAACATCAAAAATTACAAAACATGTAAGTAGCAAGGTTGAACTTTGAAGGATGGTGTTGATCATTCTTTTCCTTCAACAATTCCATGCCTTGGAAAGCCTATCCACACATCAAAAGGGGAAAAAAAATCACAAATGAAATTGAAACCATTGTTGTGATAAATAATATCTTTGCACAATGGTCCATTTGTTTTTAGTTCAATAAGTTTCACTAGTACTACTTATAAGCTCCATGAGTCCTACAATGGTATTGTTCCTAAGAAACTCTTTTCATGAACATCCCAATTACCAACAATCTCAATGAACTTATTTTAAAAAACTTTAGGTTGCAATTAGTTGTTACATATTTGTGGGATTAAATTGAAGATTTTCTAGCTTAAATAGTTTCATGAGTTAATTTTTTTGTGTAAAATTTCAATGTAAATTATTGTTAATGTAATTTAATAGTAATTACTATAGCAAAAAAATTAATTATTTTTTGCATTTTCATAAAGGATATTAAGTTGAAGGATAACTTATTTACAACTTTGAAAACATGATTTCCACGTGCATGAGAATGGTTTAAGAAAAGTAATTGTATTTTAATATTTGATTACAAATGAAATTTAATGTTTTTGGCCAATACTTGTGAGTTAAGGGGCACCCACCAAAATAATGGGCATTCACATTATAATAGTGAGCATCCACATCAAAACAATATATTACTAACCAACCTATTAGAAAGTGGGTTTTCACATCAAAATATTGATTCAAAAAATGAAATAACCATGCACCCTAAACATTTAGAGTGCATGCATGGTAACCATTAGGGTGCATGAACACATACATGGTGCCTAAATGAAATAACACAAAACCATGAAAAGTAAACAATGAAAAAACATTATAATGGACCCCTTTGTTATAATTCCTAGAGTTTGACCCTAGGATCACAAACCAATATTGCATTGTGCACCAATTTTCAAGCCAATTTTTCATCCTAGTTTTTCATTAAATTTGTTTCAGTCTCCTATCCAAGTGAAGTGTAATTTAAAAGTTTAAAAAAAAATTTGAAATTGAGCATTTAAAGGGTGTAATCACACTATTAAAACCCACTTCAAATCTAACAATTGCTTAATTTTACACTTTTTTAAATGTTAAGTTAAATCAATATTTTAAATGTTTGGTAAATGTATATACTATGAATGTTTCTAATACATTATGGAAACATTTGAAAAAGTTTGAAACAAATCTAACATTGAGTATTGAATACCCAAAAACATTTTCTTAGCAATGTGATGAGACGAGTCAATGTTTTTAGCACTTGAAAAACTCATAAATGACTCCTTAATGGATTTAAAATGACATATTTTTGGGACATTATTTAAATCAAACTTTATTATGATATTATAATGCAACATCTTTGTGAATCAAAATTATTTTTTAAAGATTTTGTTAAACTTGCAAATGGAATATCCTTATGATATTATGGGATTATTCAAGGAGGTGGGTGTGGGTTCTAATAATGTGACTACATGGGCATAATATTCATCAAAATCAATTTCTTACACATTGTTGTAGTTTGACATTACATTGTTTATTTATTATATTATTAGGTTTAAACTAATTATAATAATTTTTAATCAATGTTGTAAAATAATTGTATGATCACATTGTCTATGTAACGACACATCATTTTGTCCACATCATCTACATAATTATTCTTTAGACATTATATTTTAAATGATTATCCTAGTCACATTTTCAAATGACATCTTGGACATCCATGTCACTTTGTCATCAATCATGGATGCCATATTGATGAAAACTTGCAATGAAAAAACAATGTCAGCTAGGTTCCTTGTTACCAAGATCCAAGCTACAAATAGTTTAGTTGATTTATTGTGCCAAATGTCCATTCACATATACAAGATCATGTGAACCTTCCAACCCTTAACCACGATTCCAACCATGGCATTATGGTGGACCTTCCCATATCATTAAAGTGGTTTTCCAAGTAGTGGTTTTGGATAAAACTTAATGAGTGGATCTATTGATGATATTGATCAGTCCATCTATGTGAACAGACAACAAAATTTATCACAACAGTCAAGTTGGGCACTTAATATGGCCATGAGCCATCATGTATGTTTACATGTACAATGTGGTGACAACCTATTCCTTGTTTAATTTCATCATAATTGTCATGGGTTCAACTCTGATACCATCGATACAAATTTCAATATCAAGATGCTTGATTATTGGCTAGTTAATTAATAATATGATCATTGGAGAAATTTCATAGCATATTATTCATGTAATTAAAATGCTAGATTATATTGGTTTCACAAACGTGAAATCCAAGATCCAATGTACACTATAATGATATATAATATATTTGTTGGGAATATTAGTCACGTCAATGATCTTTGATTAGTTGCACAATGTTGTAGATGATCATCACCAAACCAAATTTGTGAAAAATTTAGTATGGTCATGGTCATATACATACTAACGAAAAAGTTTGACATCATTGATATTAATGTCAAAATTATTAATAAGATTGATTTGATATAAGAAATTTGATTACTATTAGTGTTCAACTATCTAAAATGTAATATTAATTATTATAACATTGAATGTCAATTGTCAACATCGAGGGCATATGTGGTTCCAACCATTGACTAGGGCAACCACATAATAATTGGTGCTTTGGTGAAATGTGTCACTATCATTTAAAGGTGGTGTACCAAGTGGTTGTGTATAAGTGAATGTTTGATTATACCTAAAACTTGATATTCTAATTGTTAATGTTTTTGAAATTTGACCACAGTACAACCATTATCACCAATTAAACATTTAATATGTCCATGGTCCATAATCCCAAATTAATGGTTCCACATATTAAATGTATAACAACTATAATTCATTTTCAATTTGGTCAAATTAACAAGGGGAAACCAAAGCTTAATAATATATTATACATTGACATAATCATTTAATGACCTAGTCATGAAAGTATCACGATTTGGTATAATGATCAATTGATTTACAAGAATCTCTTCCACTATTGTGGATGCTCCAAATTGTGATTTAAATTGATTTACAAAAAATCATCAACTTAGTAACTAAACAATGTTATACTTTGTGTGTGACTAAAACACGAAAACAAGTAGCCTAATTGAAATACATCACATTGAGGTTAATGGGTAAATGCATAGTCTAGTGGTTCTTTTTAGGTAGATACAGCTTTCACAAGAGTCACAAGCAAGTTTTTATAAATGATCCATATGGATATGGTTTCAATTTCAAAGGTTTTCATTAGTGTAATCTTTGACTTCATAAGTTTCAGTCACTTATGAAGCCTTTTAAGACTAGATTAAAACATCAACATCCTTGAATGACTTTTTGTTCTTTGTTTTTTGTCTCTTTGGTAAAAGGACATTCCCCTCTAATTTTATTTTTTTCAGGATTAGAAATGAAACAATGATGTAATTTGCTCATGGGGGCCAATGATAACGCCTCTATATACAAATAAAACACAAAAGACAAAAGAATTTTATGTCAAAATCTTGCAAATATACAAATGGTTAAAGGACTGTTATCATATGTGTACTATTCAATATTTTTTTGTGAAAACATGATGATAGCAAGAATGATCATGGTCATAACCTTGAGCTTGTTACTCACAAGTGTCAAATTATCAGCAAGTTTGTGGTAGTTTTTGTTAATCCTAGTTGACCTCATCAACTCCTTGAGGGTTTACAAAATTACACAATTTAGTTTGCTTAAACGTGAAAATGTTGATCCCACAATGAGCAATCAACAATCAAAAGGGCCAAGAAAGCATAGACATGATTCACGGAGAATAATATGCCAATTTCCAAACCTTATACACCCCAATGTACCCTTGATTTTGAAGCCTTTTATCCCAACAACTCACATCTTTTGGCCTATTTTTTACTTGGCATTACCAATAAAGGCCAACAACACATATTATGCAAGAAGTTAATATTATCCCAACATGGTATGAACATTGTGAAAACAATCTTTAAAAAATAACAAAATTTTGATTTTTTGGAACTACAACTTAATTGCAAGCATATGTTTTAAATTTAGGTGACCAAAAGTCAAGCATTTGCAAAACCTTGCTTAATACTCATCATTCACAGAATTCCATGCAACTTGTGTGTTTGTAGCCGCTTAAAACTTCTTAATAGTTGGTATGAATGGTTTATAGGGATGATGAATGTTAAGATCAAAGTCCAATGTGGTGAGCATTAGCCTTTTTCCCAATAGCATTTGAATCTCCTTCTCTACCTTGTAGACATTTTGAACATCAACACACATCATAATCATCATCGATATTACAATAGACCCCAATAATAGAAGAATGTAAACCACATATTCAAACCATGTTTGGCCATGGCATGAAATAATGTATACCAATGCATGTTCAAGAAATCCATGAAAATGATGCAGGTTTGTTTTAATTGATTCTATTCCTTATCTATGGTTGGATAGGATGAAAATGTAATAAATTTAGCCACAAATGCCACAAGTAAAGATAGATTATTAATTGTACATGCTATGTTTGCTAAAGTAGTAGAAACTCCTTTTGCCACCATCTCTCTACCATCCTTAAATCCTTCTTCCTGAACCTTAAAACACATTTATTTTTAAAAACTTTCCAATGATGAAAACTCCAACATATTACAAAGGTATAGATTACTGGTTGTTTCATAATGTGGCTTCACCATCTTTCCTGCATCCATGGCTTTAATTGTATGTATTATGTCTATTGAAAGACCAACTTTTTTTGCCAACATCTCATTACCATCCTCAAATCTATCTTCCCAAATCTTCAAAACTTGTCGACAATAAAAACTCTAACATACCATAGAAGTTCATACATTATGTTTAAGAAGGCAAAACAGGTGACAAACATGATGATAAATATTTTCATTAACCATGTCAAATAGGGTTTGATAGGTTTGTGAATATTTTTGGAGGAGGTCGAAGGGAATTATTGTTAGAAAGATACCAACTTTTTCAATATTCATCATAATAGGGTTGTGATGGGGTAACTAAATGGGGTAGCTAAATTTGGTGCTTTCATTTTTTAAAATCAATTAATATCTTAAGTTACAGTCAAAATGTGTAATTGGTATTTACAAATAGGGTTCCAACAAAGTAGTTGTGCCTTTGTTCTAAAATTTTCATTTGAGATTTCAAATAAGGATGGGGTGATGTGATTAATAAAGTTCTTGAATTTGGTAAATTTTTTAAAATCATTAGTGAGGTAATAGTCAAAATGTGTGATTGATATTTATAGATAGAATTCCAACAAATCTTTTTTTTTCCTACAATCCCCACCAATTCAAGTTTTAAGACCTCATCCTAAGATAGTAAATAATTTATTCATTTAAATGATTCACCTTGATTTTGTGGTGGTGAACAAGTTTTTTTATATTTGATTCCATTTAAATGATAATTATATTATCAAAATTATAGCATATTATAATCAATTGCATGTAATTTCAATCAATGTCAATACAAATTCAATTCTTATTATCAATCATTTCACCTAAAATTAAATTAATGTACATTAAATCTATAGTTGAAATGCTACACTATACTTTAGACCTGAAACCCTAAATTGTGAACCCTAAATCCTAATCCATCAAATCCTAAAGTTCCCTCAATGTTATAATAACATTATAGACCCTATGTTGTACATTCAAAACCCTTTACGTTTGAATGTAAAATCCTATGTTATATTAATGTATATCCTATTCCACGCAACCTAATATAATGCCTTGCACCTTAAACCTTAAATGAAATTACACACATGCCCTATTCCATACAATGTCAAAAAGATTCTTTAATTTCCCTCTAAAACATTCTATCTTCAACCTTAAATGATACAACATAAACCCAACACTTTACATCCTAAACCCTAAGTGTTATAAGATAGACCCTATGCTTAGTTACACCCTAAACCATACATTTCTAAACATAAACACCAAAAAAATTTATACCACAAATAGTATTATGTTGTAAACATTCAACAATAAGCTAAGATTGAAACCAAACAACATTGCCACATGACCTTAATATGAAACTTTAGTACGATTTCATCCACATCATTATGTATGGAGTGGACACCTCATTTTCATCATTCATCGTTATAAATCACTAAGGGCAGAAGATTTGTTAGACATAGTTCTCATGAGCCAATTCTTGTAATGGGGAATTTTAGGCAGCTGATAGCTTTGGGTGGGAGTGTGGATCTTAGTTCTTTTTCAAAAAAAGGTAGAGCATGATTGAGTTTTTGTTTGAAATTTTTTTTTAGTCTACACGTGAAGTTAAGGTTTCAAGAACAAATCTAGGATACCAAACATTTGGAACTTTGAAGGGATCAATATCAAGAGACTTAAAAAAACAAAGCACCATCAAACTTTCCTTCAAGAAGTTTTTTCAATTTACACATGAAGTTAAGGTTTTGGGAATGAATCTCAAACACCAAACATCTGGAGCTTTGGGAAGGATCAAGAGTAGGACACCTAAAAAGATTGACCACGGTCAAATTTCCTTTAAAAAGTTTTTTTAGTCTATGTGTGAAGTTAGGGTTTTAGGAACGAATCCAAGACACAATGCATCTAGAGCTTTAAATAGGATCAAAAGCAAGAGACCTGAGAAAACAAAGCATAATCGAGTTCTCCTTCAATATTTTTTTCAATCTACACCTGAAATTAGGGTTTTGGGAACAAATTCCAAGACATTAAACATCTAGAGCTTCAAAAAGGATTAAAAACAAAAGACTTGAAAAACTAAAGCATGATTGAACTCTTTTACTAAATTTTTCAATCTACACATGATATTAGGGTTTTGGGAATGAATTCAAAACACCAAGCATTTGGAGCTTTGAAGAGGATCAAAAGTAGGAAACTTGAGAAGACATAACATGATCGAGCCTTCCTTCAAGAATTTTTTTTAATCTATGAATGAAGTTAAGGTTTCAAGAAAGAATTCGAGACACCAAGCATTTGGAGCTTCAAAAGAGACCTAAAGCAAGAGAACTTTAGATTTGGTGGTTTGGAGCTCTAGACAAGATCAAGGACAAAATAACAAATAAAGATTAGCAATTCAGCCTTTATTCACAACAATTTCCATTCCAAATGTTGTAGGGCTTGGGAGGGAGGACTTTTGAGTGCAATCTTGGAACTCACTAAGCTCCATCGATTAATTTCAAACCATGGGTATAACACTTTCACTTTCCTACCCATTGTTCCTTCACTTTTTCAAGTCCTCACATTAATTGTGATCAATTACTATCACAAGTTAGTTTTTTTTTAATAGTATAGTGCATTCCATAGTATAGAGCAATATGTGGTGACGTGTTCTATTTTTGTGTACTTGAAAATCAATTTTGAATTCAACATTTTTTTTGCATGATAATATATTCTTGATTACTTGCACCCATGAAAGCCTATTTATTTTCATCTTGTGATGCCCATTTCATACATCTAATGCTTTTAAAAAGAGTTGCTCCAACAAAGAGTTCATTTGTGATTACTTTCCTTGGGTCATGGGAGGGAAAATTCTAAAACTTGGGTTTGCATGCTCAAAAACTTGTTACGTTGATGGGGTTTGACAACGCTTGTTTCCAAAATGATATTGCTTATATTCAATCCCACCTCTTATAACAAGATGGAGCCATCACAAAAAAGAAAGTGAGTATTGCACAATCCTTTATTAACATCACACTTATTCTAGAAATTCATGACTTTTATCATCTCAAATCCTTCCTATCCTAAAGTTTTCACAACATATTCTAGTTTAATTACTTTATACAATTTTGATGCAACCTCACCTTGATTTCAAGAAGCCTACTATTTCTTCATCACAATTCAAACATTAGTTTCGTAATTAACCACCGAAAATTAGGAAATAAAGATAACAAAAGATCTTTTAACATTTTTGTGGTTCTTATTCCTTGGAAGGTATTGTTTAGACTCAAATTTATAACGCAAAAAAAATCCTTCATTATAAAGATAACTATTAGCAATAGTTTGTTGCAATCGAGATGATACCAACAACAACATATTCACAATAAAGTTATAATTGAAATATTCTACCAAATCGTTTAACCAAACCTTCATAGGATGCTTAGTAGCTTTCAAAAGTTTCAATTACTTTAATTAGTTCAATAAGGAGATACCTATTGTTAGCTACTACAATGAAAATTACAAGATGTTTGGTAGCTGCCAAACATTTATTAGATAACCAATTGTAAAAAATAGATGAAAACGCTTAATGACCACCATGCATTTTGTGGACATCGAAGGAAGTGGCAAAAAATGCCTGGTGGGCACCAAATGTTTTCTATATAACTCAATAAGGGGAATGAATGAAAACACCTAGTGGCTCCAAGTGTTTTTTGGATGATTAATTAAAAGGAATCCCAGAAAATGCCTACTACTTGTTATGCATTTTCTTGATACCCCATTAAAGGCAAGAAGAAAAAATGTTTGGTGGCCACAAGGTGTCTTCTTCCATTTATTCTAATTGGTAATCAAAAAAGGCCTAAGGGCTACCATGCATTTTTTGGATGATGTCTATGTAGTGTTCTAAAAAATAACTGGTAGCCACTAGGCGTTTTTTGGATGGTGGCTATGTAGTAATCCAGAAAACACTTAGCAATCATCAAGCCTTTTCTAGATGGCATTTTTGTAATGATGCAAAAAATGCTTAGCAACAGTTAGGCATTTTATGGCATCTCTGTAGTGATCCAAAAAATGCTTAGTGGCCACCATGTGTTCTCTTGGTAGCCCGATTGTAGGAACGCAAAAATGATTGGTGGCCTGAAAGCAATTTAAATAATAAGCGAATGAGGGAGTCGAATAAAACCCTTAGCAGCCACCAAACATTTTGTATTCCAAATAGCTAAAAAGATGGCATCATATAACACTTCTAGTGGTCACAAGGTGTTTATTATGATACAATTATCTCTATTATTGAAAAAACACATGGGCTGCAATGCATTCAAAAATATGTCTTATGATGGACAATTGGCTAATACTACTCCTAGGCCCAAGTATTTGGGTGAAATCCAATGTTATTTAATCTAACATTCTCAAAAAAAATTCAGAATTAGTTGGTTGAAATCCAATATTATTTAATTTAATAGTCTTGAATTTTCTTGTAATTGGTCAACAGACAATTGAATTAACTGGAAAAAAAATCCCTTCATAGTAAGATGAGTTGTGCCTTTAAGGGTTCATCATTTTCTGTTCAATTTTGTGTTCCAAGGTCTAATGGTAGTTATGTTCATCCAATAACTTTGTGAACATTGGTGTTTGATAGGTAAACTATCTTTAAAAACCATGAAAACATGACCATGGATATTAATATTGGTGACACAATTTCTATCTAGGATTCGAGCGAGGTTGGTAGGGTTCAAATTGGAGTTGGATAGTGCAAGGATCAATTGTTGGTCTCAAACTATGGTGCTAGTGGAGTGGAGAATTGCATAGTTGTAACCATCATATCCATGGTTGAGGCATTTGAACAACGAAAACTCTTTTATCCCACTCTAACTACATGATATTGCATTTCATTGGTGGGAAATGATTACTTTTGGCTTGCATGGGATGTTTTTGTGTTGGAAGAAACACTTGTATTTCTACTAAAAGAAGACATTCAACATGAGGGTTTTAGCAATCTGCCCATGAGAAGAATGTTTTATGAGGATCAGGCTCTCTCTTCATTCTTACATTTTGAAGGATTTGAAATTAATGAGGAAATCAACAATGAGATGGATGGGACTTTTGAAAACAAGTTCGATGGATAAAACTATGATAGCTCTAATGATCCCACAAGTGAAGGCACTTTCAAAAGAGCTTCCTCTGAATCTATGAGTGAATGCACAAATGAAGATGGAAATGGCAAACAATAAGAAGAATAAGGTAATGATGGAAATGGAAGAAGGAACTCTCGCATCCCATCAAAAGGTAGGTTTCCTCGGCGAAATGCGAAATGTGACCTTGTCGACAATGTTAAGATGTTCATTACAAGTGGTTGTGTAATTGCATGTGACCCTAAGGAGGCAGTTCTTGATAATTAACTTAGTGAAGATCATGTGGGAATGAGTATTTTGAATTACCCGAATAATATTTCAATAGTTATGATGATTTGGAAGTGGCTGTTGGTTCAGATGATTTTGGATAGGTACTCCTTGAAACAACTTTTTGTATTTTACGATGAAAGCAACATACCAATTGTTGAGGAAGGGGAAATTGGTGCGAGGAAGAAGCAATATACCTTTCAAAAAAGGAAGTAAAGTGTGGGACATTATGATTAATCGGTGTCAAGGGTTGAAAACCTCCTTTCCTAGGAGTCTATTGGGTAGATGCAAGTTATGGTGGCTCACTTTTGTGACAAAATGGTGTTTTTTCCTTCGGTACCCTTCATTCAAATGCTTGTGCTAATTAATATATCCTTAGATCTATTATTAGGACTTGGATCTAAACTTACAATTTCATTATGAAAAAAATTGTATGGTTATTTATTGATAAAAAATTCATTTGTTAGTAGTAATGGACTTTTGAAGTTGAAAAATATGGACTAGTCATCTAACTGAAATATCACAAAATGGAAAAAATTATATTAATTCATATTCCAAATTTGTTATTAGGACTTAATGTATAATGTAATACAAGATGATAAACTCATATGAAAAATATTTTCTTTGAAAACCTTAATTGTTTAATAGTTAGGGACTTTTGAATGGTTAAAATTTTCATATTTTCATATTTTCATAAGTCCATATGAGTTGCAATTTTTGTTTGTTTTTCAAAAACATTGTCCCAAAAGTATATTTTTTGAAAGTTTTAAATGGGGCATTATTCCTTTGGATTTAATGAGTTTTTCTTTTAGGACTTCTAAATCAAAAAATGATATCAATTACATTAAATAGCAATTTTCACATAGATTTAGGAAGGTTTGTAGGTGATTGAACATGTATTATTCAAATATTATAATACTAATATTTTTTAAAGTAACAACCATGTCCATTTGAATCATTGAATCAAATGTTCAATCCATGATTGATTCATGTGCTGACATAATATCACATCAATTGAAAGGAATTGAAAATGGTAAACATGATGTTCAACAATTAGTACTTAATACGTGGAGAAGCTTTTGAGAGTGAAGTGATGAAATAAGTGAGTGTATACAGTTTAGAGGAACATGCAAATGTTGTATAGTTGTTTCGGTTTAATTCTTGATGTTAAGTTTTTTGATGTGTTGTTTAATATGATGATTATTTTCAATTATATTTTCGCAGATAAACAAGGAGTTAAACATTAGAGGTATTTTTCAGTTTATGATGAACAAGTTAAGGAAGAGACACCATTTTAATGTTGATGTATAAAACAATGATTTATTTTTATAAAGTGTAATGTTTGTGAATCACTAAAGGATTTAATATCAAAATTGGGAAAAAATAGTAATGATGCAAAAAAATTGAAATGCGGTTGAAAAAACACATCTTGCATCAAAGGTCGTGCAAAAGTTTGTACCATAGTTGGAGGTTCGAGTCTGTATGTTCCAAGGATGAATTTTTATGTGTTATCCATGACAAAATGGATCATGTGGAAATTGCATTCCCAAGGTTGCAAGTGGTAAACAAAATGATTTATCGGCTTAAACAATTACCCGTTACCTTAACAAGTATGATAGCTCATGGTCATGGCGATGAAAGATATGCGCAATATTCCAATGAATTGTGGCCTAATGATCCCAATTTTATAATTGGGTCCTTGTTGTGGCTTCTTCAAACTTTGGAGAAAGCTCCAAATTGTGAATCCAAAATCTTGTTTAAGCACCTTCCCCAAAACTCACTCTTTGCACGTCTTTTGCAAGGCAAATCTCACTATATAAGTGAATTAAAAACACCAAGTGAAAGTGTGGACCCTAAATCGTTGCCAAAAAAATTCTTACTTCAAATGGATAATTAGGTGAAGGATAATAAAAATAGGTATTTGTTAGCATTTTTGTCATTGTTGACAACAAGGGAGGTGTTTGAGGAAGTTAAACTAAGATTCCTTGTGGTCGGTCATACACATGAAGATATTGATGGATGTTTTGGATATTTGTCCAAAAAGTTAAGAGAGTAGAACATTTATATTTTAGCAAATTTGATGAAGGCTTTCATGGTCTCATAAGAAAGACCTTTTGTTTCGCAATTAATTCAAGAAATTCCAAATTTAAAAACCTAGGTCCTTAATTGTTTGAAAGATGATTCAAAAACCTTGGTAGGGCGTACTGATATGTATCTTTTTAAATTTTTGTGGATTCGTTTGGTTGGCCTATGATGCAATACAAAGTTTCACTAATCAATAATGTTTGGAATCCCACGGAAGGGCCTTCAATCCAATGATGGAAAGCTAATGAAAATGGTTCTCCAAAGCTTCCTACTAAAGTCCCCAACCCTATTTGATATTGCTTAATTTGGGGCCATGTTGTGGTGAGGTTAGTGGAGAGGGAAGAATTTATCAGTGCTATATCCAAATATGTGGAATTTTGGAAACAAGGCATAATAATAAATTACAACTTATGTAATGAAGATGAATCTATATGTGGATTATTGGGAGAATGTTTTGTTGCATTTGTCAAAACCCTTGCCTACTCAAAGGTCCACTCTTTTGGAATGTTTTTGGCCTTCAAACAATTATAAGTTGAATTATGTGAAAGTTGAGTTGCCATCCACAAAGCTGATTGTTGATTCAAAAGACCCAACCATTTGTCCTTTATTGTGGGCCCAAGAACTTGAAACTAATTCTTGCATACACCCCATTTAGAGATCTCAACAATGAAATTTTTGTTCTTGTGAAACCTCATGATCCTTTCATTATCCATGTTCAGATTAGAAGAACACATATTGATGTTGTGAAAGATCATCAAAATGAATTTTTCAAAATGGTGAGGGTTTAGTGGTGTGTTCCAGTGAAGAAAAAGGGTCAAATTCGGATGAATGATGTTTATACGAAGATTGTTGGAACAATAAGTGAAAATGTAATTTGGTAGATGTGGAGCAATGGCTCAAGATGTTAGTGGTTCTTTTATCTTTTCCTTCATGAAAAAATATGATAAATAAAAGTCAAATGATTATTCCTAATAGTTGTTTTTACTGAACGAAAATGAATGTTGAGGTTGTTAATCCATCTAATAATTTGTGAAATATTTTGGTGGCATTGATAAAATATTTGTTCTTTCTTGATGTGTTTTTTTTCATTTAAATCATGATTGCACTTGTGTTTTTATGTTAATTTTTATGAATATTCTATTTTGTGATATTTAATGAATTTAATTGTAGACCAAATTATTCATTTTTTTTTTGAGTATTCATAATTAACAACAATCTAATGATTCTTATTCATTTATGGCATTGGTGTCTTTAAATGTGTGAATTTTTGATAATTGTGTTTGTAGGTGAGGTTAAAATTTGGACCTCTAATTTTTCACTTTTTAAACCAATAATCTATTTTGTTGTACTTGGTGGCCATACGGTGAAATAATATATAAATTTTAAAACTAAAATACACTATGCCAAAACTTGACATTTATGACTATGAAAAGTATGAATAGCGACCATTTCTAATCATATAATCATATATGCCATGTTTTTATGTTTAATCATATTTTTGTAACCATGGATATGACTACATGACTAAAAATCTTCATGGGTGGGAATAAATGTGATTAAAAATCTTCTTCATGAACACCATATAATTATTTAATATTATAGAATTTCAAACATTAAAAAAAATTAAAAGGGAAAAAAACTAGAAGGTAGACATGTCTAGTAAACATATTATAAACTTGTAGATGATCAAATACATAATTATTGCACAAGTAAATAATTAATACCTTATTATTTAAAAACTTTTGCCCTAGAGTCATTAATTATTTAATGTGAATTTATAGATAATGGTTATAAAAGATTTTGGGGCAATTTTTTCATCTAATTTTTTTTCAAAAAATGGAAAAACATTACCAAAGTTCTTGAAACCATAAAATTAAATAAAAAATTGATGCTTAGAATATAATTAAAAATTTAAGTTGAGACTTTTGTTCAAAGGTTTATTTCAATGAATATCTTTTTTGGACTTTTTGACATTAAATAATGAAATATATTCTTAATATTGATATCCCATGAATTTCAAAAGGAATCCACATGCCCGAAAATGGCATTGTTTTTCATGTTTCCATGTGATGGGTAGCAAAGAATATACAATTTGATCTAAATTAATAATTTATCAGAATATTTGGCCATACAACTTGGAGTTTTTTAATAATTTATATATATATATATATATATTAAATCACATTTAATTAATTTAAAAAATAGTAATTATAATAAAATTTGATAAAATTTTATGAAACTAAAAAAAAGTATAAATTAATAATTATGACATTTAAATAATTTTAATACTTTGTATAAAATTTTCAAGTGTTGAAAATAATATTATATGTTTCATAGATAACATATTTTATTTTAAAATATTTTTTATAATTACAAATAAATATAACACATGGTAATAAATACAAAATTTATACCATTTTTGTTGATTCATTATATTTTTAAAAGGTGGGAAAATATTATATATATATTTTCATACCTTATTCATAACCCTACCTACCTATCTATAGGTAGATAAATAGGTAGATAGGTAGGTAGGTAGGTAGGTATGACTTATATATATATATACTAAAAAAAACATGTTGATTTTAATTTTGTTTATTTACAAACTGTTTTATGAAAAAAAATTAAAAATCTTCAAGATGTCATTCTTGTACAAATGTATGAAATAGTAAAGATTCAAATGCATTTTTAGTTAGATTACTTGATATTTCAAAAAAAAAATCTTTTATAAATGTGTAAGTCTTGGAAAAATATTTTTAAATGATTTTATTTTATTTTCATTTGGACAGACTGTGAAAACGATAATAATGGTCAAAGTTGGGTAGTTTTGTATGGGACAAAAGATGATATGAGATAATGTTGTAAATTTATCCCATATCTTTTGTCAACAAGTTCAACTTTGGAATGTATATAGTTAGGTGAAAAAGTATTGATCTACACACAATATATGCACCAAACATATTCAAAGTGTAAATATTACTTACAACGAGCCAATAAAAAAGGTTTGTCACCAAAAAATAAATAGGATCCTATTTACCTACCTACCTACCAAATGATTGGATTAAATTGAAATTAATATATATATATATATATATATAATATTAGATGGCATTTATGACTACAAACCCAGTCATGGGTGTAGTCATTTTTCATGTTTTAACATAGTTATATGTTTCACTATGCACACCATTTTTAGATTCGTAAATGCGAATGTAGCCATTGTTGGATAAACATGGTTGCCTTTTTTCAAAATTCAAAGAATTGAATTTCCTTTTGTGGTTATTGGCTTCATTATCAATACAATTTTTAAAATTTATTTGATGTATCATCTAGCAGCGAAATAATATATAAAGTTTGAATTGTTTTAGTGGTCTTTTAAAATTTTCTCTTTGTCATTGGTTGGAGAACTATTATTGTGTTTTTGTATTTGATGAGGTGTATTGTTTAATCAATTTGTTCATTATAAATAATTTCATGTAAAAATGTTTTTAATAGTCATGATCAATGATCTTTGTTGTTGCACTTGAACCTTAATCCCTATTGGCGACTAGGTGTTTATTTCTTCCTTTTCATGGCATTGATTCCAAATTTATTAAGAGTTTTTTAATTTTTGGGTTCTTTTGTGTTTGACATGACATTTTTTAAACCATTTTTTGATCATAAAACATTATGTGTGTATATTCTTAATAGTTGTGGTTGATGATCTTTTTGTTGCATCTTTGATGGCCATTTGGGTGTTTGCTTTTTTCTTTCGTGGCATAATGTGGCATTAAGGAATTTGTTTATTGCAAAAATTGTTGTGCGTATATTCTTGGATATTAGCTATTGATAAAAAAAAATTTGGACCTTAACTTTAATACTTGGTGGCCACTAGGTGTCTACTTTTTTCTTTCATGGCATAGAATTGCCAAATATAATTAATGATTTTATTATAGTATGAGCAACAACTTTGGATCCATAGACATTGTTGCCATTGATGAATTGACACATGACATTGTGCTTAGCTATTTTAATTTAGTAAATAAATTTTTTGTTTCTCATGAATAGGAGCATTGACTTCCAAACTTGATAATGAATGACCTATAATTTTCACTTGGTGGGCAGTAGGCAAAATACTCTTTTTATCATATTAATATATTTATTTTGAAACTAGCATATTATATTTGTTACAATATGAGCAAGATGGATGAATCCATTAACAATGTTAGTGTTGTTGGATTGGTTTCATGTCCTTTAATGTATTAAAAACATTGAATGAAAATGTTGCATAAAAAAATTGGTATGAATTCTTGAGACAAAATGTATATATGGATGTAATATTGTTGTTTTTACTTGAATGTAAGATTACATTTCTTGAATATGGTGGTCACCAAGTGGAGTTCATACCATCCACCAGGTTGGGTCCAATCATAAATTAATAATTTAATCCTCATAAATGTTCCTAGTTTTCAATATCCAAAGTTAGGGTTTTTTTATGTTGTTTTCAATTACATTAATTCACATTTTTGGATTGGAACTTGGTTAAAGTTCAAGTGCATACTTTTGTGTGTAGGTACTTCTTGTTTAATTTCAACCCACCAACCCCCATCACCAAACCCTTAGACACATTTCCATTTTTTTTGCACATTTATGGTTAGTTGTACACACTTGTGTGTGCATTTCACCTTCTACCACCAAACATTTGTTACCCAAAGGACAACCAATGTTTTTTTATAAATTTTGTTTCTATTTTCATTCATTATTGAAAACAATAATTAGCCATTTATTCAAATATACTTGAGATAATTCAAAACACAATTCCTCACAATTGAACTTTCATTAATAGGTAGTACTTTGGACAATGATAAGGTCACTACATGCATTTGACTAACAACTTGCACAATGTGCATTATATGGGCATCTGGTCATGCCTATGTTCAATGATGCATGTGTTTGGGTGTGAATATGATTAAAGGAGCTAAAAACCATGTTGGATAGTGGTGAAAGTTGTGAAATTTTTTACATATGTTTTTTTTTTGACATTTGAAAGTTATGTTAATCATTCCAAGTTATGTTAAGTGATTAATATGAATGTTGAAGAATTAAAATTTGGGTTTTGGTTTTTGTAAATGACATTTGAATTTGAATAGGTGCTGCATCAAATTGTGGTTAATTTTACCAAGTAAGGATTATTTTAATAAAATAATTTTGATGGTAAAAAATTTAGTTGATAGTAACCTACTACCCACATTCAAAGAACATTCACAATTTAAATGATATGGAATTTTAAAATTTTTAAAATTTTAAGAAAATTAAAAATTTTCAAGAGTCCTTTACCACATGTAAATGGGGTGTAATGTGCATGACATACAATTTTTTTTTGTAGTTTATGCTACAAAACACAAAAACCTAAAGTAGTTAGCATATTTTGGTATGATTCAAAATTATGATAACTTTTCATATGAACGTATAATCTAACAAAATGTCACACTTTGAAAAAATCATATTTATTTAACAATGATTAACACAAAACATGTGAAATATTAGGGCAACTATATGCATTTTTAATAACAAGTTGCAAAAGATTTCATTCAAAAATTCTTTCATATGAAAAAGTGAAAAAAAACTAAAAATGAATCATAGTCCTTTTGTAAAGTAATCTCATTGGCTCCTTTAATCATATTCACACTTGTTTATCCTAATGCAATTAATAATTTCAATCTTCCTATAATAACCAAACATGCCATGTTTTCTTTATATAAACATGGTAAACATGCCTAATTTGTGTGCAAAAAAATACAACTAGAAGAAAAAATGGTAACATAACCAGAAAGAAAGTTGTTATAGCCTACCTTAAACAATTTTAAATAGATAAGTGGATGTAGAATTATCAATAAAACCCTTGATTAATGGATGGCACAAAAACTTTTCCATAAGTAGCCTTTGGTATCCTAGAATTCAACCTTTCATTTGTTTTGCCATAAACAAGACAACCCTTCTAGCACATTTCGCACTATCTTTTCAAGCTTGTTTCAAACACCTACCTTCAAAACTTTACTTGGCATATTACATAAGTCCAAGCATAGTAGCCTCCTTTTTTGGTTTTTGAACTTGGTAGCAGTGCACCCTTTCCTTTGTCTCCTTATTCCAACTATATGAGGTTAGGTAAGATTTTCATCCTCGATTACCTCTTCCTCCAAATGTGGATTTGGTTTGAGCCCTCTTTCATTGCTTCCCATTCCACCTGCAACATGAAATGGAAAGCTTGAAAACTTAATTAAACCCCTAAATTTGCATAATATAACCACATAAGCATGAACCCTATAAACAATTTGAATATACCCTTACATACGAAGGTGACCTTAAACCTTGTTTGGTTTGATTTCTTATGGTAGTGGATGTTGCATTGATATGGAGCTCAGGACAATGATGAACCTTAGCTTTTTTGAATTTTGTTTTAGGAGGTGTGACACCAAGGCAAGGACCACGACATGGGTATAATAAGTCTAATCAAGTAATTTTTTTGACTATTATGTTCGTCTTTAAACTTGTGATCATATTCTTCATTTCTACATTTTGCTTCCCTTGGACTCTAAGATGGGATTAAGAAAAAATCTTCCTCTAGGTAGTGCTCCTTGTTGTCTTCAATAATGTGTGTATGCTTCAAGGTCTCCCATTTGGCATCATTCACTCTTTTGATTTGATCTTGAGTGCAATGATGTTCCTAACTGTTAGACATGACCACACACCAAAAAAAGACCACAAAACTCAAATTTGTCACTTCCTACGCATTATGGCCCATAGATCACACCCAACACAAACTTCCTATGCGTTGCCAAAGCATAGTTCATATACAACACACACAAAACTTAATAAAATGTTTTGAAACTTGCTAACCTTGTTGAACCATGAACCTTAACATGGGTGTTCATGATGTGCATAAATGAAAGTTTCATTTGATCTTCACCATCTGTTTCAAATTAAAGACATGATTTTGTGTACAATCTTTGAATACTTCATCTAGTCAATTTTAACATCTTGTAAATTCATGAAAATAAACTTCAAATTACATAATATCATTATAAAAATGATTTTAAAACATTTAATTTGACAAAAGTTATTTAATATCTACATAAATGAACTTTATTGCCCTTAAAACTAGTGGTTCGAAATTAATTGCAAAATTATTCTATGTGTTATTTTTTTAAAAATTATGCAATTTAAAAAAATTCCATTTATGGGAAAAAAAAGAGTTTGGGACATATTAAGGTTAAACTAAACACATCAACCTTCATATTTTCTTGGAGGTATTATATTGCACTTCAATTAATGTGAAACAAATTGTTGAATTTTCTTCTTCCCCATCAAATTTATGACAATTCATAACAAAAAAATAAGCTACAATAGGTTTAAGTTGCTTTTCAACACTTTAGAATCATCCAAAAAATACTATCTTTTGAAATCATTGCAAAATAACATGACGAATATCACAATGTCAAAGGTTGGAAAGTTTGTCCACTTACACCAAGGAATGATATAATTTACATTTGTAATTCAAGAATGGATCACCATAACATGGCTACTTTTAGCATGATCACATGATCTTATCATGTTCAGTTACATCTTCATAATTCCTCACAACTTCAAATACTGAAATTCAAAATTTAAATAAACATAGGGTATCAAAATTTGATGTAAACAAAAACTTATAATGAAATTTAAGGAGGTTTTAATATGTGCATATTATAAAATTAAGTAATAATAAGGTGGGGAAAATAAAAGTTCATCTACATAATACCCCCCCAAACAATACATTGTTTGCTAGAGCTAGTATAAAATTTCAACATTCAATGTTTTGCCTAAGTCCTCATGATCATTGGAGTTGAATGAAAAACATTTCACTTGAAATCAATGCAAGGTATTTAATAACAACATCAAATCTTTGAAAGATGATTTTTTGATCCTAACACAAATTGGTCATGGCATGTGATAGTGTTTTTTATTGATTCAAGACACATAAAGATTAAAACATTCTACTTATACCTAATTTAAACATGTGCTTATTAAATAAAACTATAACAAAGTCAAAGAACATGTTCATAAACCATATTAAACATTGTGCTACATAATATTTTAAAGTTTAACATATCAAAGCTTATTTGATGGCTACTTTCCATTTGTTGCAAGAAACATGAGTAGTTTAATTTACTATGCTTGGACCCAATATAAAAAGTTACAAAAATTTTATTTCATTCACAATTTTTATTTTAGAAGGATGTGCATTAAAAGATGTCCCAAATACAAAGATGCACGGTACAAAATTGAAAGGATGACAAATATGAATTCCTAATTCAAGTTTTAACTCATGACATGCTAGCTGCCTCCAATTTTGATTCATAATGACTCATTAGTTCCTTATCAATAATGTCATGTGGAAGTAGAAAACTTGAACTTGATTGCCACATGGAAGAGAATCTTGTCAAATTTGAGAATCTTGAGAAATTTGAATATAAAATGTTTCACAATTGAATAAGAAATGAGCAACAACTTTATTCCCAAGATGAAGTGTCAAGACAAAACTTGATTAAAGTCCTATATTTGTTTTTGACAAGTAGACCCACTCATGATCTTGGCCTACAAATATTGAGGATGAGCCTAATGACAAATTCAAAATATGACCGTCACTACTACCTAGATATGCCTCCAAGCCTTGATGCGATACATGGGCATACAATACTCAATGAGCACACATAGGTAGTCAACCTAGAAGATCTAGGTTTACAATTATAGTAGGAATTCCAAGCCATGTGGTCTCCACATAATCAATAGCACTGGTTCTACTTTACTAATAATTTGCTCGTTGTTAATATTCCTCATTTCAAATTTCTTGTAGTGAATGTGAATGAATTTCACTACAAAATGAGTGAAAAGTTTAGTGAATTGCATCCATATTTCTTTGTAGTGTTTATGAATTTACTCAACCTGTTACAATTTTACATTGAATCTAACTAAATTTGACTTACACTTCAATGGTTTTACGTGGCATGAAATGACCTTACTGGTCCGTTATATGTTTACCTGTAAACATCCAATGTTATGTGAACACTTACACAAATCTCAATGAGATTTTATACACTTACATTGATGTGTATATACTAAACCATACACACACACAACACACTGCACAAAACCATGTACCAGCAAAACTTTGGTGCATATTAAAGTCAAGCTGTCTGTTGGAGGATTCTCTAGCTATTGGACTTATCTTGTAAGAAGCTGACTACGAATGCAACAAGGTTAAGTGAAGACGGATTAACAGCCTGAGTAACCACTAATCTAGTTAATAATGCTTTAAATGTGAGGTCCTCACTCCCTGCAGAGAGGAGACAACCCAAAGAATAAACAGGGAGAGCGGAAGCATAGGGGGACCCAGGTCAGGAACCTTCCAGAAGGACAGACCTTCAGAAGAGAGAGGGACACAGACAAGGACAGTCCGTTAGACGATGAACTGAGCACAGTAGTAGCCCTAATGTCTAACAATCCTCACCATACAAACTTTCATCTCAAATGTTGGTCAAAGAAATCTCAAGTTGAGTCAGTTGCTAAGTCTGGCTGTACCAGGTTTGCCCCCTGACCCATAAAGAGGCCTGACCAAGATGAGATGCAGCACACTGGCAGCTGTACCCCTAATTGAGTTCCACATTCAAAAGATAACTCTGAGAAATTGAAAGTCTCATAAATATATATTTAACTGCCATCATATTGGGCATATGCACTCAGGATTCCCCACAAAAGTGAGGATCTTGCCACATCGTTTCATTTGTTGACAGCATGATCCACATGTGTACTGCCTTTGCTCACAATTCAGAACCCTAGAATTCCGCCATCCTATGAGGAGATCACCGTTGTTGTGAACTGGAGTTTTATTGTGTTCGAGTCCAGCTCCTCTCTATATTTGCAGCACTTTGTCTTCCTGTTGCAGCTTGTGCTATAAGTTCACGCGGCAATTTTGGTGTGTCCAGACCTTTGCTGCAGACGCGGAGAACTTTCAACAAAGTGGAATAGCTTGGATGCCTTTGGTTAGGTGGCTTGCATACTTGCATATGGTTACAATCCTCTAATTTGTAGAAGTTGTGGCCTGCAAGCTGTATGGCTGATGCTGATTCCACCACCATCTAAATTCAAAACAATACAGCAAGTCAGTTGTGTGGTGCAAAGTACTGCTATCTCTACACAGCAGAAAGCTCAAACAGCTGCAAACATAGAAAGGTCCCCTACTTGAATTATATGCAAATTCAGAAAACAACAAAAACTTTGCCTATTTTGGCCCAAGCTTCCAATTTCCAACATTTCACACTACATAGTCCAAAAGCATAGGTTAGTTGTAGATGACCAATGAAGATGTGTCCCAGAATCTAAGGAGAAATTCTAAAGAACTTTCAAATCTACTGGAGGTCCATTTTCCACGGTGTCAGGATGGGGCAAGTAGGCTTGGAGGCTCTAGGGCTTGGTCAAAGGAATGGTTTCTAATTTATCTGTAAACCATGGTCAGAAGGATACACTCAAAATGATTGCAATGCATTATTAGGAACTTCATAAACTCCTTGGGAATCTCATATTACTGGTTTCTATCAACCTCACTGTGAAGCTTCAAACCCAGTGTGCTCATATGAGGATTCCATCTACCTAAAGTAAAATTGACCTTATAAGCCTTGCAAAGAGGATCTACCTCAAGCACATCTTCCTCATTACATTGCCACAAGTCTGTACAGACTAACCCACACCTATCAGCCTGGAATCTTGATGCAAGCACAGTGAAGGACATACCTTGTTTGAGAAAGTAGGCTTGCCTTCCCCGAAAGCAAAAATAGAATGCATCCTCAGTCAGAACAGACATTTTCGCCATCTTTCTGCTAAAGGGTCTAAGGTCCTTGACCATAGTGGACGACCCTTGAAATTTGAAATAGCGACCCAAAGCGTATGCGTCTGCTCCAGTGTGAGGAACAGAATAGAAAACAATTCCTTTCAGATTTTGCAGAAATTCGTTGGCTCTGTCAATGGCATCACTGTTTAAAGTATTGCGTTCAGCAGCTTCAGAAGTTGAACGTGTTTTCATTGCATTTACCAAGGCTTTGATGACCAGGCCTCCAAAGCTATGACCAACCAACGCAAATGGTCGACATCCTATATCTTCAATTCCCCTGCACGTGATGATGATGCACAAATAGCACTGGTCATGAAAACATCTCCACCTTCTTGGTGATATTCCATTGTCTTCAGCAAATGTTTCAGAGTTCATAAAAACTCAGATAATTTATTTATAGACGGCCGCAGTGCCGCAGTAGACTCATTTATCTTTCTAGGTATTTAGCTAGTTACGGAAACTTTTGCATACTGGGTTTGGTCTAGCTTCAAAGTCTCAAACCATCAAAGACAAGTTAACTCTTTCTATGACTGAACCATAAATAACAAGTACTCTACAAGTACTTACATCACAAGAGTCGGTACAAGATTTTCGCCAATCTCGTCGACATCCTCCGAATTCCCTTTAGCAAACCATTTTGTAGCCTGTGTCATAGGAGAGGCTGAAAACTCGAATGTACTTCAGATTCTTGGGAAGCCATTCTTGAGGCCACAGTAGGTTATCTTTTGTAGTTATTTGGAGCCCGTGAAAGAAGACGACGTCAAAGTTTGTATTGCCGTCATCTTTTGGATCGATCGGGTGCAACCGATTCACAGGAATAGTTGGTGCAGGCATTTGTTTCCTGAAGCTGGTCCCTCCTGCACAAAGAAAATGACAAGAGAAAAATGAAATTAGCCTCCAATACTTGCAACAGAATCGACTCATCCAGCTCCAGCAACTTGATGCTTGTCACCGTACTAGTACTTGGTAAAGGCAACAGTGGTATTTGCAATTGAGATTACAACATCCAGTTGGAATTTTTCTGCAACTCTGCAATATGGTAACTGGAGAAAGTGGAAGACTGCAAGAATATCAGAATTCTGTGACGCTGTTTGGCTGTGGTGAAACAACACCGACCAGTGCACCGGTTGGACATTCTGTCCAGCGGATGGTGGATGTTTTTTCATCCGGCACCTGACCCTGCATCAACCAACAGGGTACCAGTCAAACTGTTTTAACTTTTGTTCTGCGACAATTTTTTTCCCAGCCCTGACCTCCTAACTACCTTGGCACCTAGCTACCCTACTCACATATCTCCCCACCAGTGCAGCATGAAGGATGAATGGTAAGTGATCAGGAAACAATTTTCTGTTGGGTTTCAGTTCCCTAGCTAACCATGATGGTTAGCTCAGTTGCTTTTTTCTTCTACCTACCTACTAACAACCCACAAGTGGTTAGCAGGTTGTTAGTAGGTAGATAGTAAAAACAATCCTTACATATGTATAAACCGTCTACTTACCTAATAGTTACCTATTTTCTTACCTACTTACCTATGGATGAGGCCTATTTCCTACAGAATTTGTAGGCACGGTGAAACCAAATATTAGCTCAGTTGAGGTTCATCAGAACTGAGTAATAAGAGATGGCAATTGAGGTTTGATCTCTATAATTCATGTAAACCTGTCACACTTAATTATGAATGTAAATCACTTCGAGGTTCTTTGTAATTGTATTAAAGCACATCCTTGCATGGAATATGCTTTTGTGAATTGAAGGGATCTTTAACCATTTGCATATAAACCTTCTGCCATTCCCAAAGAACCTTTCACACATTACATAGAGGAAGGCCTGCTCCTGTGGCCTCCTCTATTTTTGGGGCCTACCTATGCTGTCGAGTTACCACCCTCCAGGGTACTAATCTCAAATTAGAGGACATCCTCAGTAGCAGGGATTCTCCCTTACTTCATCACAAAAGAAACTGAAACAGCAAAAGAAACCAAGGACAAACGGATGTGTGTCTCAGTATAAAACTGATCTTTGGTACCTTATTTAGAAGGAGTACCTGTGGGGGACATCGTGTGATTCATGTTAATTGTGTGATGGTAGCGTGATTCACATTAATTAGATCATGGGTGCGCTCATAGCTTTTTTTTTGTTTTTTTGTTTTTTTTTTTGGAACGAGCCATATCCATTGGCCCATCAACAAAATCTTTTGGAACATTGAGCACTCCCCAATGGGAGCACATCTTTGGACCCCCAGTCACAAAATAGAAACAAATGTGCTTCCTTACATTTCACCTTTTTGGATTATATACATGGGAGTTCAACTTTGGGCAAACCCAGGTGCTATTGGGAACATCTTGAGGAATGCATTTGGGAATACTTTGAGAACTTGATGGGAACATGTCAAGAACACATTGGGAACCAGGGGGGGAAAAAAAAGTTCCTCTCCCACCTCCCCCTCAAAAAGAAATAACTGCACCCTTCATGAGGGCATGCTGAGCCTTACCAATGGCTGCATGAAATTTCTCTTTCCAAAACTGTGTGTCACCATTTTTTGCCTCGGCTAATGGCAGGCACAGAATTTTGGAGACATAGTCTGTGAATTAGGAGACAACTTGCAGATCTTTATTTTCTCATTTCCAAATTTCCCTTATGTTCTGGTGAACACCGAACTTTGGCAAGTACTATAGTTGAGGAGACACTAAACACACCCCCCTCCCTGAAAACAAGCTTTGTTTAGTACATTTTTGAGATTATTTTTTTTGCCTTTTTTGCACCCTGCATGGTTTTATGCAGAAATGTATTACGCAGTTTTGCTTGATTTGCATGTTTTACAAGCTGAATTTTAATTGTTCTGTTTTACAGGTTCTATTATTCCACACCAATTTCAACATTTCTCAGGAGAAAATGAAAATATCAACCAAGAACATAGTTTTCAACACTAAATAACAACAGTCTCAATTTTTATTTAGTCTGAAAGGAAGGTCAATCTGATCAAACCATGAAACAAAACCAAATAACTCTACACAAGACTCAGGACTGTGGACCACTTTTTCCACCAGAGAGCTTTTCGGGGGAGGGGGGAAGGATTTTGTGTCTTCCCTGTACTTTGTAGAAGAGGTTTGATATTTTCAACTCTCATTTTGAAAGTGTGATTTGAGAGTTTTGGGACTCTGGATTTGAAAAGAGGTTTGATGTTTTCAGCGCTCATTTGTTAAAATACAATTTGGGAGTTTTGGGAATGTCTGCCTTCCATTCTCACACACTTGTTCAATTTGTAGGATCAAGGCATGGAATGAATCCAAGGACAATGTTTGAGGCGTGTTGCACATTATTAAATTCATCCTATGCATTGATCTTACTCTTGACCCACTACGATTAGTCTTGCTAGGTCAACCTTGGTTGGAAGTCCAAACTTAAGAACATGTGAGATAATTGATGAAATCAAAAAGAAAAAGTTGAAACCAATGTTGGCTAGTTATTGAGAACATGTTTGATTATCATTAAGGGTCCTTTGGTAGATTGTTCATAATGAACCTGTAGGGTCTGAAATTGGTTAAGAACTGGACACAGACCCTAATTGTGATATATATTCTATAAAGATGCAACGAGATCCATATGGGTCCAGTATTGCTTTGAAGTAAACCAAAAATATTGACATGCACCTCAGCCTCTGTTTTGTCCCAATAGGTTCTTTAATCCTTAAACATTAGAACTTTTGTGTCCAACTTCACTCCAATTCGACATTCCAAAGTGTGACTAATTCAAATTCAAGTTATGGGCAACATCATCAATAGACAGCTGTGGGCATATATGTGAGAAATATTGATGCAAGCTCTTGGACAGAAAATGCACCAGCCTTTGGACAGCTATAACTTTCATACCTCAGAGATCAGATGACTCTACTCAAACTTGAAATACGGTACCCATTATATGACTATTTACCATTTAGATGGGACTATCATCTTGCTTAAATAGGTAATGGCATTATTAAACCATGCAGTGTGAGCATGATCACAGATTGAACTTTCATCAACAGTAAGTGTGCAGCTGTCTCTGGAAGAACAAAGAAAACTTCAATTGCAAAATTCAGAAGATCACAGCTAAAACTTTACAAAACTGCAAATCCCAATATATCTATTGTGCCACTTGTATAGAAGAAATAGCAATAATCTAATCAATTGTAAAACTGGATCCTAGCTAGTTAATTAAGAGAGAATAATGTCAGCGTTTTGGGGATGTTCTGATCGCACTGATACTCAAGCTCAAATTTACCATTTGGTATGAATACAAGGCTCTTGCATTCAACAACCTGTACTCCCCACAAAGACATTTAACTTGCAAACCATTTTGTACACTTCCCTAACCCTAGAATCACAGCATCCCAGGAGATAACCATGTCATTTTGGGGTTTCACTGTGTTTCACCTGTCCAGTCCCATTTAATGCAGCAGCTTGTTCTGCACATTCACATCATACTGCTGGTGGGTCTGTGCCTTCCCTACAAGTGCGGAGAACATCCAACAATTGGGAATAGCTTGGGTGCTCTTTGCTATGTGGCTTGCAGACTTGCATATGATCGCAATCCTCCAGTAGGTAGAAGTTGCTGCCTGCAAGTTGCATGGCCGATGCAGCTTCCACCACCATCTAAATCCAAACAGTGAAGCAAGTCATTTGAAGTGCCACAAAGTACTGCTACCTACACAGCAGGAAAACTTCTGTATCATTTCTTTTAGGTTTTTTTGTAGCCTATTAAGTGGTGATCACCAATAGGAAGGTTTTTCTGAAATGGTGATGGTCCTTCCTAAAATTTAGCAAAAGCTGGCTATAAACCAGATATGAAGTATAATTTTTTTAAGTAACCACCTATGTTTATAGCTACACACTGAAAACCAACTATCGGAATCTGGTGATTTTGACTATTTCCCTCACTTTTGGTGATGGAAACCCACCAAAATCTTTTGATTTTTTTTTTAAAATTTTGATTTCTGGCAAAATTTCGCCTGTAAACAAAATTCTTTTCCATATCCATCCAGTTGGAGCTTCCATAGTGCACAAGGAAGAGCCAAAGGTTTTGGGGCTTAGTTTAATATACATATTTTATGAATCTGTATGGCAATAGTCATAATCGCCTGGTCATGCACAACATGTAAATGAATTATAATTAGAAAATTTTGAAGTGCTTTGAAGTTGGGTTTGTAGGACCTTCATGCTCATCATATTGCCACAACTATATGTACACACTAAGCTACTTACCTATCAACCCAGATAATGGCAAGTGATGGCTGGCATCAGTTCTGTATTTATAGATCCAAGGACAATTATTGAATATGATCTTAAGCCCAAGCTCATTTCTATATCATAACAGTTAATAACCCAATATCCGTATCACCTTTTAACCCATCTACACATGCTAGTGGTCCCCATATTTCATTGTGGCCACTACATCTGATTTGCGTAGGAAATTGAATCCCAAGATCAAAGTTGGGATATGGTACATACCTTGTTCAAATAAGTAGGCTTGCCTTCCCCAAAGGCATAAATAATGATCTCCTTGTTGTACAATGTATCTTGAATCATAACAGACATTTTTGCCATCCTTCTGCTAAAAGGCATCAGGTTCCTGATGATGTTTGACAACCCAACAAATTGAAAATAGCTTAACAGAGTTGCTGCATCTGCTCCACTATGGGGAACAGCATAGAAAACAATTCCTTTGAGATTTTGCAAGAATTCTTTTGCTTTGCGGATGGCTTTCTTGTCCAAAGGATTGGTTTCAGCACTGTGAGAACGTCTTTTTGTTTCATTGATGAGGGCTTTAATGACCAGGCCTCCAAAGCTATGGCCAACCAATACAAATGGGCGACAGCCAACACCTTCACTTCCCCTGCGTGATACGCAAAGAGCAACATTTTCCATTTTCTTGGTGATATTACAATGTCTTTAGCAAAGATCTGAATATTAAAAATGAAAGAATAGCGTACGCAACTTGGATACCTGATGGCCCAAGGGATTACACTCCAATATCTGGAATTGTGAAAAGGAACTCTAAGATATCTCACCCTATGTCATCTATTTACGGCAACAGCCCCCACTAGATCACCCACATGAAGAGCAGGTTAATCTCAAGCACAAAAACAAGAAGCATGAAATTCACTTACATAACAAGACTTTGGAACAGATTGTCTCCAATGTACTCGACATCCTCCGTATTCCCTTGGCCAAACAATTTGGTAGCCTCTGCGTCATAGGAGAGACTGAAAACTCGAATGTTGCCTAGATCATTGGGAAGCCACTCTTTAGGCCACAGTACCTTATCTTTGTTAGTCCATGTTTTTTTGTATGCCTGTTGCGCTGCTGTCCCTCCCACAATTTGCAGCCCGTGAAAGAAAACAACATCAAAGGTTGCAACACCGTCATCCTGTGGATTTTCTGGGTACAACCGATTCACAGGGATCCTTGATGCAGAAACCATTTGTTTCGTCAAGGTCCCTCCTGCACACAAAATGACAATAAGAATTTGAACTGCTGATGTTGAAATTATGTCCCAATCCCTGCAATAGAATCCGATCCAGCTCCAGCAACCTAAACGCTTGACACCAAAGAAATTCGTGAAGGCACCACCAACGTTTAGCGTCTCGCGCAAGCAACAGGGCCAAAACCCTGAAAGGAAACAGCCTGTTGCGAATAGATTCTCTGAAATCAGGGGTGGTGGGGGGCGGGGGGGGGGTGTGGTAGATAGCTTCTCCCTTAAGACTGTAGCCAGTAGACATAAATATGGCTCATCTTCCAAAAACAAACTGTTTTCTGGCTCTTTAGGCGATTTATTTTTTGGAAAAAGGAATTTGAAACATATTACCTAGTACATTGGCCATTTCAACACATGTCCGTCAAATAATTAATTAATTTTGAAAAATTCATTTGAACAACTGGAATATTCCTAAGTATTCAGTATAATCCTTCACAACATTTTTTGATTAGAAAGAAATATGAGGTTTGAAACTCATATATGAATGAATTGTTGATTGATATGGTTAAATATATTGTATTTTGTACACAATTGACAATTGATATACAATTCATCTAATAGAGCACATGTATTTTAGAAATATGGGGACCAACATTTTTTTAAAATTGGTAATTATTTAAATATATTACCCAATTATGAATCAATTAGAATTTAAATGAATCTTAAAACACTTTTAACAAAGATAAATTCTAAATTTCAAATCTTTTTTTATAACATTAGCATATTAAGGTTTTTAAAATCCACTTGTGAACAATGTACATGTGCACAAATTGAGTACTTCAACTTGGTCAATAGGAGTGATCCTACTTGTCGCACTAATTGTTCCCTTGTTGTTCATATTTCTTATTGCAAATTCACTATGATGAATTTACAAAATGAATGACATTTTCAATGAATTGTGCCCACATTTTCCTTGTAATCATTAGTGTTTTTTTGGGCAAATTTTCACAACTTAATTAATATTTTCGAAAATGAAAAAATCATGGTTTCGACTAGTGGATGGGGAAATAAAAACTCTAAAAAAATGCAGATTGGAAAAGACACCTTTTTATTTCTCTAAATACTTAGGAATTGACTAAACATGTTTCAACTTGAAACTCTCATCCAAATGGACAACATATGAATTCTAAAGTTACTTCACCTAAACCATTTCACATGATTCATGGTCACAAATAAAAAGTGGTCACATTTGAAAAAATGATCAAATTTGGCAAAGGTCTTATCATTTTTCATTTTAACGCGTCGAGAACCACATGGATGATGGTACATCCAATTTGGAATCAAAAAATGTGTGTACCAGTGTTGGGTGGTTCTCATTTATTTTTGTTGTGAAAATCAACGGTTTTGATTCTCTCAACCATTTTAAAGAAGCTCAGGTTCTCAATAAAAAAAAGCAAAAAAAACTTTAGATAACCTTCAAGGGTTTCAAGTATTTGGGAGAAAATTCCAAACACAGTTTTAAATCTTGCCTGTTCTCATAAAAATTACAACCTCCAGTTCTCAGCAACGATTCCTAGAAGTTGATTTTCAAATTTTAAAAAAATTCAGAATATTTTTAGAATTTTAATTAAATAAATTTAAATTGTCCCATTTTCCACAAGAGCCAGAACCTTCTTCACGAAGCTCCCACTGAAGGACCTGTTGAAGAGGCTAAAGCCACCCAAACTAAAACCTAAACTTACTAAACGCTAAACACCTTGAAAACCAGTGCCCACTCGCTTTAATACCCTTAAAGGTTATTAACAAAATTCAATTAATACCCTTTGAAGTTTTCAAAAAGCCGATTCTCACTTTGGGGTAGGACTGACTATATCAAGTTCTCAAAAAGTTATCACCTTATGTGAAAACCTTCGGTTTTCATTATGAGAATCAGACTGAAAACCACCCAACAAAGGTTTTCACTAAAATTTATAGTGAAAACCACCCAGCACTTGTGTGTACCACTCTTCCTAGACCTTAATGGAAGAATGAAGAAATTACCCAACCACAAGGATGAAACATAAATGACATGCGGGGTTTGGAAAATACAAGTGTCGAGTTAAATCACATAAATAAGCATACGACAACTTCTAAGTAGAAGCAACCGCCAATTTGACACCAAGTTCAATGTTGTCAAAGTGGGTGGTGCCCACATGGAAAGTTTCTTTTTTTTCAATTTTTGTGTTTTGTTTTGATTTTGAGACTATCTGCTTCAAAGCCTCCAACTCCATTAGCCTAGTTATGTTACAAATCAATTACACTTCGGCACATGATATGTGCTAAGCTAGTTCTGACATGGAAGGAATTATTGTCAAGAGTTGATAAGAAAACACTTAGCAAATTAACACACATTGTTCATCTTCTCAAGCAATAAACTCCCAATTTACCAAAATTGCGTAAAATCATAAATGTCTATGTGAATCTGAGTTTAGTTGTTGTACTTTTAATTTTAATGCAACATGGAACAATTGATAATACATATATATTTCTTGGGCTCTATTTCATTAGCAAAAAATCTTGCTAGTAATTTTGCTAATTAACTAAATCAAAGGGGGGAGTGAAAAAAACCATGATAGTTTAGTTTCCATGCCTTTTATTCCAAATTGTTCAAGTTCAACTACTTGGGGTCAGCTATCCACTATTAATGATGATGATGATGATGATGAAAAAAAAATTTAAATTCATCCTAATGAAAATATTGAGCGGCATCGCTTGTAACTTGAATTGATTTCAATCCAAATTCAATTGAATTTAGATGAAATTGAATTCAAGAACATTGAATGGAATTCTACTTTCATTGAAATTGAACTCAAATTCGATTGAATTGGATTCATATTTGATTGAAGAAAAATAAGACGCTTGAATATTTTTTGTCATTTCCATGATTTGTGATTATGGTGCTAAAAACAAAACAGATCCAAAAAAGACAATTTGTTTTTGAAAAGATGCCAAGTTTCCATTCCATTTAGAGCATATTGCAAATCAAATTCCAATGACAATGTAATTCAAACTACCTTAGGTGAACCATGTATAGCGTCTATTAGTGGTTGCCAAGTTACAACAATTCCAAACATTGTCCAATTGATAATTCTACACAAATATGGCAAGGCAAAGTTTGATAGAAAATATATTCACCAAAAATAATGGTTCAGTGCTCTACATAGCAAGCTTTGCAAAGGTGCCACTATTGTTAGTCCTATTTGGTGGTGTTTACCAAAATACATTGTCATGTAATTCGTAGGTTGTTTGAACAAGAGTGTTATTATCAGCCATGGCTATAAGCAATGGGTTCAAAATGGACCATCATCCATTGCAATTGCAAAAAATGGAAACCTAAATATGGAGGATGGTAAGTTTACATTGCATATAGGTTTTTTGCTATGACAATAGGGGAGTGATGTGAACAATCATCATGGACATTATCATCCATTTACAACTATAAATCACCCAAGTGTGGTGACAAGTCTTTTCACCAATGATGAAATCAACAACACCATTGGAAAAGACAATAATGCACAACTATAAAACGATATGTGGTAAAAGATCTTGAATCATTGTAGTTGGGGAAAGAACAAAAAGCTTTATACCAATAACATGGAGGTTTGCAATGCATTTTTGCTTTCTTTTATAATAGTTGCTTTTGAACCTTCTTAAATCAAAGCAAGAAAATGTGTGCCTCCAATTTTAAAGGATTTGTGTTGTTTGCCTCCAACAAATTGTTATGAGTTTTTAAGGTTTAAAGGTCCTTCAAATACAAGGAATGCAATAACATGGTTTTTCCATGTTCTTTTGTTGTTATCTTCTTGCTAGCAGAATTTCATATTGAGTTTTGTTCTTGAAAATCAATTTTCACATATGGAGAATCATGAGCAATGATGTGTTATGCAAGTTTTATTCATTATACTATGGATTTGCTTCTTCTTTAAAATATTGTTGCAATTCAATGTTGAGTCTTTTCAATTTGATTTTGGCATGAGGAATCAAATACAAAACAATCTTTTTGTCTTCTTATATTTTGAAATTAAAGTATGAGTGGTCCTTGCATTATAAACCAATTGGATGGGCAAAAGGAAATTTCAAGTAACATATTATAAGGAAAATGTGTTCACTATAGTTTTATAGGCAAAACAATATGCACTACAAGCTTCATTATAGTTGTTGGATTGGCATTGCTTTGGAGCAAGTAGCACATGAGTTGACAATTTTGATGAATGTGAATAGAAGGAAGAAATTATTCCTTGAAATTTGTCTATACTATAATCATTTCTTCTTTATGGTTAATGATATCTTCTCATCAATGTGACTTTCTATAGCTTCTATGAGGGTATAGAATCAAATAAAAAGATATGTCAACCCTCTATTGGATTCTTAACCAAAGTGCTTCAATTTGGAAGTCACTATTGACTTGTCTTATAAATATCCACCAAGGTTTAAAGGCCCATAGATCTTATTTTTACACAATAACATTTCATATTGGAACACACAAGTTGTTCATGTGGTTCCAAAATGTTCGACACAAGATCACTTAGCAAGATTAAGGTACATCTAGATGAAGTAGAAAAGGGCATACCAATGGCATTTACATTGTAAAAGTTTTCAAGTTTGAAATGTTCATTTTCATAATTAATGCCAATTGAATGTTTGTGCAAGCTTTAATGGTATGGTTTTAGAGAGTAAATGTTTATATGTTTTTAAGATGGAAACATGGAGAGGATGGAGAAAACATTGGATTTGCAAGATCAAATTTTGATATTATGTGCATAAGCAAAACAAGCCTTTTGTTGTTGTTTGAGATCCAAGAAATCAAGATCAAGACCAACTACTTATAAATAATACATAGTCAAATTCTCACATTTATTCAAATTAGATATGAATTCCCATGTAAACTTATGTTCATGATGATATTATGCATAGATTAATCATTGTCTTATTTGAAGTTTTTTTATGTAAGCTAAAAGTTGATAGGGAAAAAATCTACATAATTTTTCTTTCCAAATTTTGTGTCTAAAGGTTATATGTATCAATAATTTTTCTCATAATTAATATTATTTTTTCTTGTAGGCTCTAATGACCACATGATCTCTCAATGAAAACTTAATTGTAAAGGTATTTTCTTTTTGAGTGGATTTTTAATTCAACAATTTTAATCATTTTTTTTTTTGAAAAGGCACAAAAAGAGAAAGAGTTAGCGAGATGTGATCATTTGACCATGATGCACCTCTAGGTTGGCAATTGCAGAAACAAAGGCAAAAGCTTTGTGGAAAGAATTAGTAACTTAAAAAGGTAACCATGATGCCATAAACCTTTCCAAACTAAAACCTATGACTTTTGAAAAACACATGTTGGTGGAACAAGTTACTAAAGATAATATTTTCAAGACCTAGCAATACTACTAGTTAGCTCAAAAGTTGACCCTCCTTTTACAAACACAAGAATTCACTTACATTCATCAAACATTTTTCCAAAACTAGTTTTGATGATATTGAATTTTTCTAACTTTATTGAATTTTTTACAATTGAGAGTGGATGACAAGTAAATAATTAGAGCAATAGCAAGGGTTTTAAAAGGTATAGTTGTTTTTATCCAAAGAAGCACCCACAAAGGGAAGTTGGAGCTTTGGAAAACAAATTGTAAAGTTTTTCACTAATGTAATTGTGACATGATGTTTGTTGATCGGTGTTGGAATCACCATCCTTGCAGTTGGCCTTACATATATAAGCAATTTCCATTTGTGTATTGTAATTGAGTTTTGGGTGAAAACATAGTATGATGTGGATAATTTTAGGGAAAATTGGGACTACAAATAGTATAAAAAGTAGTAACACATAAGATTTCACTCATTTTGTATTTTTTTAGAGATCACATGTAGTTAATTTGATATGCAAGGGTGAAAGCATGGTAAAGTAAACAAAACAAAATGTTGCACCCAAAATGCAATTTTAAAATGACAATTTTTTTGATATAAACACACAAAAGTAGATTAAAAACTTATGAAAGTAGAAATATGAAAAATCAGCTCTCTAATTAATTTATGGTAAGTTGAATACAAAATTTGAAAAAATTTGGTATCATAAATTAAATTAGAAGTAGATTTGAACCTAATAGGATCAATTTGGTGTTCAAACTTACTTTTACATTATAAATTTTATGTATTATGATTATAACATGCGTAATTTTGATAATACACAAGGTTTTTTTAAGGCTCCATTAACTTGAAAGTAGAAAAAGTTTAATATTTCATGTACTTGCAACCCATTTTGTAAGATTGAAAACTTCTTATAAATAGATGCAATTTTTGTAAAATTTAAATAAATTTACATGAAGATGTTCAATTGTTAAAATTATAATATTGAAATGAAAGATTATTTTCATATTAATCATTGGATAAAATAATATTTCTACTTTCAATGCATCAATTTTTTTTGGTGTTATTTGTATTTTTTTGTGATAAGGTATAGAAGTTATCTATTTGATCATGCTTCCACCCACAAACATACAATATAAATTATTAAACCCATCAATATGCAATCGATTGGTAGTTGTATCATTGTGTGAAAATACACCAATAATTTTATAAACATCAATTTAGAATCCCTATTTTACAACATATTACCATTTTTATTAATTTAAAAAATCCTTTATGTAACAATCAACCCATTTACACTTTCAATGGAAGAACATTATACAACTTAAAAAGATCACAATTTTCATCATTATTGTAACATAATGTACTAACAAATGTTTTTAAACCATCTAATATGAACTTCATGATTTGAAAAAAAAATTGAGAATTTTAGTGAAATTTTTTTTTTTCATGGTTTTTTTTTTACATGTGCAAAATCTCATGAATAAACTATCGTTAAATCTAGTCCTTCATAGTCCTTTTTTACAACTGGAACATTGTGGTAGGGTTGTTGCAAAATGAAAATGTACTCCAATTAATAATTAATTTGTTCATATTTGCTGCAATTTCACGATACATTGACATATTGGGATGTAAACCACCATTAATTAAAATTTTAGTTACAAAACGTTTTCAAACATCCACCATCATCCATGATATATCAAAGTTCCACAAGTATAAAAAACTATCAAATTATGACAATTTTTTGTCTAATCGTAGTGTATTTTTACCCTTTTGACAAACAAAAATGTTTAGTGCATGTGTCGATGGTTATTTTGATATTGGGGTTGCTAATTATATATTAAAAAATAAATGTGACAGGTTCATAAAAAACCTATTATAAATACCAAACCTGTCACATTCAATTTGTATGCCAAAAATTATGAAGTTTGACAATCATTTTTGTTTTTGGAATAAATTTTCATTTTGTAATACATTGATATGATAAAACATTTCTCACCAATATACTTTTTAATAATTTAATATCAATTTAAAATTTTGATTTTTTTCCATAATCCTAGTATTCTTTGGGTTTTAAATAACCTTATTCCAAGTACAATCTATAAAAACCCCTTTCCATGTTGGCTTGGTCAAAGTTCAAAAGGATGCAATTATTTGTTAGAAACATTGATGGATTTTCATGGTGACTCAACATTTTGTATAACACTATAATTGTTGACAACACATCATCATTTGATCATCAATTGATTTGTGCATAAGATGTATTATGTTGGTACACTTTTATATCACACTTTGCAAACATATAATTTTGTTCCTTTTTTAGTTCACTATTTCCTTAAGGCCACTATACTAATCAAAGGCACTTCATTGATGGGTTCATGTTTATGTATGCAAGTTGTTAAACTTAAGAAATTGTTATTTCTTAATGTTAATGGTGTGTTGTGTTATTTCCCACATTGCACATTGTTCTACAAGGGAATACTCAAATGTTTGAAAGAAATATTGACAAGAAAAATGCATAAGCACACTAAGTCCCCCAAGAAATTGTATTCACAAGTATAATATTTCTGTAATTACTTTTTTTGGTAATGTATGGACATCACATCTTGGATTAGTTTTGTTTGTTTTGAGTATATTTGATTAACTTGAAAATTAATCTAATCAATTATTTTTAAAAATCCAACAAACATTGAAAAACTTGAATGTATGGAGTATATTTGTGATAGAATAATACCTATCATAGAATTTGAAAAATTGCATATATATTTCAAAACTGAGGTTGTGAGTGGAATTCTTAGGTGAATTTTTTTATGGTGTATGATATTGATATACATGAATTAAATCTAGGACCATTTAAAAATTTAAAGTTTTTGGATGAAATTTCATTGATAAAAAGTGTGTTTTTTTGCATTTTTGAATAATAAATGCACAATAATATATTTTTTTAAGAAAAAAACTACTACCGTATGAAAGAAAAGGAGATTTAAAAAATGGGAATTGCATTATTGTTTCAATTTTCTTTTGTTTGGTAATGTTTCATGAACCGTAAACATGAGGCCCTATGGCCATTGAAAAACTATAAATTATATATTGTATGTACATTAATTTTATCCAATTTTCTTCATATAATCATTGGATCAAGATTAATTTTGATTCAAAATGAACTTTGAGTTCCAAAATGTTGTCATGCAAATTTTAAAGTTTTTTGCTTATGTTTATGATAACCAAAGAATACCATCAAAATTTTAACTTATTGCATATTATAATATTCATTATACATCACCTTTTTTGGTGAAAAGTAGTTCACCCTTAATGTGCTTTCACCTTGTCATATGTTTTTTTTTATGCTTTCATTTTTTAATACTCACTTTTTTTTTTCAATTGGTTTGGATTGTTGTTTGTAAACTATGAAACATTGTTTACATAGCTTTGAAAGGGAGAAAGTGATGTTGGATATTCAATTTTTTATTTTGAAATGGTGTTAATATAGTTGCATATTTGGTCATGGACAATCATAAAACTTCATAAACTAGGAAGAATTGTCCTTAAATTTAACACTATTTTTAAGGTGTTTTTAAAAAATCTTTTATTAAGTAATGGATAATTTTTTGTAAGTTTATTGTTTTTGGATTTTATATGAAAACTTTTGGCAAAATCCTTGTTAGTGTTTTGACAACTTTAAGTAGCCACCACACCTCAAGGTTCAACTTGTATTTGAAATATTCAATAGATTTTGAATTTGTTTTATCTATGTAAATTGCATTTTGTTAGTTGAGCTCATTCACAATTAGGGTTCCAAAAAGGAATGTCCAATTTTGAAAGGATTGCAAAGGGTAATTTTAGATTTTTATAATTTTTAATATATTAAAATTATGGTATAATTATATGTAATTCTTACATTTAGATTATAAAGCAAACAAGCTTGAAAAGAAATTCAGTATTTATTTGGTGTTGTTTAAAAGTCCTTTTGAATCCTTGATTAATCTAAAGTACTTTGTCCATATTATAGTTTTCTATAAAGGAATATAAAAGAAATGCATAAAATAATGCAATTGCTTTCAAAAATTTTGTACAAGAACAATATGTTTCCCTTTATGACATTCTAGACATGTTCAGTAGGTTAACTTGACCATAAAAAAAATCATATGAAAATTTCAAAGTTTTCAGATTTTAAAGCCAAAAGTTGTAAGGGAAATGATTCTTTTTTAAAATTGTTTATCTATATTCACTAAGTTCAAAATTCTTAGTTTTAAAATCTTAGATGCAAGTCACACATGTGCAAAAAATAAACATGTGGAAAATCATGTAGTTGATTTTAGACGTTCATTTTTGCATTTTCTACAATTTTCCTTATAAACAAAAATATTGATGCACAATTATGCATGTATGTGAAAAATCACCACCACCACATGAATTATCTTTTCTTGGACTTTCCAATTTTCCTCATTAAAATTGTTCCATGTAAATGTCATTTGCAAAAAATAGCCTTAAAAAAATCTCAAAGTCCTTTTTCCTTTTTTGGAAGCCTAATTGTGAATGGACCCAATCTTCCAATCTTTTTTTTTGCATTATTAACAAGTTGGTGTTCACAAGGGTTGATTTGTACAAAATAATGTAAATTTCATTTGTTAAATTTTCAAAATCTTTTTGTTGTGTTTAACAACTTGGTGGCCACTAAGTCATATTTATAATTGAAAGTTCATTGTTGAATGATGTAAATTTCATGTTCATATTTTTGAACTTTTGTAAAGTCCATATTTTATTAAATATGTAATATGTATGTAATTGTGCCAATAAGGTAATCAAAAGATACATATCATGTATGTACAAATCAAATTATAATATTGTTTTCATAAGCAAATGGTTGTATTATAACAATTGTATATATTTTTTACTTTTGAGAGATTAATATTTGGCGCTTATACCACTACAAGGAATCTTGTCCATCCCAACCCATGCGTTTGTGACTTTTGTCCCAATCAACCATTTTTGCAACTTTAGATATGACTATTGTTTATGGCATTTGGTAAAAACGAGTAGTAGTCGCATAAACAACTACAAAGTGGTTTGTAATTGCATATGCAACTTATACTTGTGACTAATGTTGATTTGGATGAAAATGAGAATGGAAAACACATTTATATCATCCATTTTTAGTGGCATCCCAAAATAGATGAAAATGTAAAACTATTTTGCTGACTTGGAAGATGGTTCAAGGGCCATTGGACACCACATGGCATTTTTCCAACTTTATTTGTGACTATAAATCCTAATTGCAAATATGTACATGTAATGAAATGTGGAAAAAAAATCTACTTAACCAATGAAATTACTAGATTTAATGGTCTAATTGTTTTCCCTTAACTTTCTTCAATGCATTAACCATTAAATGTGTAGTAAGGTTTGGTGAGTTTGTGAAAATTTCAAAGAACCCATGGTAATTAATGGTAGAAATAAAGTTAAATAGTAGGTATTTTTATCATGTAAATAAGTCATAATTTTTTTAAATTAGTTAATTAATTAGGTAGGCTAGGTTATTAATCAATTACTAAGCTATACATTATAAGGTAGTAAATAGTAAGCAATATTTATATGGGTTAAATAGTAGGTATTTTATCATGTTGATATGTGATAATGTCATTGTATTAATTATTTAATTAAATAGATTAAGGTTTATATAATAAGTGTAACCAATTAATTAGGTAGGTTATGCAATTAATCTATTACATAGGTAATAAGTAAGATAGGTAGTAGATTATAAATAGCAAGTACGTCATATGTATGTGGGTTAAATAATAAATATTTTATCATGTTCATATATGTGACATTTTTTGAATTAATTATTATACTAGGTAGGTAATTTGTAACTTATTTACTGAATATGGTAGGTAGTAGGAATAATTTATGACCCATTTAATGTCATACATTTAAATTACATTTTACTAATACAATTATGATCTATTTAAAGCAAAATTGTATAATATAATTTATTTTTACATTAAATTTTTATTGTGATTTAAAATAAAACTTAAGATATTATATGTGTAAATCAACTAATTATATGGCACTAATTAATATTTAAAAATTAAAACTGATTATATATATTAATCTTTTACATCATAAATAATATAAGAAATAAAAGGTATTGTATTATATTTTTATTAAATTTTATTTATGTATTTATTATTATATTATCCAATTATAAATCATGTGATTAAATTTATTTTTTCCATGAAATGGTCATTGAAATTGTATTGAATAATGATATTCAAATATTTTTCTTTTCAAAATAATTTATATTTTTAAGAAGGAAAAAAAATGTTTGTGTACAATATTGGAAAAACTTGAAGTTTAAACTTTAGTCTTATCATTTGAACAAAATTGTAATAAAATATCAAAGTCCAAAAATGATGTTTAGTGTAATGTTTTAAATGAAACTTGTAGGTTAAATAAAATGCACATTATTTTTTTGCCACAAGTGGGGTGGCTTTGTGGTAAGGGAGTTTATTTTCATCCTTGGGGTTCAAGAATCAATCCCCATGAATGACATGGATTGTGATCAATGTTTCAATACTCCCTACCTAACCAACATAAGCTTAAGTGTGTACTAAGTGACCCTAAGTAGGCACAATAGGTGGCCTACTTAGTAACTTAAATTTAAGTCTAATTTATATAATGAATGTGTCAACATGGTACATGTTGGTTTAATGAAATTAGTAATAATATTGATATATATAATATTAATATTTTAATATTTTAATTAAAAATATAAATAATGTGACTACATTTTTGAGTCATAAAATCAATTGAAAAAAAAAATGCCATGTAAGTTGGTTTGGATGGATGAAAAATTCATGTAAGTCGCATTACATGCAATTACGATTATAATTTGGTGCCTTGTATTGTCTTTTGTGATTAGAATTTTATGTGATTTGTCTAAAATGATTAAGCATTATAACAAGTCACATGTGATAATTACAACTAAAAATAAGTCGTAAATTTAGTCATATTTGCAAATTCTTCAAGTAATGTACAATATTATCAAAAATACCAATTATATTCATATGCATGAAAATATTTCAACATTTTTGTGATGTGTTTGTTCAATACTACAAGATTGTAACTTAAAATTTTTATTGCCATACATTTAACATTGTTTTATATAATATTTTATCCCAAAAGCTGCTTGTGGGACAATATTTTCTGTGTACCTTCAAGTAAACTGTCACAATATGTACATGTAAACCTTTTGATGTGAAGTAAATTAAGTTTTTATCTCAAATTTTATTTGTCCATATCTTTTACACATTCATGAAGTCTATGGCCTATCTAAAACTACATTCACCTCAAATTTCCATGGCCATTATGGTGAACATGTGTAATGGCCATGAATTTGAAGATCTTAAGAAGAAAATGTGATCACAAGTCTGTTGAGAGTTTTTAAAATAATTATTCTTGTATAAATCAAGATAAGTAAAAATCATGTTGGGTGGAAGCATGGTAAAATATACACAAAAAGTAATGTAAATAACAAAATACTGGGGTCCCTAAAAGAAAGGACTAACAAGTAGATGATTTTATGGGGATAATAAAAAAAAATTGGGTACATTATTTTTTAACTTTTGTTTGCATGGACTTCAAAAATTAAATTGTTATAATCATGTTTTTTTAAGCTACTTGCAAATACTTGAATTGGACCTAAAATTTATGACAATTTGAAAAATAAAATTCAAGTATGTGAAAGTAGGTGAAATGTTTTTGCAAGTATTTGATTTTTTTTTTAAGCACCTCAATATTGATGTGGTGAACATTTTAATATATATTTTCGGTTAATTGAATTTTTTTTCATAATTAAAATCATCCCCAACCCCTAAAAACTGAGGGATACTTTTGGGGATACTTTTGGGGTACTTTTTCAACTCCAAATTATATGGCACAAATTGCTTTCAAAATCTAGAGGGATACTTTTGGGGTCTACTTTTGGGATACTTTTTCAACTCCAAATTATATGGCACAAAATTTTTTTCAAAATCTAGAGGGAGGTTAGAAACACCCATGAAAAAGAACAAAGATTCATTTGTTTTGAAATGCTAAAGGAAGGTTAGAAGTTTGAAATTATTTTTTTTTTGTGTTTTCAAGTAAAAAACAAAGTAACAAGTATGTATAAAATATCTTGCTTGCACCGTGTTGCACATTATTTACATCATGTATTGATCTGATTTTAAAATCATCTTGAAAGGAGAAACCATGTAGCACAATTTGCATCATGCATGAAAAATTTGGTTGAATCTTAATCTATGTATGCACATGGCCTTGGACTTCTCAAAAACATGATGTACTTACATTTGACAAATTGACATCCAATCACAACATGGTTAACTGGTAAAGTTTTCGAAAACAACCAAAAACCAATCCAAAATGTCATTTAATGTAACTCCTATTACAAAACTATGTGAATTATATGACAAAAATATGACATGGAAAAGAAGGGAAATTTTCCTTTGTTTGTAATATTGAAAAACGATGAAATTTTTAAAATGTAATGTAGCTAAAATACTATTTGCAAGAATTTTTTTTTTAATCTCACAAAATATTATGTTGCATATCTTGAGTGTGGTATTTTAAAATAAGTGTTGTTTGAAACCTGGTGTATGTCACAAATCTGTTGAAATGGCTTCTGTTTCCCCAGATAGTAGATACTAGCTCATGTGACACTGGCCATGCTCCGGTTTGTACATACATGTGTGTTTCCTTGGGAAAAGAAAAGGAGAAGTTGGGGGTTACCACCAATACCACCAGCTGCAACTGCTTCTTGAACATTAGTAGTAATATTCTGAAATTTTTGCATATTCAGGCCTGGTGTGATCAGCTAAGGATGCACCAGCTATAGTACAAATCGTAGATTAAACCTCAAGAATGTCTAGATTAATGGATTTAATCTAACGGATGATCAGGACTAAGAATTAAGGATGCAGTATAATCAATGCAACTGGTGGTGATTAGGATGATCGTGAAAGCTGCATGCTCATGAATTACCCAATGTGGGGAAATTAGCCTAAGTCCATGCACAAATCTGCCCAGGAATCAAAGATCGTGGATTCATGAAAACTGGGTAAAGCTTGAGCGTTGGGTACCTGACCATGAATATGACCATGGTGATGCAAATGATGCAGCTGCAGCTGGTGTATATCAAATCCTTCTAAACCATTTGCAAGATATCCGGCAGCGTTCATTATTTCCTGCATGTGAAGATCAGCTTCATGTGTAGCTGCTGCAGCAGTCTTATGGGATCGATCACCTTGCAGCTCGGCCTCCTCGTGCTGATGATCTAATGCAAATGTTTTAGAGTCTTGTTGCTGGTGATCATCATGTGTTGTTGCAACAGCCTGATCTGACCTGCTGTAATTATTACTCGACGGTGCTTCTTCCGCAAAGCTGTCTAGATCGGAGCTAGTTGTAAGCTGATCTGCAGTTGCATGCGCTGACGATCCTGCAGCACCAAGTTCTGTCGACCAAATAGAGAAATCTGCGGTTTGTAGATACAGATCGAGTGCTTTTTCTTCGGCGTCTTGATCAGTCGAACCCGCAGCAGCTGGCAAATCAAGTGTTGAGACGACGTTATTCTTCTGGTGATCAGGCTCCAGTATTCTTGCGTGACTTTTTTCTTCGCCCTTTACTGACGTAGCTGCTGCGCCTGCTAGTGAATTGTTTTTCTCCTTCTGCTGGCGTACTGCGGAAGCGGCTTGATCCCTTTGAGCATTCCTTATACGCTTGGGTGACTGATGACGATCCAGTAACTTGCGAGATTCTTGCGTTGGTGCTGCATCCGCAGCTGGTGGTGGTACATGATCTGCTGCAACTCTGTGTTGTTTCTTGTGGCGGTAGTTGCTGGAGCTGCACGTGTGAATACCCATATAGGTGACTTCGAAGACTGAAGGATCCTCGTCTGTGGGTTGGACCATCTTTCTTGCATTGCACTCCTTGGCACTGCACTTGTAATACCCTCTGTAAGATGTCATCCCCACAAGAACTTATTCAATCAGCAACCCGTATTCTACAAACTTCTGGCGAGGATTCTAAACCCAAACAGCCAAGGACTAGCGCAACTCCCCACCATCACCATCAACTAAGAAACTCTTACGTCAACGCCTGCGCGTTTTGGATGCCTGCTACAGGTCTCCAGATTCCACATGGTAATTAAGTTCGTTTCCATGGCCGAGAGCATATAGCGGCTCCATGAGCTAGTCGTACAAATTTGTGCGCGTACGTGGCACTGTCACTGACACGATCCATCACCCGTGCTGGGCCGTACATACATACACACATACATGCATACATACATAACACGAATTCAGGGAGCTGAAAGAATCAGATTTCTACGAAATTGATGAAACAAACAAGTTTTTTTGTACCTGCAAAAATTTGCATTTTGGATGCTTTTGCTGCCGTATTTCTTCCAACCTTTATGCCCATCTTGTGGAATCCCCTTCCTGACATCGATTCCTGGTCGCAGACGTTGGTACACAACTTCCACAACTCTCTCTTCCTCACCTGCTGGACTAGCTCCTTCTCTGCAAGCACAAATGGCACCAACGACCCCGGTCAATTATGTACGCGCCGGCCGGGAAGCTGTAACTACTTACCCAACACGCTTAAAGAATTCATGCGCAACCCCGTGAGCTAATGATCCCACAATTCTCCAGATAACTTACATGATATTGTTGGACTTCAGTTCTCAGCAGCGGTTTTTTTGGGTGCTAAATTTCGCCAAAACCCAAAAAAAAAAAAAAATCGCCAAATTTCAAACTTTTTTATCAAAAAATCTCCACATTTTGACTCTGGTTTTAGGTTGGTAGCATTTTTAAAACTAGATTTCTAACTATTTAGACATGTTCTAAATTTAGCTGTCGCCACTTAATGCTAAATCCCTCTTGAAATGTTAGCCAACGACGCAACAGATCAGAAAAGTGGAAAAAAAAAATCATTAGTTCTCAGGTGGTTTGAAATAAGACAGAAGAAACCCAGTCCACCATACATCTCGCGAATCGCAAGTCGATCTTTTGAGAAAAGTTGTCTCCGGCTCTGACGTCAAAACCATATTATATCCATTCAGATCAACGTATGTTGACAAAAAATAATAATAATAATCGGTTTGGGGGAGGGGGGGGAACGATTAATACGGTCTGTTTCCCAAGTCTACGAAGATCGGGATTCGTCAAGAACTTCGACTTTTGGATTAAGGAAATTGAGTCCGAAACTTCCAAGTCAACATCCGTGCCGGGTTAATCATCCATGAGACGATGAAACAGTAACTAGTAGTTCTGTATCAACTAAGTAATTGTTGAATTTTTACGTAGATCAGATCTGACTACTCATGGAAAGACGATCACATGTGCAACTTAGTCCAAGTTTGATTTGCATATTTTACTTTGATCAGTTATTGATGATGATTGATCAGAAGACTGTGATTAGAAATTGCAACAATAATTTCCACATGTGTCAGCAGCACTTGCGGGCGATCGAGTTTCGTACCTTTCCCTTTTCACACGAATCGGGTTGCTTCTTGCGCTGGTCAATGTTAACTGGTCGTGATTAACCTGCAGCAGCAAATTGTTGGGCCTAGTGATCTTTCCTGCAGTTTTAGTGGCGACGTCATCATCGTTGTGTTGGAAAATTTGGTGGTCTTGTGACTCGTGTCCTGCACCTACATCTATAGTTTTGAGATGGTTAGAGGACGAGATGTGAGGAAGGTCTTTATAAGATGCCACCGACGCCGTCAACTGCTCCTTATTGTCAACTGCCGTGTCCATGGCTGATGAATTCTCTTGTAGCTGATCAGGCCCATGATCTCCATCCTGTTGCATTCCACCAGCTACTGTGTGAAGCTGGCCTTCGACGTTCTGTCCTTGCGTGCTGTAGGGGTCCAAATCGGAAGCTAGCATGTTCAATGACCGACCTAGGCCTGCAAGATCACGTGCCCATCCAGCACATCATCAACTCATTTGCTTGATCAGTTTTAGCCCTTTTTATAACTAATTGGAAGCAAACCCATGAATGTTTCTGAACTAAATTAGATCTGACCTCAGGAGTCAGTAACTACGCTCAAAAGGATGGAGAGGATAGTTAAATCAATTATAGAAAAAACATCTTGAACCTCTAAACCTTCATGACTAGCTGGCCATGTGAGCCGCCAAACATTTCTTTGTGAAAAGACCGCATAGGAAAGAACTTGCAGAAGATGTAGTTGAGTAATTAAGCATTTAGAACAGCTAGACCAGCACGTATTCAGTTAGCGTACATGATGGATCAACTAGTGAAGTCGAGTCTTCTCGAGTTTCACGGAAGCAGTAGGTGATGAGATTCCGAGGAAAAGTTTCTCCTGCATCCAGGACCATCGAGCTCGAATCCACTGTTCTTTCCGGAAGTCGGAGAGAGTTCAAAGGCCTGTGGAGCTTCAGTCTGGAACAGGGATATTGCCGCACGTCGCTGTCCAAACTAGCTGGGCCGTCATGATTTTGCTTGAGTTTAGGGTACCTAGGGATCTTGGCTGCGGCCTGGCTAATTATGGGTGTCAACGTTGTGCTTGGATCAGCTTGGGGTGTGAACTCTTTGATGCGACAAAGGGCGAGGTGACACCAGTCTAGTGAATTCTCAAGTTTAGCCGTCAGAGGTCTCAAGATCTTGGCTGGAATAAACTCAATGCAGCTGCTGACCAGCTGCTGCTGCCCATTACCTGCAGCTTCGAGCTGCCCCTCCCCATGAGCTGCAGCACTTTCGCCCAACTCAGAAGAAGGTGCAGACGAAATGAGTATCTTCCACAGATCCTCTTGATCTCTAATCGCCCTACTCAACATCTCTTGGATCTTCTCAGCACAGTGAGCTGATGTCCAATCGCCCCCTCCCATCCTCTTCATCCCCAGGCTTAGATACCCACCAAAATCCATGCTTGAACTGCAAACCTTGGTAATTAGTTCTTTTTGCGGTTTTCTCAAACCAGCCAAGAGCTAGTGAGCTAGCTGCTGATCAGCTGGAGATCACCGGCAGCACAGGGATCAAAACGTCTAAAAAATTAAATTAATACAAGGACAAAAGCATCACAATGATCTATTCAAAAAAGGGAATAGATCTATTCAGGCCCTGCAAACAAGATGAAGAAAAAACCCACTAGCTGCGATTACTCTCATCGCACTAAACTTTTACAACCTTCTTGTTCAGTACACAAGACTAGTACAAACCTAAATGACCCACCAAACTACAACCCATGGTCCAATACCCAAAAAAACCAACAAAAAACTGAACTTCAATGTTAAGATTTCCAAATACAAAAACCAAAACTCAAATAATCAACTGCAATGTACAATACCAAAAGCCAACAATCAACAAGCTGCGAGCTAAGGATTTGTCAAAACACAAAACCTTTTGAAAACTTTTGCTACAAAATAAATCTCTCTCTCTCTCTCTCTCACTCATACAATTGGGAAGCACTTACAAACTGAGAGATCTAAAAGCAGAAGACATTACCGCGTGTTTGTGAGGGGGAACGAGGGGGAAACCATTTGCCAGTCAGTCTAGGAATCTCCCAGCACCGTTGCCTGAAAATTTATTTCCAGGGCAATAAATTCAAACTCAACATTTTCTACAACAGTTTCCGGTTTCCAAGTGTTGAAAAAGCCCTTGGAGGTAGTTGTTGGTTGCTTTCGTGCATTCTAAATATATCGCGTCTGAATCAGGATCGCTGAATATGAGTTTTAGCATTTCCCAAGCTAAAAATAGCTGATAATAGACCTCAGCGAAAAGAAGTCAAGGTAACCGGGTGGGTTTTTGATCCAGGGCCCAGCGCCCAGACTAACTCGTACGAGTCTTACCGTGTGGTGAAAACACCCCGAACGCGTTTTCGAGATATTTTTGTCAATATCCCAGTCGATCGTTAAATCAGCCTCTCTGAGCCCAATTTAATCTTTCTAAAGGTGCATTCACACTTGGTGTTAAGGGACTCTAGTGTTGAGTTTCTTCTTAACACCATACTCATCATTTAACACTTAAACTTACTTATCATGAAAATTTTATGTTGAATTAACATTCACTTAGCATTAAGCTATCGCCCATTTAACATTGGGTTCCACCTAGGATGCCATCTAGATTTTCATTTAACATCAAGTGTGAATGCACCCCTAAGGTTAATAGCATGCCATTAAAGAAGCTTCACTGGAAAGAAGGTGAAAGTGAAATCAGGGTATCTGAGTCCAATTTGGCATTTCCTGTGGTAAAAAGAGCCACTAAGAGCCCTCCTCCCCCCCCCCATAGCCCATTTGACATTGGGTTCCACCTAGGATGCCATCTAGATTTTCATTTAACAGCAAGTGTGAATGCACCCCTAAGGTTAATAGCATGCCATTAAAGAAGCTTCACTGGAAAGAAGGTGAAAGTGAAATCAGGGTATCTGAGTCCAATTTGGCATTTCC
>Ga0116227_10001560_pt1 | contig 51488 bp, 36 predicted proteins | sample S1TSphgellanicum_FD_89693 | JGI IMG/M metagenome (GOLD analysis project Ga0116227, IMG submission 89693) | Host-associated microbial communities from peat moss isolated from Minnesota, USA - S1T2_Fb - Sphagnum magellanicum MG | ecosystem: Host-associated > Plants > Peat moss > Unclassified...
CAACCCTTCTTGTAGGGTCGGGATCTTAGGTCTAGGGTCTGGGTAGGGGTAAGGTTTTAGATAAGGTCTAGATAGGACTTTTAGTATAGGTTTTGAAACCCTAAATTTTGGAATTGGCCTTCAACTTGGAAACAACAAGTTCTTATAAAGCCTAGAATCATCAAACCGGGGAATTTAGGGTTTTAAAAGACTTGACCCAACCTTGGAAATGGGGGTTTTTATTTTTTGAAACTTTAAAGAAGTGAAGCTTTGGTGGTTTGTTGTTCCACTAGGTACCCATCAATTCCAAGTTCCAACCCATCTAACACAATTTTAGGGTTTATAATCATATCTATTATCTACATCACTTTTGTTGTTGGCCTTGCCTACTACCAAGGCCCTTAAGGATATTGTGTTTAGATTCATTATAGAGTTATAGTAGCTTAAGGGATTTTGGACCCTAGGTAGTAGTAGGTCTATTTTTATACAAGGATTTTTGAAAGATGGTATTTTGGCTTGTGTTGAAACTTGAGATTAGTTGTTATATAGAGTTATGATATCTCGAAGGATTTTGTTTTCTTTTAGAGTTTTTTTTTTGAAGATTTAAATGTTTGCATGGTGAAATATTTGAATTTTCATAATTCTTCTTTTGCTTTAAGATCCTTTTTAATGTAAATGGCAAGGCCACAATGTGACGCACCCCTTGTTTTAGAGACTTTTTTTTCATATTATTAGAACCAAGACAACTCTCGTGCATGCACACACACACACACACACACATTTATGTATAATTTTTTCTCTCTCTCTCTCTCTCCATCTCCAAGTTCTTCATGAGCCCATTTTAGCAAAGAATCAGCAAAACTTCGGGGAATGTACACATGAAAAAAGACAAGAGTAATAATTTTAGACATAACCCAAAAAGGTCTAGAGAATCCCAAAGGTGAAAGAGCGGGCTTATAGTGTATGCAAAAATGGGTGACCACGGACTGACAAAACACAGATTGGTAAGGACCAGGTAACCAGCAGCAAGAGGTGATCGGGGTTACCAAAAATAGCTTTGGCACTACGGTGCCAAAGCTATTTTTGGTAACCGACAACTTTGAGCTGGTTACCAGATTTCAAAAGTTTGAGAGTGATAGCATAATCCTCTGCTTGATCAATGAAAAAAAATGAAAAATCCATGTAACCTTGCACTCAATGGATGAGAATTCGGATGAGAATTCATGTAGTACTTCCTTTGAATGATATCTCTTCATTACTCTCTATGAAATCTCTTTGTGCAAATTAATTAATTAATGAGCCCCCAAAGATTAGGATATACATGCCCCCCCCCCCACCAAACACTAGCCTATCGCCAAACACTTTGGCAGATCTTTCTCAATTCTTCTCCATTTTGAGTGACTTAAAATGTTGTAAGAGTGCCTTCTCAAGCTCTACAAATCATCTTGTAACTCTAAAGGCTGTTACAGAGTAATATTTAAGGATTTTTTTGAGGGGTTTGAAAATAGGCTATGGGCTGAAGAATTGAGAATTTTCTGTAAAAACAACTCCTACCCCTACTTCTAAGGGCTGTAACTTTCTTGCCTCTAGTCCATTTTTGTCAATCTTTAGTGCGAAAGATGAACCAAGAGGAGGGCTCCAACTACTTTTTGGACACCAGAAACAATAAGGCCCTCCTACAAAAGCAAAGAGCAAACCCTACCTTCAATGTTCGGACACTGGCCAGTCTACCCTAGTATTGTAAAATCACTTTGATATATCAGATGAGAATGGTATTGTGCAAATTGGGTTGTATGAAATAATCATCATGAGTGTGCATGATCTAATGGCAATCGAATGACCGAAAGCTGTGAGTCTAAAAATATAACGCACTCTTCAGGAAGAATTTTTGTTTGGTTCTCAGTAAAATAAATATATCCGATGAACTGACACACCTCTTTGCTTGTTTGTCCATACCTGAATTATTGACCTTGCCTTCTTCATAATATTGGTGGAAAACAAGCAGGGTTTAGGGTTTAAACCCTATGATTTAAACCTGTGCATTAAGAGAGATTATTCATGTTTGAAAGCATTATTTTGTCTTTGTTTGGTGCAAAGTGTGTTCTCTGAGTATAACATATTTATTTATTAATTGAAATCAGAGTTATCAAATGATGTATTATTACAAGCAGGAATTTGAAATTTTGAATCCATTTTGTGAAATATTGTGATTTCATGGGTGAAATCATATGCACAAAGTGTGAACTCGCAAGGAAACCCACTATGTGCACAGTAAAAATAAACTTCATATTATTAATTGGGGCTCATAGTGTGAACTCCATGGACATGCCATGTGTCCAATCACTTGCACAAAGTGAGGACTACGGGAATCCACTTTGTGCAATATTGTATACCCACGGGTCCAACAACTTTCACAAAGTGAGAACTGCAGGAGCTCACTTTGTGCAAAAATTGTGTGCCCATGGCTCCAATAGCTTTCACAAAGTGAGAACTGTAGGATAAGCTCACTTTGTGCAGTATTGTGTACTCGTGGGTCCAATCACTTGCACAAAGTAAGAACCGTGCTGCAACCCAACCCACTTTGTGCTGGATTGTGTACCCAGGGGTGAAATCATTTGCACATGGGTGGAATCATTCATTTTGCACGAAATGGGTTCTGCAACCCATATTGTGCACATAGGTGCACTCACTTAGTCAATCAAATCATGCATCAAATCATGCAAGATGCAGGTGAACAACAACATATTTGTTGTTGTGATATAATATAGGAAGAGTAGGACCCTTCACAATTTCCATGTTGGCTGCTGACTAGCAAAGAGAGTACTGCTTTATTAGCCCTTGGCTGTCAGCAGCAAATTGTGGATCTCCCATGGACATGTTTGTGTGGGCCTTACTGTGCATTGAAGAACAAGGAGCCAATTTTTCTTGATCCTCCACTTCTAAACCCTAATTCTAAGGCAAGCTTCCACACACAAAAATAGTTATTTTTGGAAAGTGCCTCATGAGTCATGACAGGTGTCTTTGGGGGGAAAATAAAATAAAATAGTGTAAATATGACTAATTTCTGTAATTTTTGGGAATGTCACAATTTGAAATTTTTTATAAAAAAATGGCTATATCTCAAAACTGGTAAGGAAAATGTAGCTAAAATTGAACAATTCAGGGCACATATGTTTGATCTATGCCCGAATGAATTTAAACTGGACACCAAATAAGGCTGTAAATCCATAAAAGTCATCACACCATGCTGCCCGAGATATTTACTGATTTTTTTTTTATTAACTATTTGACAAGTGCCTGCCCAAGCTGCCCTTTAGGTATTGTATTTAATAAATTACATACTTTTGTGTAACAAATGTCATTCACAAAAAATAATAATTAACACATTAAAAGTTTTAAAAGCTGGGGTGGCTGATTCCACCACCTTCCAGACACATTATTGGGAGGCAGAATTTGCACTATTTTCCAACCTTGGCACTTTTAAGTGAAGGGGCTCACCCTGTTATTGTAACCTATGGAACTCGACTTGACACCCTTTTGGTGAAACCAACACAAGAATCAAACTCTGGAACTAACCCTTTTGCTTACCCTTTTGATGAAACCAACATAAGAATCAAACTTTGGAACTAACTAACCTTTTGTTAGAAATAAAATCGAAATGTTGAAAAAAAAAAAAAAAGTTCAATTGTATTTTTTAATTTGCGCATTTATTTTTATTTTTGAAAAGGTAGCAACTGGGATCTAATTAAGGATAAATTGAGTTAGCTTAGTTATTTGGGTTGCTTCTTCCAAAATAAAATATTTCTGTTTGTGACAATTTTTTGGGTGAAAAATTCAGGCATCATTAACAACAACAAAATATTTCAATTTCTTTTTCTTTCTTGTTGCCATAGTGCAAAAATTCACCACATGAAAAAAATATGAATTAATATGAATTTTTTATTTTTTAAAAATGTTTGGGCCAACCTCTTTTTGGAAATAATTTGTCAAAATCTGGAGAAAAGGAGCATTGCAAAAGAAAACTCTTTTATCCATTGCCAATTTCCACTTCTCCAACTTGGATTGAAACTTGTGAACCAATGCTTTACTTTAATTCATTAGGGAAGTCACATATTCTTGGTCCCCAACTCCATTATTGGTCTCTATTATGAGTTTTTTTCCCCCATTGCAGGGGCCACCTGCATATTTGTGTTGATATTGGAACTGACAATTTACTATGCCTCAAAGCCACCCATGAAGCAGCTTCAGTGGGCCTGCATGTAGTACATGCCTACATACTAACATATAAAATGCATGGCGACTTTAGGGTGAAAAAAAAATCCTCGATTGTGGTTTTTATTTTTTAGTTCACTCGATTTCCTATTATTTTGAACAAGATATACCTAACATATAATTTATCACAAACGTGAATCATGAAGCTACAAGATAGGTTCTATGTTTAATCATTGATTGTCGATGGGTGTTTTTTTAATTATTTTTATTGAATTTGCAATGGGCAAAACTTAATAATCCACACCAAAAGTAAAAGTATCCTTGAATAGGACCATGAAAAATTGTCATACTTTCATTTTACAAGACCTAGAGAATTTTTTAATATGTTTTCTTTACATCATTCTTTTGATGAATACATCATCAAGTTATATAAATTTTGAAATTTTAATGATATCAAAAATACAAAATATTTTTGATGTTCCTAATCATTTTCTAACCAAAAACTAATACTACAAAAATGGAAACAACAAAACCTTTGTGGTGTGAATGTGTGTGCAATGCAAAAATTCCAAGTAGATTGGTGATAAAGAAAGCACAAACTTCATTACAATGACAACCCATCGTCATTTAAATAAGCCTCTCAACAAATTCTTTCACAAACTCAAATCTTAAGACCCAACCTAGCTTCAAATTAAGGGAAGCTTCTTCATTAACCCTTGTTCTTACATTTTGAAAAGGCAACAAGTGTTGTCGTAAAGGCTCACAAGATTTCCCATAGGAGGTGAACTCCCCCCACAATCCAACCAATGTAACTCAAGTAATTAAAAACTAATGCCATTACCTTATGTCTAAACATTTCACAACATAACATGGCCCCAAACACCTCATCTCTTAACACAAATGTCTACTAAACAAAGGAGTGCATCACACTGTATCTTAAGGTAAATGAAGAGTTATGGAAACTCAAATATTTCACCATGCAAAAATATAATCTTCAAAAAATCCTTTAAAAGAAACCATAATCCTTCAAGATATTATAACTCTATAACTAATCTCAAGTTTCAACACAAGCCAAAATATCATCTTTCAAAAATCCTCACATCAAAATAGACTTATTATTACCTAGGAGCCAAAATACCTTCAGCCAGTACACTTTATAATGAATCTAAACACAATATCCTTGACTTGCCTTGGTAGGCAAGGCCAACAAACAAGATAGTTTGATAATCATTTTATCTCCAGGCAAACTCTTCATATCAAGACACATTCGATAATTGGAAAGTATTATAGATTGATGTTTCCAACTGATGATATATATGGCTTATCACAATCCTACAACTTTTTGTCAAATAATATGGTATAAATGACATTAAATGAGTGACAACATTAGGCAAATCTACATTCCCTATCCCATGCATGCCAACTTTCAAGTCCTCTTTCATCACAAGAATGTCATATCAAATACTCTTGGCAACCAATTCTATGGGCATGGGTCCTCTCAAGTTTCAACACGGAAACCATGTTTATAGCCAATACATGACCAACACTATTTTTTTTTACAAATAATGGTTTGATCCTTAAATTCAACATTACTAACTAAAATTGCAAAATTTGGGCCCAATATTGTACCAAACTTGGTAAATTGCATAAAGAGCCATATGGTCTGAATGGGATTATCCTACATTCATGTCTCTATGAACTAGCCAACATTTATGGGTATTTTGGTGCATCCCTTTGCTTTTCATCACCAGAAAAATTAAATTTCAAAGCATTTTCTAGCTTGTATCTTTGAGGTCTTGGATTCTTTCATCCTCCAACAACATGATCTGCTTACAAGAAGGTAGTAATATTGCTGACAGAAGTGCTTGCACCTTGAGATCTGATATCCATACTGTGATGAACTAAACCCCCTGAATAGATGCCTTAGGAAGATGGGGCCCTGAGAAAAGGCTCAAAGCTTACCAGGCTTGTTTACATTCTACCATATTGTTGCTATAACACTTGGGGTGATATCTAGGACCACCATGCCACAAGCCCAAGACCATCCGCATTTACATCCCCCTGTTAGAACCCACAAGATGCAGCTCGTTACTAAGGGTAGACTCAAATTTTGCAAACACGGTGCAATGAATCAAGAGCTAGCAGTGGAGGATTGAGTGAAAGCTCTTACAGTAATCTGCATGGGAGCAAATGGTTTTGCATTCTTCTCTTGCTCTATTGGAATTGGTGGGTACTTTACTTGCACCACCCGGAATCGCACCTGTCAACCCATCACACCATGAGCACAAAGCCTCTCTCTCTCTGTTCCTTCGATCCTAGACACCAAGACAACACAGAGTAGGAAAAATCCTCACATCTTCATCAAGGTCCATGTACATTGGAGTACCATTGTAGTTCCACACCCAAAGCTTCTCGTCTTCATCACTGCAATCGAAAAGGTATATAGAAAATAAGAGCTCGGTAAACAGCCCCAATTCCCAATCTCACAACAGAATCTATTCTGTCTGAATTGTGCATGAGAAAACAGACTGTACAAGAAAAAGACCTGTTAAACTCATTGCCCTTTTGCTACTACCCTAACTACCAAGTGCCCAACCAATACACAGGCTTGGTGTGAAAGTGTTACAATGTTGAAGGTTGCTGCAGCAAATGCTCTGGAATATGAATGTCATCAAAAAAGCTGCCCAAAGACACTGCACCACCCAGTTTCAAAATCCCAGTCAGAAAGAAGGAAGCATAAACAACAGGGATGGAATGCCATAGAAACACATATTTGGAGTACTGAATTGGCTAAGGTTTGAAGGTTTGTGAGATGTACTTCCACCAGTCTTCAGAAAAACTCAATTCTGGCTATGTTGGCTGGTCCTGAATGAGTAAAAGACAGAAGCAACATCCATACAGAAACACTTGAAAAGAAAAGGCACAACTCTTATGATCACAGGAAAGGCTGCATTTACCATAACAGAGATGGGGAAAGGAAACATACAGTAGAGACCAGACTTGTCACATGTTTTTAGCTTTGCTATCAAAACCTCGCCTACGAAAGGCCGGAACATGACCAACCTGAAATCCACCTGACCTCCTTCAACACAAATTTATTAGTCTGTGTTCTGATGTCAAGGCTAAGCAAGAAAATTGAAACTTGGGCATTATTTATATCTCAACTGAATATTACACCTTTTCAAGTATGAAAGATACTAGATCTGGGGATTACTACCAGAATTGATCAAAGCAGGCGCAGAAAAGGATGGACCAGATTACAAAACAAATTGGAGAACTACACCCAAAAAATGAAGATAAACAGGATTTGAGTGTTTTCTTAGGTACGGTAGATATACACATTTTAGAGTTTAGGGTTTCAAGCTTCAAGTTTCAACATCTGCTCAAATGTACTTCATTTATAATTGTGCCTGAACCTCAAACAAGGAAGCAATTGCAACATCGATCAACAAAAAAAAATTTCTTCGTGCAACTTTTTCACAGAATCCATGACAAGCTCAAGTGGCTAATGCACCACCCAGTTGAGCACTGGAGTCACATTGCTCTGCAAGAAAGAGTTACCGTGAAACGTGGAGCACCATCGCCAGGAAACACAAAGCCACCCTCCACAGCCTTGATGTCATACAAAGTCACACACAGACCCAAATCCTTCAGCACCTGTTTCCCAACACCAAAGCCGCTGCAAAAGCCTCAGTCCAGTTTCAATATTACAAAAACCTATGCACCCATTGCCAGCAAAGAACTTGACAGAAAGACTCTGAACAAATCACGCTGAACTACCACCCACAACAACTGCTTCTAAATACCACCCATGAATCCAAAAGAAATTGCAAAACCCCTCTTCCCCATTTCAAGTCAATTAAACAAGAATCAGAGCAGAGCAGACAAAAGGAGTTCAGAGCAGGACAGAGGCAAGGGGTTCTAAGAGAATGGATTACCAATTTAGGTAACACTACCTTATCAAAGTAGAGGGAGCAAATCTGTTGGGTGAGTGCATCTTGGAGAGGAAGACTTAGATTATGTGGAGGTATTCGCAAAGTATCCTGCAACACTGTCAATACAAACATAATGGATTGTTGTCGATGGGAGCCGGGCCCTTTACTATGCCCCCCTTTCTATAAGGAACACTAAACTCCTTTGCAAATTCAAATCCTGCCACCGCAACTTTCTCCCCACTTCTCCTTCCGCCTCCTCCTCCTCCTCGTCTTCCTTACACCTTCACTCCAATCCGCCAACAATACAATCTCCAGTTTTGCAGCATCATTTCTTGCAAACACCAAAGACAAACTTAAGAAACACCGATCTGTGAGACTAGTGAAAACAATTGGAACGCTTGATAGGCAGTCACAAACCCATCTGTTGATGTTTGCTGTGCTGTGGGAGTTGTTTCTCTAGGATTCTGTTCTAGGGTTTAGTGAGGTTTGGCAACCTAGACCTTAAACCCTAAATTAGCAAAATACCCTTCTTTCTTGGGACCATGGTGTTGAGGTTTTTGTGATGTTGCGTTTTGGAGATTTTACTTTTAGGGTTTTGTGAGCTTGTAAGGTTTTGGCAATCTAAACCCTTAAACCCCAAATTATTAAGCATTACAAAAACTTTTGGGTATTCTATCTTAGGGTTTTGTGATAATGAACATGTGTGGTTTTGGCAACCTAGACATTAAACCTTCAATTATCAAACACTAAAAAAAACCTTTTTCTCTTCAAAATGATGGTGTGAGTGCTTTTGTGAGTTGTGCTTTTGGGAATCTATTTTAGGGTTTTGTATGGTTGTGTGATTTTGGCAACTTGAACTTTAAACATTAAATTGTTGGTGATGAATGTGTGTAATTGACAACATCAACCTTAAAACTTTAACTAATGATCATTACAAAGTCCTTCCATGGATGCTTGTGTGAGTTTTGTGACATCTTGTGTATTTGACACTTCGAATATAAACTTTAGATCTTAATTTATCAATCATTATAAAAAAAAATTCATTCTTGGATGATTGGTGTGGAGTCCTTGTGATGTTATATGTATTTGGCAATATAGACTTGAACCTTAAAACATCATCATTTTTAAAAATGTTTTCCAAGGAATGGTAGATGGGGTGTTTGTGTCATGTTGTGTATATTTGGTAACATAAACCTTAAACCCTAAATCATCCTTTTTATAAAATTCTTCTTTTCAACATAATGGTGTGAGTTTTGTGTCATTCTACATTTGACAATTTTGACCTTCAACCTCCATGATTATGAATCATCACAAATATTTTTGAAAAGTGTTGTGATTTTTTTTATGTTTTGTGGTTTTAAGATATGGATATTTTTTTAATTCCATAAAAACAACCAATATGGTTTTACTATTTTTGAAGCTCACAAAAACCTAGCAATTTATTTTTGGCTTGCATGACTAAGTTATTATGCTTTTCAATTAGAAATAAAATGACAATCACTTTGGAAATAAAAGGCCAAACAATGAATGATAACTACATTTATTTTTTAAAACTTCATTCTTGTTCCCATGAACGGAAATTACATTTTCAAATGTTGTCCATTTTTTTCAATAATTTACAAAATTTGTCATGACTTTAACTTTGGCCCACAATCAAGGCTAAGGCATGAAAATGAAAACAAGCTAAAAAAATGTCCTAGGATTCGAAGAAACTTGCACAAGCATGAAAGTGCAAGGTATTGATTCTCAAGCATTCTTAAACATTCCCAAATACCTTCACTTGGGAAGTTGTAATACTTTGAAAAACTCAATTCTTTGAGTCAAAAATGTAAGTGGTAAATATGGCCCAAATTGACGCATCATATATTAGTGAAAAGGTCTTAAAACATGAATATAAGAAATGAAATCACATTCTACATTTGAAATTTTGACCTTAGAATTATGGCCAAAAGATTGGTTTGAAATTGAACTTGTAGTTTGATTCCTAAATAATAAAATTATGGAAACATGGGTCAAATGACTTTTGAATTAAACACGCATCCATCAACATCTTCTTGATGTACCCCCATTGCCTAATATAAATAAATAAACAATTTCCACCATCCCTTAACATCTTCCCATCATCCATCAACATCTTTTTGATGTACCCCATTGCCTAATATAAATAAATAAACAATTTCCACCATCCCTTAACATCTTCCTATCATCCATCAACAACTTCTTGATGTACCCCCATTGCCTATTATAAGTAAATAATTAATTAATTAATTTCCACCATCCCTTGACATTTTCCCATCATCCTTTACCATCCTCTTTAGTTTCCTTCAAGCTTTTCCTTGTCATCCCCCAACCTAGACATGACATCTCCAAGTTGTAAAAATATGTCAAAGTTGAATATTTATAAAAACACCCTATTTGGGACATCCTTCAAGTCCCATGTATATTCTCAAAAAAAGGACATTGCCAACCTTGATGTTTAGGTTCTCTAGGTAGATAAATACAACTTTTCTTTGAAAAAGGTAAGTAATTTATCGATGCTTGATTTTATGCAATTAGTTAGTTTAATTGATATTACATAATTTTTATTGTGTGGACTAGTTAAACAATCTAATATTACACCAAAAGAATTATGTTTGATCGTGTGTAATGGACATGGAACCAAACTTAATATTAAACATGATTAAGCTTCAATTTTGTTCAAACAAAATTAGAATTGGACATTTTTAAAATCCAAAAAATTAATGTTAGAACTAGATTAAAGGTTTCATAGAGAACTAAAAGAGTTTCATCACTAGGATTAAAGGTTTTTTTCTAAATAAAAAAAAACCAAACAAAAATGGTCAGAAATTATTTTTTAAAAAACTTTCTTCACAAAATTAACATAGGTTTTATCACCTAATAAAAAAAAAGTGCAATTTAACTTTTAATAGCTAGAAAAAGAATCCATGCTTTGAAATGTCAAAACTTTAACCATTATCACCAAAGACTAGTACAATTTTTATTTATTTATTTATTTATTCATCAACATCACTTTTAATATAGCAATGGATGGTCATGTCACTCTATCAAGCAAAAGGAACATTTCTAAATGATTATTTTCTCACTTTCAATTTTCAATACTTATTTACTACTTCTTTTTTGTAGTTGAATTTTGATTCATTAATTACCAATTGGAAAAGAGGTGTTTTCATCATTTAATTTAAATATCAATTTTAAATGGAATAAATAAAATTGGGAAATGAATCTATTAAGGAATGTGAATCTCTATTGAGTTAGTTGGAAAGTATTTCACAAACAAAAAGGACATTATTCAAAGTTTGCATGAGAGATGACATCTCTAAATATAAATGGATGCCTTCTATATGGTATGGAGAATGTTACGATGTCATTCATTTTATCACAATTTTTACCAAAAACCATATTCATTCAACAAAAAGTGTAGATTATTCTTTGATGGGTGCAAAATAGTTTGATTTGATAATGGGTAATGTACTTGTTTGTTATATATATTATAAGTACATTTAATGTTTTAGTTAATTCCTAGGAGGGACCTCCCCCATATAAAAAATTGTCCAAACCATTAGGACATTTCAATATATTTGTTAATAAAAAGAAATTTTAGTATATTTATAAAATATTGTCAAAATTTTGGAATATCCAAATTGGGGCCATGAAACCCAATTCTTTCAAAAAATAATTATTTCAACATAGATCTATTGATTATTAGTTGTGAATACAATGTACATTAGGACAAACTTGGGAAAATGTTTTCGACGACTTTTCATTCATTCCTAAAATGATAGATCATAACATTTGATTAAACAATATGCATATTATAAATTTTAATTTGCTAAATTTTTTTTTGGGTATTCCATGTAAATCACTTGTAATATACACACACCCAGTAAAGGAAAAAAAAAACTAAATGTATTACCATAGTACCTTTACCATTTTGACAACAAATTTTATTTAAATTTTCACACAAATAAAAAAATAATTTTTCAAAAGTTGAACAAAATGAAAAATAATTTAATTTATGCTGAAATGGTAAAAGTACTATGTTATTATCCATTAAATTTAGATCTTGTATTATGTTCATAAGAATTCCAAGCCTACCGTCAATTACAAATATGACCAATTCATTTGTAAACCAAGGTTCCTTTTATTGCAAGCTTCATAACCATTCACAAACTACAATTATTTGTAATTCTTATAACAATTCATGGACTTGGGATTACACAAACAATGAAAATGATCTTTAAATGTACAATGATTAATCAATTAATGATGAAATCATTATTGTCATGGAAATTTCCAACATTGGAAAGATACAATTTGAAAATAATCGATTAACAATTGATTAACAAATCTAGATAGGCTTTCCTAAAATGATATTGATATTGGAATATGTAGTCTTGCAAATCATATTTTGAAGTGATTGTTACATTTTGTTGATGTTTTGTAAATTATGTCATCTTTAAAAAAACATTTTATGTATAATGGAACAACTTGTCATTTCAAAGTTTCATGTTGTGTGATTACCCTCATGGGTGTAGCAAATAATTTTAATGAAATAAAAAGAACCTTTTAACTAAATATATGGTGGATTTTTGTGCCCCATAACAAACAACATGAATTGTTTATCATATTAATGAAATATCAAAAAATTGATATTGTGAATATTATTTTCCAACAATTAAAATTTTTTGACACAAAAATTATCTTCAATGTCACACAAATGTAATGTATGTGGAACCTCAAAATCATGGGCAACTTGCAATGAGGGATATAGGTTCACATTAATTCATCATGTTGTTCAAAATAACCAACCCAATTACATGAAACCAATGGCTTACAAGAGATGTTGCCAAATACACTATGAAATTTAGGGTTTGGATCTTGCAAAAGAATGGGTACTTGTGTTGCACTTCTCATGGTAGTGAAATAATGCCCATCTTCAATAAGAGATTGTAAAGGGGATGTGATATTTAATAATATTAATTACCAAATTTCATATTGATTTTCTTCTTATCAATGGGCATCAACATTTGTTGGTGCAAAATTTCACCAAAAAATGAAAAAAAAAGAAAAAAAAAAGGAATGTTTTATCACAATATTTTCATTTTTTGAAAAAAAAATTATTATTAAAGTTTTGAATTATTACCATGGACTTTGATTTGAATTTGGTAATTTTTAAAAAAAAATTCCATTTAGATAAGTCCTAGAATTTTTTTTACTATATAATTATAAATCACTCTTGGAATGCTAACAAATCACATGTCATCAAAAAATTGAGAAAAATATCATTGATGGGCATAGGCCATAATTTTCACAAATTAAGAAATCAATCCATAGCAATAGTTGAAAAAGATAATAAACCATTTCAATTATCCATACAATGTGATTAATTCTATTTGTATATAATTGAAATCAAAGGTTATAATTTTTCCTTTCAAAATCATTTTAAAAAATTTAATTGAATTCTCAATGAAAAAAAATTCAAAAATTCAAAATCTCCTACACTTTTAATCTAAAATTTTCCTTACCCAAAAGAAGGAGACAAAAGATAAATTTTTGACAATGTGAAAAAAGGCCATTTGGTTACATCAAATAATGAGAAACAATGAACCATATATCTATCACCCATGTTGCAATTGATCGAAGACCCCATGACCATACACACCAAGAAGGCCCCATGACCATTCATACCTTAGCATCCATCATGGAGAAAAAGGCCCCATGAATGTGCAAACCCTATTATTGCGCACTAAAGAGGGCATGCGACCATGCAAACCCTATTATTGCACAAAAGAGGTCCCATGAGCATGCAAACCTTATTATTGCACAAAAGAAGGCCGGTGACCGTGCAAACCCTATTATTGCACAAAAGAGGCCCCATGACCATTAGTGGCACCGGGTTTGTTGATACCTTATAATTGTGAAGGAGGAGGCCTCATGACCATTCATGCCTCATTACCATGCATTAGAGGTTGATACTTAATACCCTCTATTTGCCAAGAAGAAAGTCCCCATGACCGTGCACACCTTATTACCGCACAAAAGAGGCATCCCACCCCATTTGTAGCCTTTGGAATGTTCGTCCATACCTTATTACTGCACAAAAGAGGGCCCATGACCGTTTGCAACCTCGGTGGGCCGTTCATACCCTATAACCACACAAAGGAAGGATCGATGACCGGCCAAACCCTATGTTACCTCACAAAAGAGGTCCCATGACCGTTTGCAACCTCGACGGACCGTTCATACCCTATTGCCATGCAAAAGAGGGCCCATGACCATTTGCAACCTTGGCCAACCGTTCATACCCTATTGCCATGCACAAGAGGGCCCATGACCGTTTGCAACATCGGACTGTTCATACCCTATTTCCGTGCACAAGAGGGCCCATGACCGTTTGCAACATTGGACCATTCCTACCCTATTGCCGTGCACAAGAGTGCCCATGACCATTTGCAACCTCAGCCGACCGTTCATCCGTTATACCCTACAACCGCACAAAGGAGGGCCCGATGACCATTCATGCCCTATTACCGCTCAAAAGAGGCCCCATGGCCATTTGTAGCCGAACCGTTCGTACCCTATAACCGTGCAAAAGGAGGCCTGATGACCATTCACACCCTGTCACCGCGCAGAAGAGGTCCCATGGCCGTTTGCAGCACCAGGACGTTCGTACCCTATAACCGCGCAGAGGAAGACCCTATGGCCGCGCATACCCTATTACCGCGGAGAAGAAGGCCCCATGACCGCGTGCAGCCGCACTGGCACAGCAGCAGAGACAAAGGAACAGAACGAAACACCAAAAAAACATGAGGCAAAATGCTCAACAAATTCATGCAAGAATCTGCAACAGAAGAAGCTCACAAGCTTTCTCTCTCTCTCTCTCTCTGTCTGTGTCTTCCTCTTCTCTCATCTCGTGTTACATGCAGTTGGGTTGTTTTCCTGCGCTTGTTTTCCATCTGCAAAATAGGGTTTATCGGAGTAAGTCAGTTTTTTTTTTTTTTTTCCAATGTTTTTTCCCAAACCCATTTGTTGTTTATATGATATGATATGATATGAGAGTTGATTCCTGTTGTGATGGTTGTGGGTTGTTGTTATCACTTCATTGATTTGGTAAGAAATCAGTTTATGGGTGTTGGTTCTCTTCTACATATTCTGCATGCTCTAAGAGAGAGTTGCTTCGTCTTCTTTTACATGTACTACATGTGTTCTGCATGCTTTGTTTTTGTGTGTGTGTGTGTGTGTGTGTGTGTTTTTTTTCTGGTTATGTTTTTTTCTCCTCCCACTGAAGTGACAAACTTTCAAAGTGTTTTAAAGTACCAGCATTGCATTCTCACTACAAGGAAAGGTCTATACAGTTTTGTGTCTGTAAGCATTTGGCATTTTTTCCCCCCCAAGTGACCCTTTTTTTTCAGCTTGATATTGATGCATCTGGAATTTTGCATCTCCAGATTTTGTCATATATTTTGCTGCTGCTCTCTCTGTTTTTATGGCTTTTTAGGTGTTTGGGGGATTGCGTTGAAAGTTAGTTTACAAAGCTTGTTTGTTAGTTGGGCCTTTTTTTGGTCCATGATGCGAGCCTACAAGAGTGTTTTTTTAGGAAGCAATTTGTATCTTTGAGAGCATTTCAATGCCATTGTGAGTTTCATGTTGCACAATTCTTCTGAAACTTGCATTTGCATGTTCGTGAAAATCAGAGACAGATTTGAGACAAGATAAATTCTGCTATCCATATTCATGTGAAGTTGAATTTGCTTTAGATTCTCTGGTTTTTTTTCATTTTTTTCAGGTGGGTGGATTTGAGGTTTATAGGCCAGAAATCGTTTTTTTTTGGGTGGGTGGATTTGAGGTTTATGGGCCAGAAATCTTCGTTCTGGGAATTGTGGGGTCATTCAGACCTAGTGTGGGATGAGTGAGTGCCCAAGAATGTGGTATCAAGGATTTAGATGAATATCTGGAGCTGTGGATTTGTTGAGCTTTTCTGATGATTCTGACAATAGTCTGTTTGTTACCTTTTTAAAAAAAATTGCAGCTACAGGTGCAACGTGAAGCTCTGAGGATTTAGGTTGTACAAATGGCGGTATACATGCTAGGCATTCTTGTACCTGTTTTTCTTTCCATTTGGTTTTCAAAGCGAGAGAAGAAATCCAAGGACCGTGCGGTGACAGTTGAGGTGGGAGGTGAGAAGGGGCTGACGAAGCGGAACTGGCGGTTTGAGCATTTGTTGGAAACTCCATGGGAAGGGGCTGACACACTGGCAATTCTTTTTGAACAGACGTGTGCACGACATTGTGATAACTTGCTCTTGGGTACGCGAATACTCATAAGCCAAGAAACTGAGGTTAGTGAAGATGGACGAGCTTTTGAGAAGGTGACATTGGGACATTATGAATGGACCACTTATGGCCAAGCATTCCGAAGTGCAGATGATTTTGCATCAGGACTGGTTGCAATCGGTCACGAGAAGGGTGAAAGAGTTGCCATTTTCGCTGAGACAAGGGCTGAGTGGTTCCTTGCTCTCCAGGTACCTTCCCAAATCCCCCCACTGTCTATGAGTCAGTTCTGACCTAACTCTCTATCGTTGCACAAGGGAATCTTACCAAATTTTTTTTCACATCTCAATCTGTGCTTCTGCAAACATACTGATAAGTGCACCGTATTGGCACACTCAAGTCATTTCTGTAACCTCTGCAGCTAATGTAGAAGGTGGGCTGTATTGTATGCCAGGCCTGCTTTCGGCGCAACCTTACGGTGGTAACCATTTATGCATCGCTGGGAGAGGAGGCGCTTGTGCATTCATTAAATGAGGTGACCCCTAAATCCTAAACCTGTTATGTACATAACTCATTGCTTCTTGCCAAAACTCTTCATTCTTCCAGGAACAATCTTTGTTGAGGATGGGACAGAACAAGGAGCACAGTATGTGCTGCTGTTTCAGGCTGCAAAATACTTTTCTGCATTTGTCTATTGGTTGATCAATCTTTTGCATACATTTGCTACTCTTTTGGGTCATGTCTACTTGGACAGAATATGTATGGCTATGGACCACTCTGAAGCACTCAAGTGGGGTGGGAGGTACATGGCAGACAGAGGTGACAACAGTTGTCTGTGACCGCAAGCAGCTGAAGAAGCTAGTTGATCTGAGCAGAAACCTTGATACAGTCAAACGGGTGGTGTATATGGAGGATGACGGAAACAACTTGGAACCATCTCTGTCAGGGAGCAGCAGCAAATGGACTGTGGCATCATTTTCACATGTGCAAAGCTTGGGTCGACAGTTGCCTGCAAATCCAGACATGCCTCTTGCTGCTGATATTGCTGTCATTATGTACACCAGTGGCAGCACAGGCTTGCCGAAGGTAAAGTCACCTGTTCTTGTCTGTCATAGTTATACAGCAAATGGGTGGTGTGACCCATCTTCTTCATGTTGTCAAATCTTTTTCATGATTAGAAAGTTGGCTGACCATTTCAGAGTTGTTCTTCTTCTTCATGAGGGGATTACAGGGGGTGATGATGTCTCACGGGAACATGGTGGCGACCATAGCTGGTGTGACAACAATGGTTCCTGGCTTGGGAAGCAAGGATGTGTATCTTGCCTACTTACCCCTGGCGCATGTTCTTGAGATTGCTGCAGAGGTATCTATTGTTTATATCTACTCAGACTTGGTGATGTGCTGTGTTTTTCTAGCTCTTTATCCACCACCTTTCTTCTTCCGGGAGGTGATGCTGTGGTCTGTTTCTATTTTGGATATATTTTGCAATGTTGCAATCTATCTCTTCTCCTTAATGCTGTACAGTTCTAGTGTCTTGTGGCGGTTTGGCTTACAGAAGTGCTAATTACCACTAGCTGCAAAATCATGAGCAGGTGCACTGAGACTCATCTGTGCTGAATTGTTTCCCAGTCTACATTATTTGCAGCAGGTGCGGCCATTGGGTATGGTTCACCATTGACCATGACAGATACCTCCAGCAAGATCAAGCATGGGACTAAGGGGGATGTAACTGAACTCAGACCCACACTTATGACAGCAGTGCCAGCCATTCTGGATCGTGTTCGTGAGGGTGTGAGAAAAAAGGTTTGTGCAGGCTCCCTTTTCCTTTGATGGGAAGTAGAGGATTCATTGAGAGAGGAATTGACTGTTTTGTGAAGTAGCTGCTGACATTCCTGTACTGCAGTTGGCCTGTGTCTGACTGATGGTGATTGTTGGCATGGTTCCAACTTTTGAGCAGGTGAAAACCAAGGGAGGCTTTACAAATACACTTTTTCAGTTTGCCTACAAGCGCAGGCTTGCAGCAGTGGAAGGAAGTTGGTTGGGAGCATGGGGTCTTGAGAAACATCTCTGGAATGCAGTGGTGTTCAGGAAGATACGTTCTGTTCTTGGGGGACGTGTGCGGGGGATGCTTTCTGGAGGTGCCCCACTGTCAGGAGACACTCAACGGTTCATCAATGTCTGTTTTGGGTGCGAATAATTCTCCCCTTGATACATCTGCCCTAATCACTTGAAGTAGTATTAGTCTCTCTTTTGAAGCTAAACAATTGCAGACCTCAGAGGAAGGCTCTGCTCTGGAAATGTGCTTCCATGCCACCCATTCCCATGCACTGTACTTTCTACAAAGTATTTCTCAAATCTCCCAAAACTGTTAAATCTGTAGTTGTATCCACTATAGTATTTGATTCATGATTTGTTGATGTTGATGCAAATGTAAGGGCAGGGTTCCCATTCTTCAGGGCTATGGCCTCACTGAGACCTGTGCTGGTGCCACGTTCTGTGAGTGGGATGACCCATCAGTTGGTCGAGTGGGCCCTCCAGTGCCTCAATGTTACCTCAAGGTATGTAATACCAGGAGAAAGCACACGACAAGCATTTTGTTATTGACTGGAGATTCATGTGAATATGTGTGGTCTTTAGGGATTATGGTTTAGGGTTAGGTTCATTATGTGGTCCTTTGCATGCAGTTGTATGATCCCTATAGGCACATATAGTCCCTGGTGAGTTTCAGAGTTTTGTACTGCTGATGAGGATGCTGCAACTTCTGATCCTTCCAGCAAGCACATGTTCATTCGCAGAGCAGTTCACTTATGTGCCAAACTAATTCTTAGCAATTCTTCTAGGTTCTTTCAGAAACTTGTATGATGGTTTACACCAGAAGGATTGCTTGACACCCTTTGAGAGAGATTTGTTTCTGATCTTCCGAACAGCTTTTTTGACTATGACTGCTGCTTTTTGGATGGATGTTTGTGGCAGCTGGTAAATTGGGAAGAAGGTGGTTATCTGTTTACAGACACCCCAATGCCCAGAGGTGAGATTGTGATTGGTGGGCCTAGTGTCACAATGGGTTACTTCAAGAACACAGTGAAGACTGAGGAAGTTTACAAGGTACCTCTTTGCAAATTGGCAAAAGTAGCTCTTGAGTTTTGCGGCAGGGATGCCTGTGGTCTGCACAGATGCATCTGCACTTTGGAATTGACATCTGCATGCTCATGAGTGATAACATGAAGATATGCACTTGTAGCAAAAAATCTCTTGCACTATTGACATGTCAATGTCTCTTAAGGCCATTAGTTACATTTTATTGGCATTTGCAGCTGGTTGCAATTTTTTTGATTATGGTTACATTGATTTGATTAATGCAAAAAAATCAAGGTGGACGAAAATGGCATGCGCTGGTTCTACACAGGCGACATAGGATGCTTTCATCAGGATGGATGCGTTGAGATTATAGATCGTAAGAAGGATATTGTGAAGCTACAACATGGTGAATACGTATCACTGGGGAAGGTATTCTTTTGTTACATTCTTTGCTGATTGTTACCTGCAATCAGATGTATTAACAATGCTCCTGGTTGACAGCACCTAGAGCAAATGGTTGGAAGAAGTTCTGACCTCAGAATTTCTTTGGAGATGAGCTTTTGGTTTGTAGATAGCTCTTAACAATGATCCCTGAGGATGCAGAATCAGGGTTGATGGGCATCGATCTTTTCCAGTGAGTCACTTTGATGATGAGGTGGCATTTGGGCAGGTGGAGGCTGTTCTTTCTGGGAGCCGGTATGTGGACAGTATTATGCTGTATGCAGATCCCTTTCACAGCCATTGTATCGCCATCGTTGTAGCTGTCCAAGCTGCATTGGAAGAGTGGGCAAATGATACAGGCGTGCAGTACTCAAATTTTTCAGATTTGTGTTCAAATCCAGCAACCATCAAGGAAGTTCTTTCTTCAATCTCAAAGGTATCATCTAGTTCAGGAGATTGATTGGTCCTCTGGGTTTCATGAGTTCCTCTGTGTTTAATTTCATCTGGACCCTAAACCCTAAACCCTCTCAACACATATGGAGTTTCATGTTCCATTTCTAATCCTTGCAGCCCACAATTACGAATGGCATGTTACTTGTTAAAAGTTATTGAAACTGGCTTGCAAATCAGATTCATTGCCTAAGACCCATTTGGGTGTGGTTATTTTGCAGGTGGCAAAGCAAGCGCAGCTGCAAAAGTTTGAGGTTCCCACCAAGATCAAGCTGCTACATGAAGCATGGACACCTGAGACTGGTCTGGTTACTGCAGCTTTGAAGATAAAGCGAGAGGTGATCAGAAAAACCTTTGCTGATGATTTGAAGAACTTGTATCAGTAAACTATATTGCTCTGGATTTAGTAGGCTACAACACAGTTTCCTTGTGGAAATTTCCTTTTGGGTCAGTCGAGTATTCCTGTACGCTGTTGGGACTTTGCCATGTGCAACATTTCATTGCCACTTTTTTGGTTTGTGCCACACACAAGACTGGCCAGAATTTCAATAAACAATTGTCACCATGATGAGAATTGAAATTGAAGAGTTCAATGTAAGATCTGGTGAACATTCCTCAAACTGTGGGACTGAATGAACTCTGCATCACACTCTAGTCTCTCCCTGATGGCAGACTCATTTTAATCCTAAAGAAAAACGCCAACTCCATTGAAAGCAAGCTTATAAAATTCCAGAAATTGTGAAGATGTACAAAAACTTAAGCCAGGTTCTGTTCAATTGTCTCTCTTCATTGGACAATTCTTGGAGGATTACTCTAGTGGATAATGGTCTGGCAAAGTTTACATCAGCCCAAAATGTACTTCTTGGAGTTGAGCGAGATTGTGGGTATACTTAGTTGATGTCAACTTGCCAAACTTCACTATGAGAAGAAGCAAATGAGAAAGGAAGCACATGGTCAAAAGCAAAGTCTCCATTGCTAGAAGATGAGGACAGGGCGAGAGAGAGAAACTGGAACAACATTACAGATTGGAATCTGGTGTAAAGTTTGGAATTTGTAGCCTCAATGGCTAGTAGACGAGGACGGGTTCTAGAGGAAGGGAGAGGGGGATGCCATTACAGATTGGAATCGGAGACTCTACCACATTCTGGAATCCGCAGTCTCCATTGCTAGAAGATGAGGACAGGGCGGGAAGAGAGACGGGAACGGCGTTACAGACTGGAATCTGGTGCTTATTACATTATGGAATCTGCAGGCTCATCTCTAAAAGACGAGGACGGCCGGGGCGGGAGTGAACTAGGACGCGATTACAGAATGGAATGTGGTGCTTTATTACGCTCTGGAATCTGCATTTTCCATCGCTAGAGATGAAGAGGACGGGGGTCGGTCGGGGAGGGAGACGGGGACGCCATTTTTCTTCGGCGCGGAAAAGTTCCCTCTTTTTTTTTCATGGCAGAAGAATTTCTGGACTTGCATTTGGTGTAGGGAGATGGCAGATGCTACGGGGTTTTCGTTTTGTGAGAAGGATTTGGAAAATTTGTGGACTCGGATTTGGTGCTCTCTTCTTCCTGTGCGAGGTTTCCTTCTCCTTCTTCTTCATCTTTTATGTGAGCAAGAAAGAAAGAATGAGGCAATGCAACAAGAAGTTGTTGGATTCGGATTTGGCGTCCGCTGAGCTTGCTCTGTGGAGATGCTACTAGTGTACAACTAAAGAAGTGCGCGGTCAAGGAGCACGACAATGGCGAAGGTGCAACAGCAACGCCGCAAGCGTGGCGGGCGTCGCCGTACAAAGAGCCGCAGAGAAACACCGCGTAGTAAGAAAAATAGCCTCATTTTCACTCCCTAATTTCTTTTCAGTAGTGCGGGCCGGCTGGCCGGCGGGGAAGGGAGCTGGAGCAGTTGTAGAAGGACTTGTAGTGTTTTGTCTCTGGATGTGTGCGGCTTGTGGATTTTGATGACGGCAAAGAAGAAAAAGTCTGCTCTTTTCTGCTCGCGCAAGCATGTCAAGAGTCGCTTTGTTTCTCTTTTTGTGCATTTGTGGAAACACACAGTGTTTCTGGCCAAGCTTCGTGTAGAGGACATTACTACAGTTAGCTCAAGAGGCCTTATGTCCCTGGGAACAAAAGGATCACTTCCAAGCTATAAGGATCAACATATACCTTGTGTTGTTGCCTGAGACAGTGAGCTGCTTGCTGCCTCAGAATCCATGCCACAGATGTACTGTCTTTTTAGGTGTTCCAAAGATTGGACAATGCTTGGAATGTATCCTTTCTCTCTTGACAGAAATTTCTTTGTTGCTGCTTTCTGTTGCAGGTCAGAGAGGAGAGGATCTGATAAGTCAAGGCAGCAAGAAAGCTCCATGTGAACCGGTTGTTGATGCTATCACCATGGCTATTGAGAGATCGGCGCATATTGATGAGGAGTGCCAATCCATACTGAATTTCTTGAGACCAGGCCTTGGAACCAGTGCTGGACTGAAGGGAGTTGCTCCATTGAGAAGCAAGCGCCGAGAAGAGAATTGCTCAATTTTGGCAACTCTGCCACATTCTAACATTCCTTTGATTGTGATGGACTCTACTGATGATGATGAGGAGGAAGATGAAGATGTCCGACCGTTCTCACTGAACCAGTCATTCAAACCAAGTTTTCCAGATGAAGAGGGCATTACTCTGGAGGATATTGAAGCAGTTGTAGGTACCATTCCAGATGCTGAAAAAGAGAATCCTTGTGAAAGGCCTCTGGCAAAAAAGACTACCAGTCAGGATAGTGGAAAAGGTCGGAGGTCAAAGACTCACAGTGAAGGTGATTTTGTAGATGATGTTGCTCCAAAGCCCAGGACTGTGAAGGCAAAGATATCAGATGAGAGTGAGGTTTATCCTGATTTTGAGCTTGCAGAAGATTCTGGAAGCAGTGATTCTGAAGTAGAGGATGAGCAGAAGGATCCACTTGATTGGGCATGGAAGGAGTTTGCAATAATGTCACAGCAGGCATGGATTTTCAAACATCATCATTCTTATGCAGCATTTTCTTTTGGAGAAATCCTTCATCCTGCTTCATGATGTGTTTTTTCTGAACAGTGACCAAAAAGTATTCAATCACAGAACAAGTAGATCTGTGATACCACTATCTTGTCTTCTGAGTACTATTCACTGACATACCAAGGAGGTGAGTCTGTGTTGGATGCAGGATGCACTCAAACCTGCATTGGAGGAGAAGAAAGAGGATTGTGTGCACAGTTTCATAACAACCTTAGACTTGGGAAGGTCGTGCACTATCTGTGGTTTGGTCGTGGAACATATCAAGGATATGGTATTTATGTGGCACAAACCTGTACGTGTCCTTAACACACCTGTTACTGTAAAGCTTTGTCTAGATGAAACCAGCATTACTAGGCTTGGAAATTATATGTGTTAGTACATGTAGTAATTTACATGTAAGCAATGGCTTAGAAACATGTCGTCCCTTGGTTAAGCAGCAGCCAAAAGGGGAAAAAAAAATACATAGGAAAATTGAGAACAGGATAGGAGAGGAGAAAAAATTAAAGAAAACTTCATGAAGAGAAGTTTTTCTTTGTATCAACATTGTGGTATCTCCTTTCACCCAGTGTTTTTTGTCCATTTTCTCCATTTTCCTCTGAAGCTTAGAGACCCAAAGACTCTTATTTCTTCTTCTGTCTCAGCATCAAGATGAATATCAACCCTTCTCAACTCCTCCTGACCCCTGTGGGCCTTGCCAATGGAACCGCCATTGACAAGGACAAATGTACCTTGTCACCTGTGGTCAATGTTGACTCCTTGGAGACATCTATACAATCTGGGTTAATCTGTTTATTTTACACCCCGCCTTCCAAGTGTCCAATCACCCTAATATTGGTAGCAAGACAGGATATGAGAGAAGAAGAGTAAGAAAATAAGAGAAGATAAAAATGGAGACATTCACAGGGAGAAAAAATTGCATATATCTTTAGAAATTCTTAATTGATAATACATACAGTGCTTATGCTTTTATAATATACCATATGCTTGATACTTTACACAGTAATTTTTAGTTATGCCAATCCAGTGCAACATTGGATGGGGGACATGGGCATGAACTAATTTTATTCCAGTTTCACTGTGTGGAGTTGAATGGACATACACAAAATAAATTTTGGTTGTCAATTTGAAAGTCTAAAGATGTCAATTTTGTGTTCAAAACCAGGTTCTCAAGCAGAAACGTTTGACCCCAGGGGAAAGGCAACCTAGATATTGGTCCAAAGAAGGTGATGATGCAGAGCTAGAAGAACCACTAGGAATTCCTGGATTAGAGGTGCACCCCTCATTGGAAGAAGCACTGCACCCTCATCAACTGGATGGCTTCAAGTTCCTCTCAAGGAATCTGGTAGAGGAGGATGCAGGCGGTTGCATGCTTGCATTTGCACCTGGCACAGGGAAGACTTTTCTTGTTATCAGCTTTTTACAGAGTTTCTTGATCCAGGTTCCTCATGCTAAACCCATGGTCGTTGCTCCAAAGGGCATGCTTCGACCTTGGGCTCAAGAATTCAAGAAATGGGAAGTAGAAGAGATTCCTATCTTTGACCTGTATGAGGCAAATAGTGTAGAAAGCCAGTTAGACCTGCTCCAGAAATGGCAGCAGCAAGAGAGAAGTGTCCTACTGGTAGGATACCCACAATTTGTAAACATGACTGGTGATGTTGGGAAGCTGCTCACAGAGGGTCCTGGGTTGCTGATCCTAGATGAAGGTCACTTGGCAAGAACCAAGAATACTAAGATTTTGACATCACTAATGCAAGTACGTACCAAGCGACGTGTGCTACTGTCAGGTACACCATTCAACAATAATTCTGATGAGTTTTACCATACTCTGGAGCTAATTCGACCAAATTTTATGCTGCAAACTGGAGCAAGCCTGTCTCCAACTACAAATTCAACTGAAGTCATTGCATCGGAGATGGTGGTGGCGAGCCAATCCACATCATTTATGAAGCCTTCAAATGGCAGGCAAGCATTCAAAGACATTTTTGGGGATGGGATTGACAGTGGGGATCCAAAACAGATGACGGAAGCCTTGCGACATCTGCGGACATTCATTGCTCCTTTTGTATCATGGCACAAGGGTGAAATCTTGGACACCTTACCAGGAATTTCTGACTTCACAGTTATGCTTCACATCACACCAATGCAACGACATTTGCTTGATTTGTCAGAGATGAAGAATAATGACAATTTACAGAAACGAGCTGCAGCCATCTATGTCCATCCTGTTCTGGAACCGGTGGCAGAAACCGGCAATAGGAGTCAGGATGATCTTAGACTGCAAGGTGATGTTAAGGTAAGAGATGGTGCGAAGCTGAGGTGGGTCCTTGATTTGGTGCGATTGTGTCATGCTGCTGGAGAGAAGCTACTTATTTTCAGTGAGTACCTGTATTCACTTGCCCTTATTGAGAATATGGCAAGTCACCAGATGGGCTGGAGCAAGGGCGTGCAAATCCTTCGGTTGGATGGGAAGATGCATCCGGCAGAAAGGGAAAGTACCATAACTCGCTTCAACTCAAACTCTGAATCTCAGGTATTATGTGCATCCGTAAAAGCATGTGGCGAAGGAATTTCTCTTGTGGGAGCTTCTCGAGTAGTCTTGTTGGAGGTTTCCTGGAATCCAGCTGTTGCTCGGCAGGCAATAAGCCGAGCCTTTCGTATTGGGCAACAGAGAAAGGTCGTAGTGTACCGTTTGATTGCTGCCAACACACACGAAGAGCACAAAATCCATGAGTCCTCTATTCGCAAAGACTGGCTGGCCAGAGTTCTCTTTGATCAGAATGCCGCCTGCAATGACTACAGGAGCATTCTTTGTGATGTTACAAAAGGGTGCAGTGACCGATTCCTTGACCATGGTCCCCTTAGGGATGGTGTACGCAGCATCTATGAACGTGAGTTCTAAGAATTTCTAGGGTAGTTACAGATACAAAGTGCATATCTGAGATCTACCAAACTGATTCATTGCCATTTTGTGTCTGTTGCTTGGTCCCCAAAACCATCATTTGGGGGCTTTGCTGGAGGCAGTTGGGGGGCTAGGGGGCAGAAACAGGGCTGTGGAGACGGGAATGCGCATGGCACAGTTTTGTAATTCTAGTCTGGATGACATCCTGGAGTAAGTCTCTCCCTACTGTGAAAAAAGATGAGTGAAGCTCTCTGTTTTAATGTGCTTCAATTTATTATCAAGCAGGAGAAATCACAAACATGTATATTTCTGTTGAAGAAAAGCTCAAGAAAAGGGGTTGCCAATTTTAATAACAATGATGTAAATATAAAAACCTCCCAAATGGGCTCATATTTGGGCCCAACTATTTTCCAATTTCCAATCACAAAACTGGTTGAAAATCAGCTCAAATGACTGGCAGGTACAAAGAGCAACTCCACTAGTGCTCAGTATGTGACCTTGCAAATTAAAATTGGATGAAGAAAAGACAAAACATGCTGGTTTGGCTCTGCAAAACGGTTTTGACGCAGCATTTTTTCACTGTTTTTTAAGGCTGGTAAAAGGCCCCGCACTTCCTAACACATGCCAGAGAAGAGTGTAATAAATATGATCTGACTGCAGCTCTCTGTTTCTCATTGGCAATCAAAATGATTGTTCCAAGTGGTTTGCTATAGTAGTCTCCCACCCATTTGGAGTCCTGGTTTTAGTTTCATGGGTGGGGTTGTAAAAACACAATTAACTAAACTTGGATGTGAGAGATATCTTTTGCAGGGCCACATACTGAGTACAGCTGGGGATGCTCTAATAAGTACTAACAAGTCTTGGGGGCCACAAGTACTACCATTTGGTTTGTTACATACTCACTTATACCAGACTGGACTGATTCTTAACATCGTTACTTAGACAATGTTACATATCACCCAACAAACTATATACTTTAAAAACCTAAATAGTAATATCTGAACCCTAAATCCTAATAGCTACAAATTGTGTACTTGTCCGATACCTTACAAGTGGAGTTCAATCTCAACATTTGTATCACTATTATTAATAAACCATATGAATGATTCGATAATGCAAAATTTGTTCCATGCACACAAGTCATTCACATCTGAATCGTTACTAATTTGGTTTACAAATCAACTTTGGCAACAGGTCATTCCATTTTTTTGATGCTTAAAAAAATTTGTGGCATTAATAATCTTGAATCCACAACAATGGAAAATTACTTACTTGGAAAATTGGGAAAAAAAAAGGAGAAGAAATTCCTAAGAATGTCTCTAGAATTTGGGTCCAACAAATGAACACCCACCTCGCACCTGCCCACAATGTCATGTTTGTACATGGGATTTTTTCGTTTCATTTGGACACTTGTTGTTTTGGGTGTAGTTTTTTTTCCCAAACATAGTTGTGTCGTATCCAACATGATAGCACACCACGAATTCCATTAAGATCACTCATTTTCAGATGGCTAAAGGAATAGGGTTATGCAATTTACATGCGGATATTTTTTGAGGTCAGCTTTTGAGGGAAAGAACAAGAATCAATTTTGAAAGACTAATGGAACTTTCGAATTCGAGCTACTAATGAAATTATTTTTTTAGAAAGTGGCTAAGATGTAGAGCATAGCTATGAATGGTATGTATGTTCTCAAGGTTTTCAAATGGCTGGAACTTGAGTCTCTGCCAGTTGATGCAGACACTGGGGACTGTGAGACAACAGCAGGTCCGTTCGGTGTAAGTGAGGCAGAAATGGTTTGTGAACCTGAAACAACAACAATTGTCAACAGGACACGAAGCCATTAGAGAAGAAAAATAAAATCGAATATCCTTGTTGAATGAATGTAATGTCCAATCTCATCCGAGAAACTTTACATTGAGACCCGAAGCAAATATTTTATGGCCAGATGATGCTGGTTACCACACATAGTTGATTGTCTGGGAGCATCGAGTGTACTCATTATGGGACACATCAGATTCAGCCAACAAGCAATAAGGAACATGCAGAAAGGCTGATATGGAAGTTCTGAAAATGTTAGAAGGCAACAAAATATGTGACATAACTGGGGAGCTAGTATCCAATGGCATGCTGCCACATAAGCAAGATGCTCCCTACTACGACCCACTATGGTCAAATAGTGAGAGCTCATTTCCATGTCTTTGTAGCTTTTCACAACATTAGACCTGGAATCCATTGCCACTTAGCTCAGGTGACAGGCGTGAGCATGGCTGAGCAAGAGGCTGGTTTTCTTTTGAAAGGCCAGTGCAAGTACAGAAGAGTTGTTACTAGCACTTGTCAGTCTGGTAGATTACCCACTATTTTGGTGCCAAGGTGGGTGTGGGAGGAGACTCACCAAAACAGTGGGCAAACATATTTCTGAATCAAACTTATATCATATGCAAACGGTACAAGAAATCTGGTGCTTCAAGAGTTGATCATACTTACAATCGAAATTCTTCCAGCCAAGTCGCTTCAAGTCGTTATCATAAACAATGATCTGATTTTGGAGAACAATGTCTGGTCCATCATCCCCACCACAAGGAGTCAAAAGAATTCATTAGTGCTTCAGAACTAGGCTTTCATGTGAACAAATAAATAATAACCCACACACACACACGCACGCACACCAAAGAGCAATGCAAAAATTAGTTGACAAAACCCGATTGTTTGTTGGCCAAGACCAAATTATATGTAGCAACATTCCTGAACTAGAGTATAGAAATCACTTGGTGACATGCAATAAGAGTCTCTCTACCTCCAAGAATGGAGTAGGAAGACACATCTCCAGAGCTTGCTTGCCACGCTGGGCAGTAGTAGGTATTACCTCCCTATCAAAAAACAAAGAATTCAAGTTCAATCAAGTCTACTATATTAGAAAGCATTTGTTAATTCATAATTTGCTTGCAAAAAGAAAAAAAATAGTTAACAGATTGGGAGTGAAAACCAGAAACTTTGAGACATGAAACTGTGGCATTCGGAAAATATGAGAAACTCACAACTTGTAATGGAAGAAGATATGAATCAGAGCCTAGCTCCATTGTTCCACCCTCGAAATAAAGTGTGATATTTGGAAACACGCTACTTGAACTGCAAAAGTGGCACCCAACAGAGCAACATTAAAGATTTGTGAAAACACAGAGTAAATTAAGAGGAGAAAATCTTCGAAGAATTTCTAATGATACATACAGTCTGCACATTATTGGTCAAATGAATAAAGTATGCAAAAATGTGAAAATGTTCTTACACAATTCAAGCATCTTGCTAAACACCCATCTCACCCAAACCATCTCTTTACACATTCAACAAATCTCACCTTGGGGTTGACAAAATTTATATAAACAAGCCATGGATGGGTATCTATCTATCTGTCCACCCACTCCATCTTTTGCCAAGGAGGTTGGGAGGGACAGAGGACGGGAAGGGTGGGTTTGTATGTACGTATGAAAGCTTCAGACACACAGACAGACACCATTTTTTTTATTGTATGGATATTTTCATGTACCTGGGATAGCACTGACTGCCTTCTATTGTTTGGAGTGGAGTTCCTACACTCTCATCAATCTGCCACCACCACTTCCACATCTTGTTACATGGGATCCGTCTTTTAGAGGATTTTCATATCAACAAGTACATGGAACTTTGGAAAATTTATGTAGATATCAGCTTTGCTCAAACTTTTTATCTTGATTGGTTTCATAGTATGTAATATCGTAGTATTATATCTGCAACCCTACCACCCAATATGCTGCATTCTATTAATTAGACAGGATCTTGCATTTTTTAACCCCGCAATAGAAATTTAAGTTGCAAACACAAAGGGAGAAAAAATTGATTTACCGCATTCATAAAGTCAGTGAAGAACGGCTCAATTAGATTTGCCAAAGTTGTTCCACTATCAAATATAACTTCCAAGTTTGATCCAGATGAGCTTGTGAGAACAGTTGAGCTTGAGATATTGACTCCTTGAACCGCAATATTAACCAAAACTGCAGTGTAATGTGATCTGCATTCCCTCAACATTGAGCAGGTTGGTGCAATTATTAGTACTCTGATTATTCAGTTCATTGAACAAGCTTAAAACTCTCCGTAAACCAAGACCAGGCTGGTATGAAAGCTTTAAAAAGCACCCAATACCATGACCAGGTTGGTATGAATTATTTTATAAAAATTCCAATACCAAGACCTGGAAAATTTTAATTGGGTGAAGAAAAAACATGCCAGTTTGGCTCAGCAAAATGGTTTTGGCCCAGTATTTTTGCAGAGAGTTGGCTCAGGCTGGTGAAAGGCACAGCAAAGCCTAACACGTGCTAATGATTGGCTAGATAGTTTGATTGGTCCCAGGTGGGTTGCTATTAGTAGTCTGCCACCTATTTGCAGTCCCAGTTTTAGTTTTATGGGTGGAGTTTGAATAAAAAGTGGATTACTAAACTTGGATGTGAAATAATTTTTTGCAACGGTCACACATACATATACTGAGCATCTCTGGAGATGGCTCTAAGACTAGACCTTTATGTTTGGAAAAACACAAACACCTCTTTATTCTCAAGAAGTGAGAGTCTTTGGAAAACTCAAGAAAATGTACTTACTGATTTGGAACCATGTTGGTGTATGTAATGCCCGGTTCGGTGATTTCACCTATCACAAGACTACTGGTTCCCGTCTCACCCTGAAGACAGTGTGCAAAAATATCGGGAATTGTCCCATTTGCTGCTAATTGAGAAACCACTGAAACCGCATTCGCACCAAACCCAATCAATCCATCAGTTGCCTCCTCTGAGCTCGCCAAATTCCCTGTTCGAACATTTGCACACCTGCTTCCCATGCATCCCCGGGCAGGTTCCAAATTTTCATCAACTTATAAAGAGCCTCTCTCCAGATCATATAGGAAAAGCTTGTCATTGAAAAAGCTTCATACCCAAATAAATAAATAAATAAATAATAATAATTAAAAAATGGTCACAAATAACAATGTAGTTGGTTAGGGTTTTTCTGGAGTTATATAGCTTTGTAGGACCATATTTATTCAACTTGGAAAAAAAAAGAAATGGGTGTTAAAATTTCTTATGGAAAATGTGAGGATTGAAAAAAAAACCCCAAATTGACGACATATTAAGAGACTTGGGTTGTGTGACTAAAAATAGTTCATTTGCAAAAAATTAATAGCAATTCATTTGCAAAGAGTCTCACCCAAAGGAAACTCTCGTTGATACAAGTTCCGTAGAGTTTGTTGAATTGATAATTGCATTGTATGCGAAGAGATCAGAAACAATGTAGCCACTTACAGTGCTACCATCTCCATATTCTGAGTAAAATTGACAACTTGAGCCTACACCACAAGTCCCCTGCAAACTATCTGAAGCTGCCGAAGTGCAGAATGCATCACCGCATTCAATTGCTTGGTTGCTTGAAGATGCCGATTCACTATAAGGTGAAAGCGAGATCTAGCACATGAAAATTTCCACCATGTACCATGAAAAAATTTATTGCAATGTTTGATGTAATAGTAAGGTACATTCATAATATATAACAACGGAATCACAAAAATTATAACCAATGTTTTTATTTTAGAATAGGTTAACTAAGTTAACTTATGCGATGTATTTGTATAATAATATTTTAATATATCACAATAGCATTTGGATAAATTTGAAAATGAAATCTAATGAGTATAAGATATTCAAAAACATGACTATGTAATCAAATCTTTTAAACACAATTTAAATATCAAAATTTTAGTGAAATAAAAGAAAAGAATTACCAATTTAAGTGAGTGGTAAAGTGAGTTAAATTAGTGTTGAAGATGCATGATGTAATTTATGTAATAATGTTTGTAATTTATCATTGTTCAATTTGGATAAATCTGAAATGAATCTAATAAGGTATTTGAAAATATAATTTATAGCCAAAAATTCTAATCATGATTTAAACATCATAACTAGTGGGGGGGAAAAAAAACAACAACCAATCTTAATGTTTTAAAGCACAATGTAAACATTATGATTCATAACTAGAATGAAAAAATAATAATGTACAACCAATGTCAATGCTTTTAAATGTAGTTTAGACGTCATAAGTAGGTGGAAAAAAAAGGAAAAGAACAAGCCAATCCGAATGCTTTTAAGTACAATCTAAACATCATAAGTAGTGAAAAAAAATTGGAATGAACCACCAATCTCAAATGAATGTTGAGTGCATAATACCTTGAGAGAGCTCGTTTGAGGGCAACCGGTGCAAGGACTACAATCAACCCATAGAAGGTCGCTACCCGTATCAATTTGTACATCATATGTTTGTGGAGGCGTACCGAGCATAATCTCCATATAATACAACCTTTAGAGCCATCATACCCACACCAAAATTCAGGCAAATGATGCACTCTTCTTATTGTGTTGTGATCAATGTTTCTTTTCCTCTTCTTTTTTCCAATTTTCTAAAGTAGGAGAAGTAGACAATGGGCATCCAAATGAGGTAGATTTAGCATTTATTGGCAACAATTAGTAGAAAAATGTTGAAAGTTTTGTCCAAGCAAAAACAAAGTGGCAAATTTGACTTTTAAGGGAACTCAAAATGTGGGGACCTTTCTTCAAAAACCAAAACTTCCCTTTGTTCTCTAGCAAATTATTTTCTAAATTATACACTTAGTATTTGCAACAAAATATTTTGGTTTTTGTTCTTTCTATGACCACAATGTGAAAATTCACCACAAGTTGTGATATATGAATCATAATCTTCTTCTTCCCATACATGCTCATGAATTTGAGCAAAAAAAAAAAAACAAAATCTCTTCGTCTTCCCACACATGCATGTGAATTTGAGCCAAAAAAGAAATCTTCTTCTTCCCAAGTAGATGTCTTCTTCTTATTCTTCACATACGATCAAAGACACATGCTCACAAATTCGAGCAACAAAAAAAAAATCTTCTTCTTCTTCCCACACATGCTCACGAATTTGAGCAACAAAAAACTAAAGATCTTATATTCTTTCCCATGCCACACACATGCTCATGAATTGATCATATTCTTCTTCTTCAAATGGTCGTCTTCTTCCTAGACAAAGACATGCTCATGAATTGATCATATTCTTCTTCTTCAAATGATCATCTTTTTAATAGACAAAGACATGCTCATGAATTGATCATCTTCTTCTTCTTCTTCTTCTTCGAATGATCATCTTCTTCCAAGACAGAGACATGCTCATGAATTGGAGCCCAAAAAACAAAAAGGCAAAAGAAGAATTCATCAAAATTGGGTCATGAATTGGGCATAGTACCAACAACTTGCGAGTTGAGTTTGTTGTTGTGTTTTAAAAAAAAAACTAATTAATCAAAAGAGTTATGAGGAACCATAAATATTTGAGGGTGATGAAGAAGAATAAGGAAGAGATTTGAGTATTTACGCATCTGTGAGGTAATGACCATAGAGCGGAAAATCCACAACTTCTAAGCTTTTTCGACGAGCTTTGTCATGAGACAACAATCTCTTATAATGCTCCACACTCATTCCTCCTCCTCCTCCTCCTCCTCCTCCTTGTCTCGCACCCCAATTCAAGCCACCTTCCACTTCTGCCATCCGATGTTTCAGCTTCATTACTGACCCTCCTGCTCCTATCTGGGCTTCTTCTGTTCTCACCACTATTTGCAATAGCATGAGCAAACCCATGATCAAAGGAACTCCAAAACAATTCACAGCTTGAAGCTTGTGAGATCCTTGTACAATAGTTTTCGTTGTTGATGTTGCTCTTCTTCTTCTTCTTGTTTTACAACCATGTTGTAGCCACAAGGCTTCCGAGCACAAAAAACCCATCTTTGCCTTTCCAAAACTCTCTGCTCTTTTGATTGAAAGCTTGCTCTTTTGATGTTTAAATCTTGCTCTTTTGATTGAGAGCTTGCTCTTTTGATGTTTAAAGCTTGCTCTTTTGAAGAACACTCGGCTTCTAAGGACATAGGTATAGACATAGACTCTTGAATTAGAGGAAGAAGTCTAGTTGCCCAGGAGCTCTTAAGAGGGAGAGGGGATCATGTAGGAAAAAAAGTTAGGACAATTTTCACGTAAGAAAGAAAGAAAGAAAGAAAGAAAGAAAGTGCTTCCTCATCAGCTACAAAGAACCCAAAAAAAAAGTAAAGCCCTCAACCCAATAAAGTCGTGGTCTACAATCCGATGGTGGGATCATAGCTGGTGCACAAAGAAACATCCCCGAAATGGATTCAGATAAGTGGGTCCTCATCAAATCTCTCTCTCTCTCTGCTTTTCTCTCTGTGTCTGTTTTTTCTTTGTGTGTCTTTGGGTCTTTTTTTCTCTCTGTCTTGTTGTTTGCAGATCCACACACGGACAAAAAATGGGTCTCACTTCTTCACCGGCGCTACCTACGATTTTCGGCAACTACAAAAGCTTATAGCACAGTGGAATTGGTTCGGATTTTGACGAGATTTCTTCAGCTTCTTCTTCAGCTTATTTTGATTCCTATTACAGGAGAAGATCGAAGATCGTAGTAGTCTTGTCTTCAGTCGCGGAGGACAGATGCAAGAGTCTGTTGTGCGAGAGGGGAGGAAGGAAGGAAGGGAGTAGCTTGCGGCGACCCCATCAGGTAAGGACCCGGAGTGCGGCCCTTCGGCCCTGGAGTACCTACCCACCCACCCACCTACTTACCTTGCTGAGTACGTCGGCCCTTAGATTTTGAGAAAACGCCCCTTATCTAAGGACCACCCTCTTACCAGGTGTATAGACTGAAGTAGGTACCTACTACCTTATAAAACAAATAGCCTGCAATTTTCTAGCCATAAGGGCCTGCCTTGTTGTAAAGGTGGCATTTCACAACAGGGGATGCCTGCCCGCAAGGTCATTACATATAAGCTAAAGCCCAAGCGGGAGGACTTTATGGGAATAAGGACCCCATGAGGCAGAGTGCAAGCCCGATTCCTGTAAGGCCTACCCCCAAGGGACGGCCTTACATGGACGACATAAAAACCCTTGTGAGTTTTCTTTTGAAATTCCCTTGAAATCCAGTGGCCTTTTACGCTATGTAAGGCTACCTACAACTACACTAAAAGAAACTTCACAAGCTTTTATGTACAGGCTAAGGAACTGCTTTGAGGCTCTTCCTGGATTTGAGGGCCCAGCTTAGGGCCGAAGTCCCAGGGTGGGCCCAAAATTCTGGCAAAGAGTTGGGAAAGTTGTGCCTTACCCTATACATAAACAACTTTTCAAAATTTGAGGGGCCCTACTAAAGTGGAAGACACCTTTCTTTTTTTGGGATCATCCATTCTTCTAAGGTCCCTCACATTTAAAATGAAATTTTGCCATGGAAGCAGGCTTTTTTTTCTTTTCTTTTTTTTTCTTTTTAAAATTTTTTAATAATTTTTTTAAATTATTAATAAATTATTTTGTTTTATTTTTTAGGGGTGGTGCAATTTTCACATTGTGACAACAACAACAAAAAAAAATTGGATTTTTTTATAATAAAGTGTAGTAAATTCCGAAAAAAATTTGAAAAAAAATTGGATTTTTTTTTCCAAATTTTATAATAAAATAAAATCCTGCAAAGGAGGTGCTTTTAGATACAAGGAATGAATTTGGAAAGTTCTTTTTTACGTAGAAAATGGAAGTTTGGAAATAAAGGGCGATGAGAAATTTACATGTAATTTCTCCATAGCCACGCGGATATTTTGCATATACGACCCGTCGATTACAACAAAGTAGTGGAGACTTTTACATGTGGCCATCCACGTGAATTTTTATTTAAATTTTTGTATGTAAAAAAGTATTCCATATGACCACGATGACATATTTGACTCAACATGAGGTGTTTTCCAAATCGGAATGCCCACCCATGAGGACATTACGTATACGGTAAGTGTCCTCCCAAGGGTCTTCAAAGACCCCAATGGAGGGTGCCTCACCCAACTTACTTAAAGACCGGAAAAATAAATAAATAATTTATTATTATTATTATTATTATTATTATTATATATATGAATGAAACCTTAAGATTTAAGGTTTTGTGATATAACCCACCCTTTAAATTAATTAATAGGATTGATTATTATTAATTTTAAAAATTCCGGGTCTATAGTCTTTACTTGTATATGAAGTCCTTGAAAGAACGGCTGTGAAGAAATTACATGTATGTACGTAATTTCTCCTTTGCTGCAGGATATTTTTCGGCATTCCATCCTCCTTTGGCACCACGAGAGTGGACATTATGCGGTTTGGTAATCTACCATCCATTTATTTGGGTTGTGTGAAAAGGAGACTATTCCACACATGTACTTGACTATTATGCACTTGACTATTGGAAAATGTAACAACTACAAAGGGACTCGTCTCACAATACTTCTAGAACCTCCAAGTTTCAACACTATGTTTAGCCAAGTTTTTCACCCTTTTTGCCTTTTCAAGAAGAAACTTCACATCTTGTTTTCTTTTGGGAAACTTCGTGTGCTAAGTTACCAAGAAGCTTTGAGGAAATAAAGCTTCTATCGTTGCCTATATATATATATATATATTATTTATTTATTTATTTTCTCACAAATATTTTTTCTTAGGCAAATTTTCGCTTTTTTTCAACCTGAAATATATTGGAATTTGATACATACATTTAGGATTTTTGTAACAAAAAAGGCCCTAATTTATCAGATTTTCAAAACAAAATCACCTAAATGTATGTATCAAAATCACCTAATTTTTATGACAAGTTCTAGTATGTAGCCAAAATATTTATGTAAACGTTTTTTTTTTAATTTTTAATTTTCTTATTTGGTCTATAGCCATCTTCTTATGGATGATCACCAATTTGTTAACATGAGAAAATTATAATAATTTTTTTTAAAACCCTAATATCAATATAAAAATTGAGTCCAAAGTCATCCATTAAATGCAATGACCTTGACTTGAATCCAAGCTACCCAACATAGAAACTTCTGGAATCAATCACTGAAGTAAAAGGTTGAAAACTTGAAGGTGTAGAATTTGATCCCCAAGGCCCCAAAACTTGCAAAGTTTTAAGTATATTTTGAGGATGTTTATAGACTCTTTTTTTCATTTGCATCTTCTTTTAGTTTAGTGTTTTTAGTTTCTTAGCATGGATTTCAGTTTTGGGTTATGGCGGCCTATTCGTGTTCTAGTATGTAGAGGGACTACGATTATAAGGGAGAGAGCTTATCGAACCACAAATGTAATTTTTAATGCAATTTTCATTTGGTTCCTTGTTTTGAGGAATGTTCATCATTTTGTTAATTTGAATTATTTATTCATTTCTTTTGGGAATTGCATTGAACATTTTTCTATTTGAATTATTATTGCTAGTCTAAAACTTGTGGTATTGGGCATTAGGTACAAGTAGCTTGTTTCATCTCCTTTCTTGTGAATTGTGTTTTCTTTTGCATGTTTTTTTTTTTTGGAAGGACTAGATGTTGTTTGTGATATTTTCATCGCATTAAGTTGAAGATCATTCTAGTTCCCATCATCAAAAGGAGTTGTGGTATAGTAAAATCATGGGCATTTGGTGCACTTTTGATCGTCATTTGAATTGGTCGGTGTTACAAATTGATACCTATGTTGAATGTTTTTTTTTATTAAAGTGTCATTTTTATTGAAAAAAAAACTTTGAACCACAAGAGGCCTTAAATAAAGTAAGGTTAAAATCAATTTAATCAATTTTAATTTTTTTTGTTTTAGTGGATATCTATAATGTTCAACGATATAAGGTGTCACAAACCGATTATTTAATACACAAAGTGTTGGTGAAGATTATGCTTAGTTTTTTTCAAATCAACCAACAATCATAATGAATTAATGAGAAGTGAAATGTGACACCCCTTTTTGGGTATTTACCCAGTTTTCATTGAACTTTTGAGAGTTTAAGTATATAGGAGAAGATTTCTCTTCTAAGCCCTTCCGGATTTTGAGGCCCATACCAAGGCCAATTGGTCGAGGGTACGTGTCAAAAAAAAATCCGGAAGGGCCTTTTAAGGCGAAAGCTTCTCTTGCATAAAGAATCAACCCTATTTCCGCTTTCTTTTTGTCACTTTTATCTCTTTTCTTTCCCAACTCCTTTCTTTTTTCCGTTTTTTTTTTCCCCCCTAAAGCCATCCATTCTCGTACTTTTCACCCTAAATCGTTTTGTCCTTCTTTACGTCATCTCGGCTTTTGCATTTGTCCTTCTTAGTATTTTGATTATTAAAAAAAAAATCTCCGAATTTCTTTTTTTTAAATTTTGATGGAATTTATTAATTAGTTGACATTTATTTTGTAGAAAATTATTTCATTTAATTTCTTTCTGGTAAATATTTTTTTTGTAAAGAAAAAAAAATGTTTAAAAAAATCCATGGGTTTGGATAAGAAATCTGGCCTTAAGGAAAAGAAATTGGGCATTTTTATAAAAAAAAAAAGAAATTGCATCCGTAAAGAAGGATAACGTTTTGGTCCCTTTCAAAATTTGGAAGCAGCCCGTGACAGCCTTGCGGGTCCTTCCACTTTGTGGAAAGGACCAGTGACAGCCTGGCACGTTTGGAAGGAGCATTTTGAAATCTTTCAGCTCAAAAGTGATCCAAAAATACACTAAGGAAATAGGATCGGTTCTTTAAGGTAATTTCATGGCCTTCATGTGAATGGTCATAGGACAAAAGGATGACCCTGCCTTGGAGATTCTGAAAAACTCATTCATGTTGTGTAGGATAATGGAGTCAATGGTGTTTGTAGAGGGGAAGTCTTTTCCATGAGGGGCTTCCAAGATTGAGGTCCCTCAAGCGAAGGATGGAGCCCAAGAGGAAGGGACCGAAGTCTTGGAAGACCTTAGGGGAAAATACTTCCCCAATGTTAAAACCTTGGATGATTTTTTTTTAAAACTAATGATTGTAACTCATCGATGCAGCTTGTGGATTCATCTCTATTTGCATGCCCATTTCCATTTTCCCTAATACACTTCCTCATCGTTCTCATCTTTAATGTTTTTCAATTGTGCAATATGTTTTGGCTTGCTATGTTTTTTTGGGTTTCTTTAACTATGAGGGTTAATACGAAAATTGCTAATGTTACAAAGCTTGTATTGTTCGATGAAGAGCTTCCTAACTATTTTTCATTTGAAAATGAAGATAATAATGTTCTAGTGTTTGTTGACACTATTGGATCTGAATGTGTAAAGAACATTTCAAGATTTGGGTCCAATCAAACTTGATCATGTTGAGCATGATGGTTATCGCAAAAGTAAGAATGTGGAAGTTTGGGTGGCAAAAGCATTTGATGAGTTTCGAAAGTTTACTTAAGCTTTCTTCTTATTAAGAGCATTGGAAAAGCTATTAGAAGATAGCAATATGAGGGCTTTTGTAAACATGCTTGTTATGTTCATGATGCAAGTGATTAGAAGAAACGATGTCCTATATCCATCAACCATGATTCAATCACTTGTTTGTGCTCTTGGTTGTCTAATCCAAGCTCATGAGGAGTAATGCACTTTAGAAACATGCACCACCGAAACCTTTCAATATCCTTATTGATAAGCGATATTACAAAATTAAGCTTGCTTCTTATGAAGCAATTTTGAAATCCAACAAGGCTAGCTTAGTGAGATCTATTTAAAAGAGTGATGTCTTAACTCAGGCACAACAACTTGCCATTCTGCAATTTGAATAATGCACTTTGAATACACTTCAAGGTTTCAACAACAAGTTTGTATACTTGTGCAACAACTCTTTATTTATCAAAACCAAGCAAGAAATGAAAAATGTAGATGATTTTGATTTCTCCCTACACAATGATCTTCATGGGCATTTCCTTAGGTATTCTTTATATACATGTTTGTATTTATGCTTGATCTATTATCATTGCAATTATTTATTTCTTTTTTTTTTTAATTGTTGTCCTTTTGACTTGTAGGTACACACCATGTTCAAGCAAGAATCGGAGGATGGACGTTAACAATTGTGGGGTAGACTTCCAATGAAGACTTGTCAATTGCTTAGATCATGTTGTTGTTGAATGATATGAATACATAATGCAGCATTGACTAAACTAGCTAAACACAGAACCAAAACCTCATCCTTTTTTCTTAACTCCGAGGTCAAAGATCAAGGGCTTTAATCAAGTCTAGTACCTCAAGACACTTGTGGGTAAGAATACTCTTGCAGTTACAACCAAGTGCATTATGATTGATTTTGAGGATCTTAAAAGGAAGTGGATTACAAATATAACGGGATGTAATGTCAACCTAACAAGAATAAAGCAAGTTCTAGTACCTATTGAACAAAGGATGGAACGCACATGACACAAAGATGTTAAATTTTATTGTAAATATAACTAAAATGACAAGTCTATATTTGACAAGGCGATCCAACATATAATCGTCATTGAATACATCAATGGATGACCTCTTACATTTTAGGAAGCCTACAATGATGAAATGGTCAAGCACCATGTTATCTTAGTGAATATTTTTTCAACATGTTTTGTTTTTTCAGTTGTTGTTTTGTTAAATAAGTTTTTGTTGAGTTTTTTTTTTTAATTTTAATCATTGTTTGGTGTTTCTCATGTGTAGCAACATTCCAATATTGAATAAACAGACTGTCTTAAAGGTGGATCAACCACAAAAGTTGCCAAAACACCTACAACATTGAATGACAAGATTTTTTTTGCAAGGACAAGCATATTATGCCTATGGAAATTCAACACAAATTTGTTGTATTTACCAATTTTGATGAAAGTTTTTGGGAAAGTTCATTTGTGCAAAATTGTATAACTAACATGATCAATAAGTACCATGAAAAGGTTAAACAAAAGAAATTTGCACAACATAATGTCACATTTAGTAGTAGCAATCATATCGGGCATCAAATCTTTCATTGTCACAACATTAATTTGATAGTCATTGAACCAGGGATAGTTGCTACATTGATGAAAGAAATTAAAGCTCATGATTATCTTGAGAAGCCATAGTTTGGCAAATATATATGAATTATGTAGATGAGCAATAGACATGTGTTTGACCTAGATCCACCTTGTAATTGATGTTGATTCTTAGCGCATTGTTGTGTTTCCACATAGTAAGACCACCAACATTGTATACATTGTGAACTAACACAATTGTGTTTGTTATATTACAAATAAAAAAGGCCAAAAAAAGGCAATAATACCATTTTGATCACTAAAGTTTGGTGGGGTGTTATGGCATGAGATCCCATTCACACTGAGTGTTATGTGTGAAATCCCACTCACACGAAATCTTACATGGATGCCTCACTTGATTATCAATCTTGCATATAATCTACCTACAACAATAACAAAAAAAATCTCCAAGGTTTTTATGCCAACATGGCTACTTGGTTACATGCCAACTATGTGAGGGAAATAATTAATGAACTTATAGTTCATGATATCCCAATGATCATTTACCATGACACCCACTAATGCGATTAATGTGTTTTACATTTTTATCAAAGCCAACTCACATGTCTCAATTAATCCCAATGTGTTTATCAAAGACCTGTTATTCAATCCATGTTCTTTTCATTTATTGTGTTCATGATATCACCATATCAGTAGAGTGGGATATCATTTGAATGTTTTTGCCTCCATTGCTTGAAAAGTTGATTTTTCATATGTATCATGAACATGTAGTCTTTTATCACTCAACCACTTCAAAAGTGTTTCAAGATTGTTTAAGAATATATATTGTTTAAAGATGATGTTTGCATCTTAGGAAATGATGTCATTACAAAATCTACACAAGTTGGTATATAATTTCAAATTTTATGTAAGGAGTAAAAATTTTGAAAACAACACACGTTAATAAAAGAAGTTTTTACATACATCCAAAGGACAAATGTTTTCCTATAGCTAAGAAAACAATTTATTGCATGCACAAACAAGTTGATAATTTATTATACTTTTAAAACCAATTCACAAATGGTTTCCCATTTTCTATCAATTAAACTTTTTTGGAGCATTAGTTCAACTTGCATTTCAAAAACTTCAAACATCCTTTAAATTTAATCAAGTTGTGATTGTTTAGCTAGCTTGTGTTCTATTTTCCATATTGTAAGACTTGATACCCGTACTCACATCCAAATTCATATGGGTAAGTACAAATGTCACTAGGATTTAAGTCTTATGCCTTTTTTTTATCTCATTACAATTTATTAGTTTTTTTTTTTTAGTTGGGAGTCTAGGGGTGAATCAAGAGTTGGGTGTGAATTGAAAATGCAGGGCAAGAATCAAGAGTATTCATGATTGGGGTTGCAAAAAGGAATGTTTAACTGAAAGACTTCAAATGACAACTTTAGGTGTTTCCCCTATTTATTTGTAACATATTGTCATATGTCGATAAATAAAAGGATGTCATGTTATATTAACCATGAAAATTAAAATAATTTTGATATTATTTTGAATCCCTTAAACCAATTACATTATGTGTTTTAACTACACTATTATTCAAAATATGAATCAAAATGAATTAATAAAATCATGAAACTAATTTCAAATTTTTTATACAACAAAAACATGTTTCCTTCTATGCAAATACATGTTCATTGCGTGAACTTGATGAAATAATAAATTATATCAAAATTTTAGTGGCTTGAAATTCTATGGGTGAAAGCACATTACTATGACCCCCATTGGGGCACTTTTGAGTTTGGTATTATAGTACATACAATATAATTGCTCCAAAAGCATGGTACATTTAATTTTGGGTATCAATTTTGGTTTTTGGGCCTATATAAATTATTTTTAAAAAATTAATGTTGTGTAGTATTTTTTTTAAATAATAATAATTTTCATTATTTATATTGAAAGATTCATGAATATTTTTATAATATACATTGGTATAATAGGGCCATAGTCTCATTTTGATTGCAGTAACTTTAGGGTTTCATTAATCATTCAAATAATCAATTTTAATGAAATTTTTTAAATGACTCATCTAATTATGTTTGTCACCTTTTATGTGGATGTGATTTCTTGTCAAAAATTCAATTTACCATACATTTATCGCATCTTTGCTGAAAAAACTCATTTTTTGAAATGAAAATTTTCAAATTAATCACATGGTATCCAAACATGATTCTTATTATGTGAAATAACATGGTTCAATATATGTTCAACTTTCACAAAGGCTAAAAATCATTTTAATTTTTTTAATTATATATATATATATTGAATACATAGGTACATTACATTCATTTTCCACAAATATATTCCAATCTCCTACTTTATAAAATGAAATGAAATAGTTTTCTAATTTCTTGGCTAGGTTATATTCTAACATAATATGCAAAAATATTATGAAATGTTTTCAAAAGTTTGAGGTGGGATACATTCAAACATGCACATTCCTAAAAAACAATACAATGTGACACCCCAAAGGGGATCACCGTAATGTACTTTCACCCTTAAACCAAAGAGCTACAAAGGAAAGGATTTATTTGGCTATTTATTTATATTCACTAGGTTTAGAATTTATAGTTCAAAGTGTAGGTCAAAAAGTGCATGAAATAATCATGCAAAATGACATGTTTAATTGTTCATATAATTTTCTTTTAATTTTATTTTTCTTGTTAACAATAATCGATGCACAATAATGTATGCTTGTGAAAAATCACCACCACCACACAAATTATTTTATTTTGGACTATTCATTTTTCCTCATTTAAATTTGTCCTATGTAATTATTATTTATAGAAACTAGTGGGAAAAAAATCTTAAAATCCTTCTTTTTTAACCCCAAACATGAATGAACCCTTTACCCTATATATTGCCTATATAGACAAAGATTATAATATTAATATAGAGAATATACATAAGTATAAAGGGCCTTAAAATATGTTTATAATTTGAGTTTGAGGGAGAAAAAACCTTGGTGACCAATGAGATTGTTAAAATTGATGGATTGATTTTTTTGAGGAATTTTTTTGAGTAAATCAACATGATGACATTGTTCATAATACCAACAAATGTGTTGTTTTGGAAAAATACTTGCAAAGGCAAGAAGAGTTACTGAAAGCTCAAAGCTCAAAACAAGATTGCAATTCATGGCAACATCAATTATAGCTCCATTAAACATCATCATAGGAGCTCCATTGCAACCCAATACCCTTGCAACTATCCACATAGATGACACATTCACTCAAAATAACATGTAGACTCAAAATTGCCATAGACAATTGACACAATTGATGTAAAGGTAATTGACATCACAAAAACTTGAAAAAGTTTCATAGTTGAGAATTTGTAAATTGGTCCTCATATTTTGTAGAATAATGTTCATTTTTTATTGAATAAATCATGGTCATAATATCTTTCCAATTCCATCTCTTTTTACTCTCATTCATGTTGCATTTTAGTTTGTTTTCATCAATTCACATAGGTGCTCCATCTTGGATGTTTTCAATACAACCAAAATACATTAAAAGAAATGCCAATGGTCCAAAGGAAGGTGCATGAACAAAAGTCCAAAGAATTTTTTTTTTTTTTGTGAAATTTGGAAGGAGCTAAAATCAAAAGAAACAACAAATTGGATGTAATGCCAACTCAAATAGTGGGGGAACCAAAATGTGTTAAGGTCAATTACACATTGATGATTTTCACACGTATAATGTTATGTCGTTTGTTGATTACAAAATGAAAATGCTCTAAGCCTCTCTCTCACACACACATATATATATGTACTCATTTTTTTCTCTTTTCACAAGAGAGTTTTTAAAAATAGTCTTTAAATTAAAAGACTCATAAGTTTATTGTTCTAATGGTTTGAAGGAAAAAAAATTCATCCATGAATTCAAAGGATTTATAAATTCCCTTTCATAAATAACAAGGCTTCAATTTGAAATGTATGGTTGGTAATGCCTTGGTAGTAGGCCATTAATTAGCATAATGATTAAAGTAGGATGCAATTTCAAAAGACTTCCTTAGTGCCATTAGTATGGTGAAGAATTACCAAACACAATTTGCCACCATATGGCCTTGACCTATGCAAGGTGTTTCACAAAACAAAATACCCACTTGTGAGGTCATTATGCACTCTTATTAGGTGCTAAAATTGAATGGTCACCATGATGACTCCACACCATTAAATGTTGGGGGTGTTACATGTAGTATATATCTTCCAATAATTCTTGCCCTAAGTCACACTTCAAAATTTCCTCTAAATGAATGACATGTATATGAGAATATTGAGGTGTGGAGTTTTGAAAACATTTATATATTTATCAAGAAAAATCAAATGTTCAAAACAAAAAAATCCAAACTCCAAGTCTTCAAAATGAATGTCAAATTACAATTTATGTTTTATAAGGTTTCCTTATGTAGCCTATAGGTTCAAAGCATATATACATTTTAAGCCTTTTGGTTATGTTTCAAAGTACTCCCAAAAAAATCCTTACCCATACATGGTATTTGGGTTTTCCAAAGAATAAATATCACATGTAGGATGGTTGATTTATTGTTTCCAACATGTCTTACCCATAAACTATAGTTATAAAAAATGGGAGACTTTAATAACAAACCACCTTGGCCAATCTGAAAATCAATTAATTAGTTTAGCCAATCAATATTAGGTGTTATATTGTCCAGTGCCTTTTATATAATATGCCATCAGATTAAAATGTGATGCCAAAGTCATATTATTGTCCCACTTCAACATAATGTTTATTTTTCTTCATCCGAAACTTGCATTGTAATGCACTAATGGGGATGTTTTAAAGTCTCATTATATAGTCTATGGGTTCAAATTCAATATAGATTTTGGCCTTTTGGTTAGATTCTAAAATGAAAGGTTTTTAGATTTCTACAAAATTTCGTGGTTAAAGTCCTCAAGCAAAGGTTCTTTTTACAAAAATGAAGGATTTGTTTTTGGTGTCCCAAAGCAAAAAGTTTACACATGTTTTCTTTATAGTGGAAGGGCCCACTCCCAAGAGCCTCCCTTCATTTGAGGGTTGTAACCCCTAGGGCATAGGCCCAAAAATTAAGGGAAGCTTGTGGGAGTAGGCATCCCCCATTGTAGGTTTTTACCTGAATCAAAAAAGGTTTGCATCAATGCAAATGGTGAAAGGTTTCTTTTATTGACAAACACATCTTCCATGTGGGGGAGGTGCTTTCAAATGTAAAGAAAAAACATTACAATATGTAAGGAAATGATATTTAACTAATGATCTTGAAAGGAATAATACAAAAGCAAATGAGCATCGGTTGTATGAAGACAATCCTTCCACACCATTAATTTTACCCCTTTTTCTTTGTTGTTGCTTTCAAAAAAACTTGACCAAAAAGCTTTTTGAACTTTCTAGCTTTTAAGTTGTAATCCTTACATAATCCTTTTGTGATGCACCTTGGGTTGATGATAAAAAGAATAGACAAAAATGTAAAGTGTACCCTAACATGGAGGCATTTCTAAAATAAGCGGCCTATGACAAGGTGGTAGCCATGTCCATCCTTGCATTTTGGGAATGTCCCCTACATGTTGGCTTTACCCACACATGAAACAATGGTTATTATCAACCTAAAGATACATAGATCATGATGTGTAGGATGAAGAAGGACAAGTAGGTGTCAAAATCCCTATTTTAAGGAATAGTTGTAATACCTTTTTTCATTTCTACAAAGGATTTTTGTGTTTTTTAGATACATTAAAAAATTGCTCTGAACACTTTATAAGACAAAAAAGTTTTGGCATGATTATGATTCATCATACTATTTTGTTACCATAATTGAGATTTTCTAATTGACTTTTTGAATTCCTTTTAGATCTATATTAGGATATAACCTTACATCTTACATATGAACATGTTTATAAACATTCACTAATTGCAAAACATCCAGAAAAAAAGAAATAATGGCAAAAAAAACCCATGTTTCTTTTGCATTTCATTTCTATGTTGATTTTTTATTGCATGCATCATGTGTTGTGTAAGAAAGCAAAAGGACAAGAATGAAATCACACCATCTCACAAGGCTTGACATACTATAAAACCTTTTTAAGTTCAACACAATAACATCAAATAATTAATACAATTTGAAATTTATGTTTCAGCACCACAATTTTTTATTTTGAAAATTTTGACATAAAATGATTAAGTACAATAAAATCATAAATGTTCTCACAAATTATTTGTTATACTTCATGTTAGACTAATCAAATATAGTGTGAGATTAGTGAGGAGGGCATTGATTTGAATTTGGTTGCCTTTACTAAATATTCAAAATTTTCAACATAAAGATTTTTTTATTTTTTATTTTTTTGGCAAAACTAAAAATAATATAATTAGTGCCAAAGCTAAAAAGGTACTATGGTATGTACACTTGATGGAAGTATATGATTCATTTACATTGTTTATTTTTAGGTCTCATATCTAATGTAAAGGTCCTATTTCTTGCTTGATTAAATTGTGTTGTTACATTCTTGTTTCTAGTTTTGAATTTTAACCTATTACACATCCAAGGTGAAATGATGTTTTTTTTTTTTGACATGTTGAAAGCCTTTACCATCTACATAATATTAGGCATTTTGTACCACAATTAAATTCAAATTCCTAGACCCATACATTTCATATTTGTGAATGTGCCAAACTCATGAATTTATAATGGATTGAAATTGCACATGTCTTTCTTTTGGGTTTATGTTTGTTAGATCTCCACATGAGCATTTCCAAGATTTTTCTCTTTGTAGACCTTAGATTGGATGGCACTATTGTGTTACATGTGAATGCATGTTAGAGTTTAGTTTCTTTTTCATAAGCCATTTAATAACACTCATATGCGACATGTGTCTTATATGTAAACCCATACAACTATATTACATAACATGTGTATAGATTATGATCAAAATTAATTAATTATTCAACAAACATATGTTAAAGCTACCAAGGTATTATGGTACAAAAAATGGTCTTGGAAGGAAAAATTAATTAAGTAACTAGCTCATACTTGGGCCAATGGTACATGCCACACTGGTAGAATATTATAGGTATATGTTCATAATTCAATTTTAAGCAATATATTTACATTTAAGTAAACTATACATTTTTATTTTTTCAATAAATTCTGCTTTACATTTTTTTGCACATCATTTGGAGAAAAATGGAGTAATTTCCGATGGGTGAAATCATCTAATATCATGCATTTTTTTCTAAAAGAAAACAATGTTCATAGCACACATTGTTTATTATGTCCTTATTAATTAGATTCAACATGAGGTGATCATCAATGTCAATTGAATGCCAATGGAAATAGGTATCTACATATAATATTCACCAAGCATGGATAAGACATAATCTATATAATACATTTTTTGTTGTTTGTCTATGTTGTGAATACTTGCCTACAAACCTACCTTTAACCTACTTACAAACCTACCTATAAACCTACCTATTCCTTTGCTTATACCAACTTGTCTTTCTTACACTTCTTCATATCTTAAAACATTAAAAACCTTTGCTTCCTCTTGCATTTTGGAACTATCTTGCAAGACATTTGTTTTTCCAATTTCAAAACAAAGTTTTACATTTGTGTGTTATAAATTGCATGAAAACCAAAACTAATGCAATCATATCTCTCAATGTTTTTTTCTAAATACCAAGGTGGAAAGAAAGAAAAAAAAATTAGTTTACATACACTTGGTACAATCTTCTAATCATGTTATTTGCTTTTTGCTACAATTTTATGACAATCATTGGGATATAAGATATTATAGCTTTGATGTTTAACAAGATAGACAAATATGGTTATAGTAAGAAGAGCTTTTTGTGTTGGGTTTTGGTTTTGGGGTTGAAGTTGTGTACTTAAGGTTTCATGATTGATGAGCTTTCAAGAGACTATTAGCTTCCATTTTCATCATTTAAACATATGTTGAAGGGTTGTTGAGGAGTTTCCTTTTCAAGAAAGTTGTGAAAGATTTTTTTTTAAATTATGAAATAGTTCAACAAAAAACAAAAGAAAATATTGATTTGCCACAAACGTTGGTTTACTAACATAGAGCTAACATAATAAACTTGATACACTAGACAAATGCAAATCAACATATTTTAACAATCTAATAGGATGTAACTATTTGATTTTTTTTGGAGCCTTAGACATATAATTTATTGATCTTTGGTGCATTGACAAGAAAGAACTTTTAGTTCTTTGTAAACAATACATGCTAGAGAAGGACTTTCATGCACATTATGCAATTGAACACAACATCCCAATATGGGTAAATTTGCAACTTGCATAAACAATGGGTATGTTTTAGTTTGTGTTGGGTTTATTGGATTTTAGCATCAAGGTGTTCTTGAATGCCCACTCGAATGTGCTTCACAATTATAACTAGTATACAATAAAAACTCTAAAACCAACATTTAGGGTTGAGGCTTATATAGACCTAAATATAATTCCCAATGGATAGCATAGGAACTTGATAGAGAAAAATGTTTGTTGTAAGTTTTAACATATGTATTTAGAATACAAAATTAGTTTGTTTTGGGTTCTAGTCCCCACATAACTCAAATTAAACTACACCTAGGTGATTATTTTTCTATGACATGACATGCAACCAGTCAACAAATTGAACTATCCATCAATTGTTAAAATCATGTCTTATAGTCATAAATATTATCAAGGTTTTTTAGCATGCTTCACACAACAATGAAGGATGATGTAGTACGTACATGGTAAATTTTTACATAGGGAAAAAAATTTATAGCATTATGTCAAATCCTTAGATCCATTATTAAAACATTATAACATTATATCTTTTATGTGGCCAACTATATATGGTCATTTTTTAATATTTACATGGTCACATTGATTTATCAATCAATTGAACTACTAGATCCCCCAATTCTTAATCATGATTTATGGTCAATAACATGACTAAAAGTTTTTAAATATTCATGTTGTGATAGGTTGGTGATGACATTCATATATGTCAATTATTTACATATCATTACTAAATAAGTGTCACAGTTCATTCAAATATGAAATTTATAATCCATAATTCTTTACATGTGTTGGCCCTATAGGTATTAAAAAATGATTATGTAAAAGTGATCAATGAAATACATTATATTTCACCTCCATGATCAAAAGTTTGATAATGACATTATATTATAGATCCACAATTTCCAACTATTGGAACTTTAATTGAGCATGAATTGAACTATTAATATATACAATAACCAACCTAAATGTCAACTAATATGTTCTCTCTATTGGTCCAAAATCCATGACAAAATTAAAATGAAGATAAATTCTAAAGCACATCACATATGTGAACAAAATTTCAAACCTATGTTTTGTGAAGTGCTTGGAAGTCAAATAAGCATTTCCTTTATATCCTTTCTTATATCATATGACACATTTAGATGATGATCTTGAAGCATATTTGCTTCAATGATTGGATCTCCATTGTCAAACATAATTAAATATTAAAAATGCCAATTTAAAGGAATATCTTATTAACATGTATCAAAAATTAGGAATAAATTTTTGTTTAATTGTCATGTTCATTTGTTACAATGGTCAATGAAAAAAATAATTGGATCATTTCAAAAGTTTGACTTTATATTTTCTTCATATATTTCTTCTTTGGAAAATGGGTTTGGATTTTGCAATGAAAAGGTCCTTTACAAATCAAATTTCAAAGTTGAAACATATTGAAACTCCCAAAACTACCTATGGAGGAACTAAAGGTGATGTGATTAAGACTTGTTTCAATGTGCATTAAGGCCGCAACCTTGATGTTTCATAATGACCCTCATGATTATAATTTAGTCTCAAGAATCTAACATATATTAAATTAAACATATGCACCATAAGAAAGATTACACAACAAGATGAAAATAGTAATAACATAAGTCTTGGTTTACCGTAACCTTTCACACAATATGTTGACATGTTTAAGGGTCCTAGTAATGTTTTGTCATTTTTTATTACCCGAATTTAAATAGGATTTAATTGTAAGCTTAATTGCTTGTTCTTCCATTTTTTGTGTAATTGTTGGGTGTCAAAAAGTTGGCATGTTTTTTAAACAAATTTATTTTTGGAAAAGAAAAAAATTATACTTTTTTCAACCTAGTTTTTTTTTTTTTTTTTTTTTTTTGCTTTTTTTTTTTTTCTTTGGTTTGATTTTTCTTTCCCAAACATCAAAAATTTTTTAAAAGAAAATCATA
>Ga0116227_10001561_pt1 | contig 51473 bp, 39 predicted proteins | sample S1TSphgellanicum_FD_89693 | JGI IMG/M metagenome (GOLD analysis project Ga0116227, IMG submission 89693) | Host-associated microbial communities from peat moss isolated from Minnesota, USA - S1T2_Fb - Sphagnum magellanicum MG | ecosystem: Host-associated > Plants > Peat moss > Unclassified...
GATATATAATAATAGAAAAAAAAAAAATTGGAATGCACCGAAATAGAAATGTTGCAGAAAAAGGAGATGCAATATAAAACCTAAATTGTTGAAAAAAAAAAAAGAAATGTAAAAATTGATTGTCAAAAAAAAAAAACACAACAAGAAAACAAATGCAAGATCACATTGGAAAGAAAAGCACAAGTAAAGGAATAGAAAGAAGTGCACATTGAAGAAAATAACAATCACACATTGAAAAAAAAATACCAAGCAAGGTTGCCTTAATACATATGCTCTATGGAAGAAATGCATGTTGAAAAGAAGAGCACCAAGTAAAACAATAGAGACAAATGTGTAGAAATGCGCATTAAAGAGAAAAGAAAAGTGCCATAGAAGGAGAGGAAATAAAAAAAACCAAATTGTTGAAAAAATAGTAATAAATGCAAAAACTGATCATTGAAAAAGAGGTAAGCACAAAGAAATACACACTAAAAACAAGACCAACAAGCAAACAAATAAATAAAAACAATGAAAAAAAAAGCACAAACAAAGGGGAAGAAATGCATAGAAATACAAATTGATGACAAGAGCAGCTCTGCACTGAAAAGAAGAGCAATGGGTAGAGCTACTTTGCTATATGCATTATGTTTACCCTAAAATGACTTGTAAAGAAATGACAAAACAGGTGTACTCGTCACCTTTAAGGCATCTTTACGCCAAAAAGAAATGTCAAAACAAAAAGTTATGGTAAAAAAATTGAATCATTTTACATAGGGGAAACATTTAAACTTAAACCCTTCCCATATACAACAATAGGGTAGCATGCCTTATGACCGAACACCACCCATGACCAAACACCCAAAATAATCACTACTAGGGGGGTTAGCAAATAAGGATTGTTGCCCCATGGGTGTTCATCTATCGCCTTATCACCGAATGTTTGGTGATAAAAAATTGCATTTGGCATTTTTTATAGTTCCAACTATTGACATTCAGTTTATGTTTGGTCATGGAAGTGTCAAAAAAAATTTGTACAAAGATTTTGTTCATTTATCTAGTGGAAGGTGTTTGGTGATGAAAGGTTAAAAAATAGTATATAACACACATATACGTGTACATCTATATGGCCATTAACCATGTACTATTGGACAAAATTATTTGGTGAAGGGGGTATTTTAAGGCATAATTATAATTTTTGTTGTTCTATGACTAAAGGTAATGTTTGGACATGGGCTCATATACACATACATTTTGCAAATTTGAAAAATCCAAATGTACTTGGCGCTTTAGGTGTCTGGTGTAAGGTGTGATTTAAGGTAGATTTACAAACTTGATGAACTTCATTATGTGATTTTTAATGTTTGGTGATGAATACAAATTTTAGGGTAGAAAGGGGTATAACACATTAAAGGACTCTAACAACACATTAAAATGCAAAGCTTTTGAACCTAAAGATCTAAAAAATTCTTAAAACTCTTTCTTGCCAAAACAACCCATCACAATTAGAATGTTGGATGTCTAAATGCAATTGTAATGCATTCAATTTAATTTAGCTCAATTGCAAATGAACATGTCTAGACTATAACAACATGTGGAGGATGAACTTCAAGCATTCTTAGAGTTGTTATGTCCTAATGCAATAGTGCTTAGATCATAGATGCCTAAGGAAAATATAGAAATTTCAAGCACACTAGTCAAAGATCGAGGAAAAGATTGAGTTGCTTAGCAAAGTGAAAGAAGAGATCATAAAGTTGCCTAGCAAAGGGAATGAAGAAACTAAAAAGCTATGTAAAGCAAAGGGAAAGAGAACATAGTGTTGTAGATTGTGAAAGAAAAGACATTAGAGCTACCCAAGACAAAAGAATCACCAAGATGAAAACATAATTGCATATATTAACAAGATTTACAAGGAAAGTTTCAACAAGTTCATTTGCTTTTGTTGGATAGCTAAATTGGTTGTCCCTATAGTAAGGAAAAGTGCAAAAATAATGGGCCAACGTAGATTTCTTAGAGCTTGAGCACAATGTGCAATTAAATACACTCTAGCCTACATAACAATAACATATGAAGATTTAAATTGGATTGGTTTTGTAAACATCTTTGATCTAATCAACACTAGTGTATTAACACATGAATGTGGATTGCACAAATTCCTTGAACTAACACACTTCTTATTTTCTTGGTTTGAACATAGGAAAGATAAGGGAATATCACTAGTGGGGCCTGACCACATTCCACCAAGGTTTTGGAGGTTAGATCTAGGAAAACCAAGAACATCATGATGTTCAATGTCCGTCATAGGAGACAAAGTGGGGTGCTAAACCAACAAGAAATGGACAAGGAAAATGTCCCTCCTTAAATTATGTCATTCCTTAAACATCAGCAGAACCCAAAGTCTAACCACGAACTCTTACAACTTGTTTTACCAAAACCTGACATCCTTGTACACCTAACATCAATATAGGCCAAATCGCATATGGAATTGTGATGAGACTGGGATTCAAGCAAGGAGGCAATTAGGAGCTAAAGTTATAGCAAAAAAGGGATTTCTTCAAATGTATAACATTATCCCTAAATCCAAAGAATGGTTAACCATCAACTATGTAGTGAATGTAACAAGGGGATCCATATTAGGATTTTACATATTTCGGGGTGAAAGAATAAGAGGTGATTACATTATGCACTGCAAACTTGGAACATGTATGGCAAGCTAGACCAAAACATGGGTGACAATTTTTACTCAAAATGTTTTTGTCATTTTTCAAGAGGTCACTCCCAAGTGGTATTTTTCCAAGCAATCATCATCTATTAGTTCTAAATGGACATGGTTCCCATGTTATCCTAGAGGCAATATAATAAGCATAACAATTTGGTCTAGATATGATTACCTTACCTTCACACACCTCCCATGCCTTGCACCCTTTAGATGTGAGCTATTTTAAGCCCTTCAAAATAGCTTTCAAAAAGAAAAAAATAATAGCATGGTTAGAAACAATTACAATAAACCAAACAAGGTTACACTTGCAACATGGGTAGATAAATCATTAAATGTAGTTTTGTCCAAAAGAAGCATCAAGAGTGGGTTTTAGGTTATAGGAATTTAGCCTTTTAATCCAAAGGCTATGGATGACGCACTGCCAACTCCTCAAAGGGCTCAAATGTGAACCCAAGTAGGAAAACAGCGGAAGAAGGAGGAGTCGAAACACACTCCCTAACTCACAACATTTTAAGGGGTAAAGGGGTGTGTTGGAGCTCCGGGATGGGACTAGGAAGAGTCGACAAGCTTCACTCACTCACACGGGCCTGCACACAACTCACACAAAGTGATTAGTGCATAATTGAAGCACCCTTGGTGCTTGGACGAACCACGGGTCACACGGACACACAAGACTCACCACGGCCCGGACTTGGGGGAAGCCACCACCTTCCCCCTTATAGTATACTCTACAACTCTCCACAGAGGCTACATCCAAATGGCTCTTTTTCCCAGGACTCCCGAGTGAGAGTCCCGAAATCCCGCCAGCTGGGACTCCCGCGACTTTGGAACCCCATAACTTTGCGAGAAGACCTCCGATTGAGGTGCGGTCTAAAGCAAAGTTGTAGCTCTCGTTGAGAGCTTTCCAACGATATGTGGCACGCCCCCTGAAGCTAAGTAAATCGGGTCGATTCCTGACTTTTTGTGGTCGGGAGTCAAATTGGCAATTTGACTCCTGGCCCTTCTTTTGGCCATAACTTGTGTTTCAGATGTCTGAATGAGCAATGCGAGCCCATTTCAGACATCTACGTTTTGAGAGCTTTCCGATGATATAAAGAACGCCGCAATCCATTTAGGTTTGACCCCTGCAATCGCTCTCTAAAGTTTTGGAAGTCCACTGGGACTCCATTTCCCAAAGTGGGAGTTGTCTTGGGTGTGTGAAGGTTCACTCCCTCATGCTCCTTCACACTTTCTAACACTCCCAAGAATATGTGATGTGACTCTCGGGCTTTTTCTTACCTTAACTCTCGGGCTTCCTCTTGGCTCAACTCCCAGACTTCCTCTTGGCTTACAACCTTACAACCCCTTTGCCTTGGTCGCGAGCCCAAAGCTAGGGTTGCGACATCCCATGCCTTGCACCCTTTAGATGTGAGCTATTTTAAGCCCTTCAAAATAGCTTTCAAAAAGAAAAAGATAATAGCATGGTTAGAAACAATTACAATAAACCAAACAAGGTTACATTTGCAACAGGGTAGATAAGTCATTAAATGTAGTTTTGTCCAAAAGAAGCATCAAGAATGGGTTTTAGGTTATAAGAATCTAGCCTTTTAATCCAAAGGCTATGGATGGAAGGACTAAACCTAGTGAACTCTACACTATTGATCGCAACAACGACACATCAGATGAAGACAATGTAGAAAACTCTTATGAAACAATGAATGATATTGAAGGTTGGGGTGAAGATGGAATAATTGCAAAATTAATCAACATAACCACCTCTATAGATGAGCATGCTACAACTAGAAATGATGTTGATGGGTAAGAATAGTTATTAAGCTACTATGTGGAAGAGCTTGCAAGTCTTGGTATCATAGAAGATACAAGAACAGAAAGTACCTTAGATTACATAATTGATCTATGTGAACCTACAAATGCATATAAAGGGAGTTGTTTCATTCTAGAAGAGCTCCAACACCAATTTGCCTTCAAAATTTGTTGTCCCTCTCACATCTACCTACAAGGAAAACACGTGGCAAAAAGTTGTTAATTAACTACAATCAATCCCATGTTGTTACTTTTGATAAATATTTACAAATTATGTGTCAAAACATTATGGACAAAGAAGCAACAAAAGTAATTAAAGAACAAAGGAAAAAGGAAAGGAAGGAAACAAAGAAAAGGCATGCAACAAATTCACATAGTGTTATAGACATAGTAGCTCAAAGGCTAATTGAAAAATTATATAGAATAGATTTCAACCAAACCTGGTCAACACTAATAGTTAGGGAAGTAAGCGATAGATTTGATTAAAACTTCCAAGCTAGTTTTTTAACCCATCCTTTAGGGTACAAAGGCGTCAACTTGGGCATTTCAACAGTTGCACAATCAAAAGCTAGAACAAGGGCAAAGGCAAGGATGTTAACAAAAGGCCATGTGTCACGGATGCCAATGCCGTGGAGTTCATTCATTTGAATGATCATCCATGACTTATAATAAACTTGTACCTAAATTTTAGTTTAATTTCAATTCACTTTTAATTAAGTTTTAATTAAGTTTTAGTTCAATGCCACTTGATTCATAGTTCACTTCCAGTTGGCTTTTAAGTCATTTTTAGTTAAATCTTAGTTCACTTATAGTTAATTATTAATTAATTTATAATTAAATTCAAGTTAACTTTCAATTAAATTTTAGTTAACTTCTAATTAACTTTCAGTTAGGATGGTTATCAAGAATCTTCTTTACTCAATACACACATAAAAGTTTCTTTGGAAGCTTCCTTGAGTTAAGTTCCCAAAGGGGTATAAATAAAAATAGGACCTTTCAATTCCTTCAGTTTGTTCAACATCAATCTCAGGCATGATCTTGCACCATAACCTTGTCATGTTCTTTTCATGTTCATGTTTGCATATGTTAACATAATAAAAATCCATTTTCACGTTTGTTTTGCACATTTCATGTTCTTATTCTTAATTCTTGTGTTCTTGTTTTTGAATCACATAATCTTGTCTTGTTCCTTTTTTGAAAATTAGACTTAGACTTCTCCTTTAACCTTTATTTTTATGGTTCTTCATGTCCTTGACATGGCCATCATTCCCTTTTTTATCTCCTTTCTATTGCAACACATCTTGTGGGTGTGCACACTTTCTCCCTTTTTCTGAAGTTTTTTTTCTCTCCCTAGCCATAGTTTTCTTTCTCCCCATAGTGTTGAAGCTATCTTTCTATCCCCTATGCCAAATCTCCTCTTTCTTTCTCACTGGCATTGAAGCTCTCTTTCTCCCTTGTGTTGAAGCTCTCTTTCTCCCTTGTGTTGAAGCTTTCTCTCTTCTAACTATTAGAACAGATCTAAGGGTGGGCGCGTTTTCTCCCTTCTACCGAATCTCCCTCTTTCTCTCCTTAATGTTGAAGTTTTCTCTTTCTCCTCTTTGTTACAACGCATCCAAAGGTGCACACACTCTTTCCCGTCTACTGAAACTATCTCTCTTTCTTTCCTTAGCCATTGTTTTTTCTCTCTCTCCCCTTTGTTGAAACTCTCTTTTTCCCTAGCCATTCAAAGTTTTTTTTTCCTCCCTGGCCATCATTTGATCTCTCTCCATGGCCATCATTCTTTTTATCTCCCTAGGTCAAGGTTATATATATATATATATATATATATATATCTTTCTCTTCCTTTTGTCCAAGCTTTCTAATCTCCACCCTCTTTTTCTTTGTCTCCTATGTTTGTTGTAATTATCCAAGCTCAAGCTTGAAATTCGTTCTCTTCATTCAATCTTGGCTCTCCCGAACTCCACCCCTTCACTATTTGTCTTTTCTTTTTAATTCTCCCCCCACATCTTGTTACAACCCCCCACCCCCAATGACATCCTACTTCAACTTGAAGCTAATTAATCAATGGAAGGCTGGGGTAACCTTGTTGAAACATGGTGTCAAGGACACAAAGAACCACAAAAATAAAGGTTAAAGGGTATATTCATGGTTGGGTGCCACAGTAGGAACCATTACTCCCCCAGGACTGTCCCAAAAAGTTTCAAAACTCCTATGTCCATAGGCCAACTTTTAAGTATTAATTTGAATTTGTCATAGGGTGTCCCCATTCTTAAGTTCACATGTGTGACTAAATGAATAGGCAAACGCCAACATGTTGGAGCAATTGGGTGTGTCATTTTAAGGTTTTTTGTTTCATCTTCCACCCAAGTGCACTTGTTTCGATGCATCATTCCCCCCTTACTGAACATACACTATGCTTATGCATTTGGCTCCAACTTTCCCTCCAACGCGCACATTTGAACACATTAAAGTGTGCATGTCTAAAGATTTGTTTCCCATGCAAAATTCTCACACAATGTTGAGGCTTGACACCATTGCCATTTCAATGATATATCCATGGATTTCTTGAAATTTGTTTTCCTTCATCCTTTGTCTCATGCATGTAAAGCTATACATGCACATGAAGCATTTTCAACCTCAAATCTTACATTGTCATACGTGAATCAAAGCTCATTTTGAAGTCTTTGGTACATAGTTATCATAGTAGCTTCACCTAGATACTAAATTACTACATGGAATTTGCACTATTATAGTTAATTAAAGTTGCAAATTTTACATTTTACTTGATAAGGATTTTTGTTACCATGGGTTTGGATAGGGATGGCAGAGGTTCCTCCTACATTTGATGCCACCTAGTTTGCAAAACATCAAGGTCTTTGTAATGATGGTGAAGATGTGCTATCACTAACAATTGCAAATGTTGATGTGAGCATCGAAAACATAAACAATTTTTTTTGGCCTAGATTGAATAAAAATGGTTAGAAGTATGATCAGTGCCTAGATGCAAAGACGGTAAAATTAATAAAGAAGATTTATTGTTTGGTCATTGGGAAGAATAAAATCTGCAATAAGCAACTCATAGTGTTATTTGCAAAAGCCATTGTTATTGAATCAAAAGGCAAGCATGTGAATTGGGCAACTTTTGGTGCTCAGCTCATGAAGCAAAAGTCAATTGTAAAGGATGCAAAACAAAAAGCAACAAGGATCAAGGCAATTAAAATTGGTGCAACGAATTCCAAGAAGCAATTACAAATGGAACCAACAACAAAGTTTGGCCACACCATTTCTCAAACAAAAGACCAAATAAGTCCTTTGTTGAGTGAAGTAAAAGAACCCATGGACCTTATTTTAGAACAAATGAAAGGTCCAACCAAAGTTGAAAGGAGAAAAGTTGCACCATCCAATTTGTCGACCTTGACATCAAATAATAAAACCCTAAATCTCAAAGCATTATGCCTTTTGTCTTGGTATGTATCAGAGATAGATGGAATTAGGGATCTTCTATAATCCAAGAAGGGGTTTTTTGAACATATGAAAACCAAGATAGAGAAATTGAGTGTAGAAAAGAATGATATTAAAGGTTGGCATAGACAAGCTGAATATGTAACAAAGGACATGTGATTGATGCACTTGTAGGTTCATCAAGATTTTGAAGAGTGCCCGGATCCAATCCTTACAATCTACCCTAAAGGTCAGTGAGGAAAGGGAATTAGGTTTGAAGCTGAGGTTACAAGATTTGTCAAGATCCGGAGAGGATGAGTTGGAGAGAGAGAAGTTGGAAAAAAAGTTTGCAAAGTGTAAAACTTAAATTGTGAGTGGGTTAAACAAGTTTTAGAATGATGAACATATTGATAAAAGCTTGAACTTAAAAAATGAATATCTATATGGCCAAAAGTTCCAATATTATGAAAGGGAATTGAAAATTTTAGAAGGTAGATTGTCTACTTTTGAAGCAGAATTTGAGCATGGACGTCAAAGTGTCACCTTGGTACAAGGCAATAGGCTATTGGTGACCAAGTATAAAAGATGAATGGAGGTGGGGTGGTGAGTTTTTATCTAGTGCCTTTATTTTGTACCCCATAGTGCCAATGAAAAGATCATGTGATCTCAATGTTTGTCCATTGTGTGGACTGTGGTATATTTGCAACAACTTCTTAGTAGGTAAATGTGGACACACATTCCACCCTTGGTCATGTGTGGCAATGTATGTTTTATCTTCATCAAAATGTGAAATTGTTGGTTGTGAATCTTCATTCTCAAAGCAATGGTGTGTAACATGGGGTATACGAAGTTGTCCAGGAATTGATTTTAGTTTTCTTACCAGTACCCTTTTAGTTGGACAAAACACCACCAACCCATTCAAAGATCCAACACTTCTATTGTCTTGTAAGTTATTTCCATCTTTTTAAAAATTTCAATCTAGTGCATCTCAAACTTAAATCATGATTCTTGGTTGTTTTCACTTGTCTTTTTACTATTTCCTAATCTGTTTGGTTCTTGGTGAACATTTTTTTTCAAATCTTATGTATTGATGTGTTTTGTAATCCATTCATGTTATCAATTGGTTAAACTAATAGACTTGATTGCACCTTGCAATAAAGACTTGAGTTTGTTAATTCCTTATTTGAGTCCTGAAAAAAGGACTAGTGTCATGAAATTGCATTCCAAAAACTTTTGTCTTAAATTATGTCATGTACTTTTGGACTATATTTCATGTTCAATCCTAAAACACCCAAGTGTCATGGTTACATGTTTAGTCCTAAAGTACCTAGGTGTCTTGATTACATGTTTAGTCCTAAACCACCCATGTGTCATGGAGTTCTATATTAAACTTCAACAAATCATTTCATGTTTAATGATGAAGCTCATGATGTGTCATGATTGCATTGGATAGGAACTTCTATTTGAACCTTTGTCCTAAACTTCATCATCAATTCATGAAGGTCCTGAAAGCACATGAATTCCATTCCTTTCATGGCTACTAGCTTAATATATGTACATGTATCACAATTTGTGAATATGAAATTTGAACATGTATTCTTTAATATGTTTTATTTCAATTTTTTTTATTGAATGATATGTACATCAGACTTGGATTTGTTGTAAAGTTACATAATTGGAGTTTGTACCTAATTTCATGTGGTGTAATTGTTTATTACAAAGACTAGGTCATTAATCAATGAACATGGTGCTTCAAATTCTAACCATGGAAATACTAAGGAGTGTAAATTGCCATTGAATGCAAAATCTACCTCTAATGATGTTTCTCCAAACTAAATGCAATCTTTGTTTACCCAATGTCCATAGCAAGATGTGCTAATTGTTTCAAAAACCATCCAGCCTACTGAATGTGTTGTTTGTTTTAATCAACCATCCACAATTTCAATAGAGGTACTTAATATTATACATGTCCTACTTGAAGTCAATATTGAATTTTAATGTGTGTTTCAGATTGTTTGTTTTTTATGAACTAATATCTCTGAGAACACATGATTGGACAATTAAAGGTCAATTTATATATGCATAATTGGGTCCATTCATAGTTGAGGTACCAAAAAAGGAATAAAACTTTTTTAAAAATTTAAGCTACTTTTTACAAATAATATTTACATGAAACAAACTTAAGTGAGAAAAATTGAATAGTCCAATATAAGATAATTCATGTGTTAATGGTGATTTTTCACAATCATACATAATTGTGTATGAATATTTTAGTTTAATGCTAGAAATGCAAAAAATCCTTAAAAATCCCAAAATAAGTTTAAATGGACAAACAAACATGTTTTTTAGCATGTTTATTTCCAACACATGTGACTTACATCTAAAGCTAAACATTTTGAACCCATTGAACATTATTTTTTTATCAAAAGCTTCTGAAAATGACTCCTTTGCCTTGCAACATTTTCCTTCAAAATTTCAAGATTTCGAAATTTTTGAATGATTTGGTTTCTCATCAAGTTCATCCAATGAACATGTATTTTCATAGAAAGGGGCATGTTTTTGTTGTACAAAAAATTTGAAATCAATTGTATAATTTTATGCCCTCCTTTTGATTACTTTTTTAAAAATGCACTTTAGACATTTGATTCCTTTAGTTTATAGGACTCAAAATGACATTAACATAGTATCAAAATTATTTTTAAATATTTTTATTAATTTAAGAAGACATCATTTTATCTATTGGCATACAACAATCCACTCCAATTATAATAATGTAAGATAAACAAAAATCCAAAGTTGTCCTTTGTTGTCCTTTTTCAGTTACACTCCTTTTTGGTACCCCAATCATGAATGGACCTAATTGATTTTTTCACATATTGAATCTTTAGAGAATATATATTATAATATTCGATGTAATCCTAATTTGTACCATTCTTTTTGTTGCAACATGTGGCCATGCATACGTGTTTTAATTATGTCCAAGGTTTAACACATTGTCCAATTTGTGTGGAGGCCATAGCTAGTTGGCATTGGAAACTTGTAGCTATCCCTATGGTAAACCCTTTGGTCCTTTCATTGACAAAGGAATTTGATGCATCAAAAGAACCCTAGCTACTTAAGCCAAAGAAGAACAAACTAGGTGTTCCAAAAGGAAGCTTAAAAAAGCACCAAAGAAAGCAATAGTTGAGGACTTATTGGAAGATCAAAACAGTTGGGATTTTGATAGTGACACTTACAACCATGAGGAGAATGATGGTTTGTCCAATAGTGTGCATCTCTTTTAGCTCCTCAGTTTGGTCCATAAAAAATAATTGGTCATATTACACATAATGATACTAGTGGATTCTAGATACCAACCACAAATTCATTCATAGACAATGTGAATCCATGTTTATCACCTTGCCACATTTCAAAGGATATTACCTTGCCAAATGAAAAGCCTAAACTAAATGTACTTGAACCTGCCCTAAAACCTGTTGCAAAAAAAAACACAATCTTGAGTGTACTATCTTTGTCGACTAGTATTCAACCTAAAATGCAAGAAACAATGCTTAAACCTAATGTCAAGCAAAGAAATCCCACACTCCCCAATCCAGGAGCTGAACCATGCCTTACGCAAACTAGTGTAATTTCTGCCCCAAAAGCAAAAGGACAAAAAAAAAAACTTAGTAGTCCTACAATTTTAAAGCATGTATTTGCATTGTATTTGAGCTTCAAGTTATATATATAAATATAATGCAAATCAAATTTCAATTCTTCTCATGTTGGCCAATATCTAGGTTGTTTATATTGATGTGGTTTATTTATTCAGCATGACAAGAAAATGGGAAACTAAATTGTGCTTGGTCTTTGCCATTCTAAGTACTTTCCCAAGTGTAGGTATCTAATTGTCCCTTCTACCCATTGAGTTATCTAGCAATCCTGCACATGGGTTTTTTTAGTTTTCAATTCTTATTATAGCCTATAGTACTAGGTCCATGTTATCCTAGGAAAATGCCACATTATTTGAAGCTTCAATTTGAATCATGAGTGGCATGTCAAGTTGGCTATTATGTTTTAGAATCATTTTTAGTAATTACTATGCATGGCAACCTATCAACTAGATAGGCCTAATGGTTCTTACCTAAAGTTGTTTCTATAGCTTTTGTCTTAATTTGATAAGAAATATCAAACAAAGAACTAATAGATTCAAAGACATTTGGATTATAAATCAACAAAATATCATGTAGGGCATGGATACGTCTAAGCTTTTGTAGGTCACAATTGAAGTGCATGTGATGGGCTACTTCAACCTGAACTATCCAATATGATGGAACAAATATGTAGTTTTCATTGCAGATATGAAAACATTTTGATTGAATTTCAATTGTCTTTGTATACATTTGTGCTTAGAAACTAGGTAGATTTAAATTTTTGTTGTGGGCATTGATTTTCATTGAGCTTCAAGACCAAGTTTACTTGCATACAAATGTTTGTAGTTTGTTGCAAAGCTTGAGCTATGGAGGTATTTCAATCAACACCAAATGAAAAGTGATAGGGCATAGTGGGGGGGGTGCACTTGGGGAGGTGAAAGCAAAGCAATTAAAACTTGATGCTACAACAAATGTAATTACCACTTTCAAAAGGTTAAATCTTATATCAATCATTGATGGAAGAAAATCCATGGCTTTTGTACTATTATTTTTTGTTCAAGTCTTATGTTGTATAGTCATGGGTTTATGTTATATGTTTAAGGGCTAGGAAATAGATCAGTCATGGAAACTTCTAGCTTTGTGTAATAGGTATGCTATAAATTTATCCATAAAACCATAATAATCAGTCCATAAACATTTCACATTTAATGCTTCCTTTTGACTTCAATATATCAAGTCATTTAAGTTTACAATCATCACAAACAATAGTGCATACATGTGTAGATTGAACTTACTTAATACATATATATATATATATATATATATACAACCTGAATTCAATTGTAATGTCCAGGCCTTGGTATGTTTTCCAAGCAAGATACTCACACTTTGTTGAATGTGGAAAAGTCATTATTTTGTGTTTTGACCAGATTCTATTTTGTGTGTACAAGTTGGAATCCCAAAGAGTGGGATTGATGTTGTTGGTGCATTTGGGGTAAATCTTCATCTAGCAAGTTCCTATAGTCTTACACTTTGATAGGTAGAATGTTATAATTAATGGTGAACTATGAATGAGAGCTTGTATTGAGGGTTGTCATTGTTTTAGATACAAGGTTTGGAGGATGGAATACCTTGAGACATTTGACCAAGCAAAGAAATGAGGGGGTAGGGTATGGAAATTGATTCCAAATCCTATTTTGCCTATGTCAAATGTGTGTTGTATTTGTGGAGTTTTGGTTGGCCAAAAAATACTTTCAATTCTTAATTTGCAGACAACAATGCTACAAATTTTTTTGACATATTCAATTTGGAGGCTTGAGGAGCTCAAAGTGTAAAAGTTGGATATCTAAGTATGCTTATTTTTGCATACATATGTGATTTTGATCATCATTTTGTACATTGTAAGGAGACTGCATATGATTTGTTCTATTTTGTTTGATTGTTCATAGATGGTTAATCATGATCTTACCCAAATGTTTAGTCCATTGCCAAGGCTTGAAGGCAATATGCGAGCTGAGGTAGTTCATATTCTTACTTTATGTGAGGTGATATGTTGCCCCCAATAGTTATGGAATGCAGACTTCTTAGTGTAGCTCTTAGTCTCATTCATCCATTTTCATGTTAAAATTTATAGAGAGTTCCAAAATTGTGCAAATTTCAATGATTTCTTTATTACATTTCATATCATTAAAAAAATGTACATTTCACCAATGGTGTGAAAGTTTTCCTAATGAGATCCTTGAGTTCATGAATTCTTAACAAGACCTTGGATTAAGTTCTTGAATACTTGGTTGTGAAGGAATTATTGAATTCTTAAATGTCTTGGGTTCATGACTATTTAAATTCCTAAGTTAATTTGGCCTAAGTTCTTGATTGCCAAAGTTCATGAGTTAAATTGCTTGGGTTCTTGACTATCTAAATTCATGAATTCATCGTGCTTGGGTTATTGATTGCCAAAGTTCCTAAGTTCCTACTTGGGTTCATGATTATCAAATTCCTGAGTTCATCATGACTAGGTTCCTAGTTCCCAAAGTTCCTAAGTTCTTGTTTAGGTTCCTAACTACCTAAATTTTTAGGCACTTGAATTCTTACTTAGGTTTCTAACTATTTGGGTTCTTAATTGTTTGAGTTCAAGTAGGGGAGTGCCATGTTGAATCTTTCCACTGTTTAAGCCCTACAAGACTGAGAGCTAACATGGGCAAGAATGTTCAATGAAATTTGAACAATTTGAAACTCAAGACTACAAAGCACAATTTAAGAAAACCAATAAATGAACTCCCTTGAACTCCCTTTACTTGTGTTAGTTGATTCACCTACAAACTCTGATCTATGTATGAATTGCATCTTTGTACTAAGTACTAACACCCCAGGCCCCTCACCAAGTGCACTTGAAACAGAAGTGTTCAAAATATATTAGCTATTGAATATTATACCCTAGATACACCACAAAAGCCATCCATATAATTGTAGTGCATGCAACACAAATTTGTACATGTAGTTGTTAGTAATTTCTATTAAGTTCAGTAATTGCCAAACACATAAGCTAATAGTTCTCCAATGTGCTCACATTTTGGAAAATGCATACTTGTTAAGATTAACAAATGAATGAAATATTACAAAACATCTAAACTAGGCTTTACTCATTGTTAAAATCTACAACCCCATGTTGTTCTAAGACAAACTTAATTTGTTTCAATGTAGTACTATGTAGACTATAAGCAATGGAACCACCTTTCTATTTGTGCATTGTTAGTACCATAGAAAATTTGGAAGCACACACTAAATGAGAGTAGATGAAAGTTGGGCCTTTGTCCCTAATCAACACATAAGATGATTTCCTTGTGCCAGATTGCTTATAATAATGATGATAACAATTTCATCACCCTTTTCCACAAAATTGCCCCAATCATCTAGCCCTACATCTTCTTGCATGATGTGCATTTGTTTGATACATTGCAAGATGAAGAAATCAACACCTTCATTATTACCAGGTGCTACCACAACAACAAAATTGTCTCCCACCTTCAAACTTGCAACTGGTTCATTATTGTCTTCCACTATTCCCTAATCAATTTCATCATATTCAACATTGTAAAGAGCACCTCTTGAATGACAAGGCTCCAATGTGACCAACCTCCATGGCTCAACATAGCCCCCTGAAATATAATTTCTTGACGCAACATCTATGCAATGGCAACAAAAGTAGGAGAATTCTCTCACCTCCAAAAGGGCATTATTTAATACATTGATTGTTTGCACTAAATGCATAAATCAAGATCTTAGCATTGTTTTGTAATCAAAACCTTGAGTTTTATCCACATCCCCAACTTTCACTTCCCAAAAAAATCGTTTAACATATTTTTTGGCACCTTCATATGCAACATGAGATTGGCCCATTGTTCTTTGAAGGTACAAAACCACATCATGAGCATTTTGTAGATTCTCACCTCCAAGTTTGAGTTGTTTTTTCTTGATGGCTTGTTTGAAGCAAGCTACCTCACCATCATGGGGGCCTTTTCCATGCCCTATACCCTAGTAATTCCATTGCATCATGCAACCAAGAAGGAACCTAGGATATCTTGCCACATGGAACTAAGAGTGTGTGCCCTTGAACTAACTAGCATAGCCATCATTCCATACATAGTGCATTTTAAACAATTGGATGTTTGAAATTAAGTGATGCCAATGCAAAACAAATGCATATTGCACAAATAGGTTGTCATATTTCCGATCATCTGAAAAATAGTAGTGATATTCAATTGTTAATCGCATATTATTTGTGGTCCCATGCTAAATTCATTTGGTAAGTAATATGCACCAAGATGGACGCACTCCCAACCTCCTCAATAGACTCAAATGTGAGTCTAAGATGAAAACAACGGAAAAGTAAGAAGTTGGGGCACATTCCCAGGCTTGTAGCATTTTGGGGTAGAAGGGCGTGTTTAAGCTCCAAGATGGGACTAGGAAGATTGATAACCACTTCAATCACTCACACGGACTTGCATAAACCAAATAACAAGTTGGTTAGTGCATAACTAGAGTAGTTTTGGTGCACATACGAACCATGAGCAAACTCAAATTCACAAGACTCACCATCGCCCGGACTTGGGGGAAGCCACCACCTTCTCCCTTATAATATACTCTATGCCTGGCCACGGGGCCAGCATCCAAATGGCATTTTGTCCCGAGACTCCCAAATGGGAGTCCCAAAATTCTCAAAGTTGGGACTCTTACGACTTTGGGGGCCCATAACTTTACGTGCATACCTCCAATTGAGATGAGGTCTAAAGCAAAGTTGTAGCTCTTGTCAAAATCTTTTCAATAATATGTCGCACGCCACCTTCACGCGAGGAAATTAGGACGATTCCTAACTTTTAGTGGTCAGGAGTCAAATTGTCAATTTGACTCTCGGCCTTTCTTTTGGCCATAACTTGTGTTTTAAGTGTCCAAATGGGTGATGCAAGCCCATTTTAGATATCTAAGTTCCAAAAGCTTTTGAATGATATAAAGAACATCTCAATCCAATGAGTTTTGACCTTTGCAATTGCCCTCTAAAAATTTAGGAGTCCATTGGGACTTCAACTTCCAAAGTGGGAGCTCATTTGGAGTGTGGGGGTTCATTCCCTCACACTCTCTTGCACTCCCGGGAGCATGAAATGTGATTCCCGGGTTACTCTTGGCCCGCGCCTTCGCAAGCCCTTGCCTTGGTTGCGAGCCCAAGGCTAAGGTTACGACATAAACACTACCAAAAATTATTGCACCCCAAATTTTGAGGTAACATATGGTTTAATTAAAATTATAAAGATTATAAACTTTACTACACCTTGAACATTTTGAGAAAATTTAACACTATAGATTTGAAATAGTCGATTGAAGACAATGAAGACAAGTTGGTGAAAGCAAAAGAGACAAGATGGATTCGTGATCAAAATCAGAGCTTCTTGATTCAAATTTGGACTCCAACAATTGCATTAGACAATAATCATATGTAGACTTGAATAGAAATTGGCAATACTTAATAGTAAGTTGAAAGCAATAACTATTCAGATCTAAAAGTTCCAAATATAAAAGATTAACTAACTAATTTTTAAAAATAAAAATGAAGACACAAGCACAACTCCTAATCATGAGCTTAGTTTCAACTAAAATTTTCACTCCAAATATACTTGGATCCAAGATGTTTTGTAGCCTAAACACCTACATGAAAAAAAAACCTCAACTTTGTTATTTAGTTTTAAAAGTCTAACTAGTAAACAATTTTGTTAGCCATGACCAAAATGTAGCAAATTATGTAATTCTAGCAAAGTTGAAGACATTATAAGATACGTAATTTCAACAAAGAGTTAATCCAAAGTTCTAAAATAACATATGCATGCAATGCCCAATCCAAAATTGAAAATCTTGTGATTTGTCATGGATTGGACTTCTATTCTTGAAAAGGAAGGGGACGCATATTGATTAAACTTTTTATTTTGAACATGAAAGGATGTAAGTGGACTAGACTCTTAGGCTTGAATAACAAAAGGATTTACAAATGGACTGAACTTCTATCTTTGAATATAAAAAGGGGAGGTAAATGGACTGGACTTATATTCCTGAACATTTGTGGATGAGTATGAAAGGGAAGCAAAATTTGGAATGGAATCCTAGTCTTGAACAAGACCTAAACAAGAAAGCTCGATGGAAATGGATTCCTAGTCCTAAACTAGACTCCTACAATGGACTAGACTCTTAGTTGTAGACTAGATTCCTATAATGGACTATATTCCTAGTCTTGGATTAAACTCCTAGTCCTTGACTAGACTTTTGCAATGGACTAAATTCCTAGTCCTAGACATGCTAGGAAAGGGATGCAAATTAGCTAGATTCCTAATCTTGAACAAGACATGGATGAAAGTGGACTAGACTTCTATTCTTGAACAGGAAAGGGAAGTAGATGGACAAAATAAAGAATGCTTCTTGGACAAGGAAACACAAGTCAAATAATAGACTATCAAAATCCTGAAGTCCTGAATGGATTAAAGAGTCCTTAGTAATGAACTTATATTAACTTGTATAGTAATGCAAGGGTTTTACCAAGTTATGAAAATTCCTAACCTAATGATCCATGGTCCTTTGAAACTAGTATGATGGACAAGTTAATAGGTCTCCATTAAACATTCTTGCCCTAGAATCTAAAGGAGTCCTTTCTTCAAATTCGTTATTTCCTATTCAATGTCACTATCTTTTGACATGCCTACAGAAGTTATGAAGTAGACCAAAATATGTAATACTAGCAATAAGAATATGCACATGCGTATTAGCCATTAAGATTCTTGAATCAAGTTAAGGATCCAAACTTTTGGCTTTCAAATTATGGATGGTGTTAGGAACTTGAAGAGAATTACAAAATTGAACAAGTCTAAAGATGACTTCAATGAGTGTTTAAAAACAAGCAAACAAACAAAACTTTGGTGGGACAAAAAAAAATTACCTAGCTCTCTTGTAGGAAATGAATGGCATGTTTCTCCCAAGTTTTTGTAGCAACCAAGTGATGAACAACATCCTTCATGTCTAGGCTAACTCTAGTATCTTCAGTCCACCACTTTATCACACTGCACTTAACATTTTCACTTAAGGCATTGCTCCTTTAGTTTCTATTAGACTTGACCCACTTGATGCCTTCAACTTCATTGTTGAATAACTATGTATGTTCCATTGCTTGCTAGATGGACTTGTAATTCAACCCCACGCAACTCTTTGCTACCTAAATGTTTGAACTACGTTGTGTATAAACAATTGTTGCTACAACAATGTGGCAAGAAAAATAATGATCTTTCCCCTTCCATACTTCAACCCCCCCCCTCCCCCCCTCCCACACTGATTTAAGATTTTCACAAACGGCTTCACATTGGCGTAATTTTTTTTCATATCACTATAAAATTAGGGATTACATGTTGCAAAAATGGTTGCTCCAAACATTTCTCTATGACTTTTTGGTATTATATCCCTTCATGAAAAGTAAACTCATGGAGGGTAAGGCCAACATGTTGAGCAAATGTAAAAATTGCTTGATTTTTAATTATTAAACACACTTTTAGAAGTAGTAAGCAGAGATCCTTGTAACATTACTTCCTTTGCACATTACAATGCTCTATTTTTTGTTTCTTGGCATTCAACTTAAACCTTGCAGCCACCTCTATAGCAAGTCGACGTCTAATGGTCTCCCCCTATAGCCTTTCTTGAATGTTGATTCACCATATGGGCCTTTTGGTAGAAGAAACATCAATCACCGAAACACAAATGTTGAAGAAAATAAAATCAACTTTTGCACTAGATGACTAAACTTACAATCAATGAGTGCAACACATTTGAATCTAAAAACTTTGCAAAATAAATTCAAGTTTGAAACAAAAGAACAAATGTGGGTCCATTTGTTGTAGAAAAAATCTTACCACTTAGTGAATGTAAGAAATTTCTATAGAACATGCATTTTTTGAATTGGTTATCAACACAACAAATTCATCTTAATTCAAATTGTTTGGTATAATGATGTCTTGCAGAAATATGAGAAGTTGTGCTGCAAGAAGAAAACAACCAACACCACAGTTCAAACAATGAAAAAAGTGAGATGATGCCAAACCTTATGCTTGTATTAAGTTAAAACCATCATTGACATATGCATATAACTATAATCTAACACTACAAAATTTGCAATTTGAAAGAAGTTTGATAAATTCTTACAATGCACACAATGCACAATACCCAAGCTTGAAATCCAAACCATGCTTCAAGGCCATTATTAATTGAAATCTCCCATAAGTTGTTAAAGTTCACAAATCATGGTTCAAAGATGTGTATAATGTGAGGAGGAATCTTTTTAGAAAGCTTGAAAAACATTTCGATAAACTTTAAAGGTCTTCCCCCCAAACACTTAGGCTTTAGATTCGTTATGATTTAGGATGACCTAAAATGTAGGACATGTCCTAGTTTATTCATTAAAACCCTCCAACTATTGAACTATTTTTACACATGTAAATGGTTTTAAACTATCATGTTTTTTTACCCATGTCTATGGGCCTTCCTTATAAGCTCTTTATAAGCCTGTTGAGACCAAACAATATTTTAATAACCATTTTTAAAGTGTCCTAATCCTTGTAGCCAAATTGTCTTATTTTTCCTAAACTTTCCTTCTTCTTCTTGGTGCAAAAAGTATTCATCCATTGTGGTTCATTTTGTTGCCAACAAATGTACCATGAATAACTTTATCGGTGGCCTAAACTTGATACAATTTGGAACAAAAATGATATTCTTATCTATTCTTTTTTTGTCAAAGTGTATAGTGGGACAAGGGTCCTAAATTTTTTTTAGGACATTTAAAAACACTAAAATTCATCCAAATCACAAATTATTAATATTATTTTAACCATGAAATATGTGGGTGTTTAATGACCAAATAAAAAATAATAACCGACAAATGTGGTAAACATAGTGTTCATCCAAAATGATGACTTTATAATGATTTTCAAGCAAGACATTCCTTTTGTGTACCCCAACCATGAATGTATCATAAAGGAAAGGTCTAAATTTAACTTTCAAAGAAGAAACAAGACAAGATTATGTGATTCAAAAATAAGAACACAAGAATTAAGAACAAAAACACAAGATGTGCAAAACAAATGTGAAAACATATCTCTATTATGTTAACATATGTAAACATGAACATGAAAAGAACATGACAAGGCTATGGTGCAAGATTGTTCCTAAAACTAATGTTGAATAGACTGATGGAAATGAGGAGTCCTATTTTAATTTATACCCCTTTAGGGACCTAGCTCAATGAAACTTCCAAAGAGGCTTCTATGTATGCATGGAATAAAAAAGCTTATTCAAAATTTTCTGAATTGATAGTCAATTATGAGTTAAGTAAAACTTAACTAAAAATTAACTAGGACTTAATTAGGAGTTAATTAGGAGTTAACTGAACTTAATTAGGACATAATTAAAAATTAGCTAAAAATTAACTGGGACTTAATTAAGATTTAATTAAAACTTAATTAAAAAGTAATTAAAATGAATTGATATTTAACTAAAAGTGAATTGGAAGTGAACAATGAATCAAATGAAAGTTAATTATGGAAGTTAATTAAAAATGAATTAAAAGTTAGGTACAAGTTTATTACAAGTCATGGATGATCATTCAAATGAATGAACTCATGGCATTAGCATCTATGACATCACTTCCCCTTTTAACGATGCGTTCCACAAGGAACGAACTTGGGTTTGTTCAAATATTGTTGATGAAACTCATGCACCTTCTCCATAACATTTGATAGGTTCTTGATTGGTCCCCAAGTGTGTTCATTCACATCATACCCATGCCAATGAACAAGATACTAGGGTTGATGATTAGAGACCCGTGAATCCAAAATGTCCTCCACTTCATATGCTTGTTCACCATCGACTTCAATAGATGAAAGGGGATCATGGATTCTTCTTGGAATGGTAGATGCGTGGTAAGGTTCAAACAAGGAAACACATAAAACATAGGATGGATTCTCATAGAACCCGAAAGCTTGAGTTAGAAAGTCACAACATTGATTTATTTCACAATGAGGAATGGACCTAGCCTTTGATGATTCAACTTCTTTAATGGCCTTGTTGTCTTGATATGGTGTCATCAAAGCCAAACCTAGTCCCCGACCTTGAAGCTGGGTTGTTCCTTCGATGTTCATCAACATTCTCCTTATATCACCTTCATGTTTTTTAAAAATTAAATACAAGTTGAAATCGAATATCCGCTAATCACATGGCTTGATCTTTAGCTATTGGATTCATGACTTTGTGCACACCTTGATAGTCAAACTTGGGGTGCAAACCATGATTTGCAAAGAAAGGTGTTTGGTAGGTTGATGAATGCATTGTGTTGTTCTAAGCAAACTCTACCATGGTTAAAAGTTTTGACCAATTATTTTGATGATAATTAATTGTGTATCGTAAATACTACTCCAAAATTTGATTGACTCATTTTATTTGCCCATCTATTTGGGGGTGGAAAGTTGATGACAACTTCACCTTCACACATAAAAGTTCAAAGAATCATTTCTAAAACTTGGATGCAAATTAAAGCCCATGATCAAAAATGATATCTTTAGGAAGACCATGATACCGAAAAACATGATTAAAGAATAACTTGGTTATCCTTTTGTCAGTTATTATTTTATTACATGAAATGAAATGACCCATCTTTGTCAAACAATCCACCACCACCAAGATGGAGTTATAAGAACTAGAAGGTGGGAGGTCTATGATGAAATCCATGGAAATCAAAGACCATGAGGATGTTGGGATCGATAATGGTTGAAGGAGACCATGAAGGTAATGACAAGGATTTTTTGTTCAAGCATAAACATCACAAGATCTAATAAACTCTTTCACATACTACCAAAGCTATGACCATGAATAATTTTGAGACATTAACTCCATGGTCTAGTTGAATCCAAAATAACTTACAACCAAAGCATTGTGCCTAACTTAGAGAATTTGAAGTCGCATTAAGCCATCTTAAACATACAAAAAACCATCATAATAAAGTAGACTATTTTGAAACTCAAACTTAGCATGATCATTGGAAAAATCATGGACTTAATGATGACTCCTTAATTGGCCTTGGATGCCCATAGCAAGAGGATCTTTCTTCAAATTTTCATGAATTTGACAAAAAAAGGTTTTGTCATCATGAATTATTGACAATGCTTAAAGTCAAAAATGTTTAGGTTTGAAAATGACATCACATTATTGTTCATAGGTTGCATCTCCTTCCTTAACATGAGGTATGAGCGACGAGACAATGCATTAAGTTTCCCTTGTCGGCCCCCAAGGCAATATGTGATGACAAACTAAAATTGAGACAAGGATAATGCCCATCGAGCTTAATGTTGATTCAAAACACAAGTTGTCATGAAATACTACAAGTTCTTATGGTCTAAATACATAGTGATTTCATGTTGAGCCCCTTCAAGTAAATGATGGCACTCCTCAAAAGAATCCACCATGGTTAAAAGTTATTTATTATGAATCTTGTAATTAATTTCTATAGAGAAAATTTACAAGAATACAAATTGACATGATGAAGAAGATTATTTTTTCCAAGTTATGAGAACATGGTGCCTATTACAAAGTTGAAAGTGTCTATCTCTAAAACAAAAGGTTCGGAAGGGTTTACATGAATCAAAAGTGGGGTAGCCATGAAAGAAGTTTTTAAAGGTTGAAATGCATTATCAACTTCAAATCCCCAAGAAAAAGGTTGATCTTTCCTCGTCAACTGAGTGAAAGGGGTCACTAGTGAATAATACTAGGTAATGAAACATTGATAACAATTGACAAATCCAAAAAACATTGGACATTTCAAATAGAAGCTAGAGTAGCCCAATCAACAATGGTCTGAACCTTATGAAGATCCATGTGTGACACGCTCCCAAGTCCCTAGTTAGCCCTAAGTTGGGCCTAAGTTACTCAAATTGCGGAATTGTGGGGGACTTAGGGCACGCTCCCAACTCTCAGCACTAAAAGGGGTAGAGGGGCGTGTTGAAGCTCCGGAATGGGATTAAGAAGAAGTGACAAGCTATTCACTTACTCGAACCTGCTTCAAACCAATCAACAAGTTGGTTGGTTCGCATTTTGGGGCACCCTTGGTGCTAGGACAAGCCATGGGCAATTCTAGACTCACTTGACTCACCACGGCCCGGACTCGGGGGAAGCCACCACCTTCCCCCATATAATATTTTATGTGCCTCTCCGCCGCACTTGCATCTGAATGACACTTTTTCCCGAGACTCCCAAAGCGGAGTTTCGAAATTGTCCCGGTTTGGACTCCCGGGACTTTGGGCGTTCATAACTTCTCGTTCCAACCTCCGATTGGGACAAGGTTTAAAGAAAACTTGTAGCTCTCCTTAAGAGCTTTTCAACAGTGTGTTGCACTCCACCTGCACACACCGGGGTCGGGTTGATTCCCGACTTTTAGTGGTTGGGAGTCAAACTGCTAGTTTGGCTCCTAACCTTTCTTTCAACCATAACTTATGCTGTAAATGTCCAAATGGCTCATGCAAATCCATTTGTGCATCTACACTTCAAGACCTTTCCAAGGGTATAAAGAACACCTCAATGTGAGGTATTTTGACCCCTGCAATCACGTTCTGAATTATCAAGAATCCCGAAGGACTCCCAAGTCCCATTTTCGGGAATGTGAGCGGCGACCTCACACTTCCCTGAAAGTGGGGTTGCGACAATGTGAATGTCATCTCCAAAAATGACATAACCCAAGAATTCCATTTCAAATTAATGGAATTCACACTTTTCTAATTTGGTGTAAAGTCCAACCTCTCAAAACTTCTCCAAAACTATACATACACGGCGTTCATGGTCCTCCATTTTTTTGAGAAAATGAGGATGTTATTGATGGAATAGACTACAAAATCATCCAAGTATTCATGAAAGACATTATTCATCAAATGTTGGAAAATAAAAAGTGCACTAATAAGGCCAAATGGCATCATAACATATTAAAAATGGTCATAACGGGTTCTAAACGTCATCTTCCATTCATCGCCTTTTCAAATGTGCACCAAGTTGTATGCTCCACATAGATCAATCTTGGTGTACACCTTCGCATGATTAAGTTGGCCCAACAACCATGAGATTAAGGGCAAAAAGTACCGATTTTTTATGGTGAGTCGATGCAGTCCACAATAATCAATACACATTTGCAAAGAGCCATCTTTCTTTTTGATAAAAAGGATAAGAGCATTGGTTGAAGACTTTGAATATCAAATGAACCCTTTCTTGAAGTTTTCATCAAGGTATTCACAAAGCACTACAACTTCATCTTGTGACAAATTATAAATAGGTCTAAATGGAAATTGCACTCCTTCCAAAAGATTAACTTGAATGGTGTAGTCGTATGGTTGATGCCTGGGCAAGGTGTCTACATTTCTTTCTTAAACACATCCTTGAATTCTTGGTACTAGGAAAGAATTTTATGTGGATGTCGCTCAACATTTGGTGAAGGAAGAACATAAATCAAGAATGCATCTCCTCTTGTGGTAGCCTTCATGAAGGTTTTTGTTCCAACAAACAAAGGCTTGGGGCATCTAAATCTTCTTGTACCATCTAGGTCTTCCTTTTGCTTCAATTTTTACATGTTTCTAACGAAGGTTTAACACTTCAGGGCCTTGTGCTACGGTGTTTCAAAGTGAAGATTCCTTATATGTTAATCCACTCATGGATTATGTAAAATAAGCCAAGACAATCTAATGATGACATGATTTTTTGGAGATGAAATGACATAGAAGACAACCTTGCTAGTGTGGGAACTAATGGTAACATCTAATGGTTTAGTTTCATGTGTGATTTGTCTTGATGAAAAGCTCTGACCATCAATGACCTCAACTGGCACTAGTGTGTTCTTTTCCACTAAAGCCAACTTATATTTTCACACCAGTTCATTATCCATTAAACATGCTAATGTGCAAAAATAAAGAAATGTTTGGGCTTCCATCATCACAAGTTTACTACATTTGATAATTGTTGGCACCAAAAAACATGGTGTTGGGTTTGAAGATAGGTTAGGACCATTTTCATCACATGATGCATTAAAGTGCATCCTCACAATCCCTATTGGAACTAAACATGCTTGTTTTTCAACTCTTCTGGTTGTGGATTGGTAACATAAATGGCACATGTTACATGTGGTCCACACTTCTTTGGACATTCACAAGTAACATGACCTAGTTTTTCATAATACAAACAAAGATTATTTGTACATCAGTGATGTTTCTTTTGCTCTGTGAAGGGCTTGAATCTTGTCTCATCAATCTACATGGGATCATCTTTTGGCGAGGTTGCCGAAAGCTAGGCTAACATTGCAAGTGAAAAATTATTTTGTGTTGCCGATGGTGCAAAATTCCTTTATGTTGTTGATGTGGGTTCATCGCACCTCTTTTGTCAACGGTCAAAAAACGTGTTGTCACATCAAACAGCTTGTGCAATGGCCTAACTCAATGTTGAAGGGTCAACAAGGTGAGTAACAAATCCTTCACATCACCTTATAACCTAAACTAGAACTAATTTATGAGTGTTGCCTCACCCCATGAAATATTGCAAGCCAACTATTTGAACTTCGATGTATATACCATAACTGAATGTGATCTTTGACAAAGAGATCATATCTTGATGTTAGACATGTTTTCTTTGTCCAAATTTCCAAAGATGGCATTGAACTCTTCAAGAAACGTTTCAAAGTTGTTGAACAAAGGTGATTGATGTTCCAACAAAGGTGTGAACCAAGTAAGGGCCATGCTTGACAACAAGGTGCCAATGAATCCAACTTGAATTGGGCTAGTTAGATATCGATGAAAGTGAAGTTGAACAACTAAACACACTTGGTTGACAAAACCTTGAAACTTTGAACATGTGCCATCAAATTTGTCAAATAAGCTGATATATGGTTCCTTTGGTTGGGGTTATTTTGCCGAAATGCATCCCAAAGAGGTCAAAACTTGATTGGTTTGCAAATGAGCAACAAATTCATGAAGTGCTTGATTTTCATGTTCAAAATTCCTAAGGATAACAAAGACTTCTTCCAAGATTGTGCTTAAAACTAATGTTGAATAGACTAAAGGAAATGAAGGGTCCTACTTCTATTTATACCCCATTGGGGACCTAGCTTAAGGAAACTTCTAAAAATGCTTCTATGTGTGCATGGAATAAAAAAGCTTCTTGAGAACTTTCCTAATTGAAAGTCAATTATGAGTTAATTGAAACTTAATTGAAAGTTAACTAGGACTTATTTAAGAATCAACCAAGAATCAACTAGGAGTTAACTGGATTTAATTAGTATTTAACTAAGAGTTAACTAAGAGTTAATTAGGACTAAATTCGAATTTAACTAAAAGTTAACTCAAAATTAACTTGGACTTAACTAGAACTTAACTAAAAATTAACTAAAAGCGAATTAAAACTTAACTAAGAGTCAATTAAAAATAGATTACAAGTCAAGTGAAACTTAATTAGAAATTAACTAAAAGTGAACTGAAACTAAATTAAAAGTTAGGTATAAGTTTATTACAAATCATGGATGATCATTCAAATGAAGTAATTCCATGGCATTGGCATGCATGATAGGCCAAGGAGAAAGAAAGTTTCACCGCTAAGGATAGAGAGAGCTTCAATGCTAGGGAGAAAGAGACATAACAATGGCCAAGGAGAAAGAACGCATTTCATCAAAATGGAGAGAGAAAAAATGATGGCCAAGGAGAAAGAAACCGCTTTTGCAACAAGTGAAGAACACGTGCACCCCCAGGATGCGTTACAACAAAGAGGAAAAAGAGAGAGCACGATGGCCAGGGAAAAAGGGAGAGAAATTCAACAAAAAGCAAAGAGAAAGCACACCCTTGGGATGTGTTGCAACAAAAGCAAAGAAAGAAAGAGCGATGGCCACAAGGAGAGAGGGAGATTTGGTAGAGGGAAAAGTATGTGCACCCCCGAAATATGTTGCGACAAATAGGAAAGAAAGAGCTTCAATGCCAAGGACAGAAAGGGTTTCAATGCCTGGGAAAAATAAAGGGGTTTTGTTGAGGGGAAAGAGCATGCACACCCTTGGGATGTATTGTAAAAGAGAAGAGAGAGAGCGGATGGCTAGGGGGAAAGTGAAAGAAATTTGATAGAAGGGAGAAAACATGCAAACCCCCAAGATGCGTTGCAACAGAAAAGAAAAAGAAAGCTTCAACATTAGGGAAAAAGAAATAGAGTTTCAATGTTAAGGAGAAAGAAAGAAAACTTTAATGTTAAGAAGAAAGAAAAAGCTTCAATGTTAGGGAGAGAAAGAGCATGGACAAGGAGAGAAAGAAAGGTTCGATAGAAGGGAAAAAGAAAGTGTGTGTGATGGCCAAGGAGAGAGAAAGACCTTTGGTAGAGGGGAGAGAGCACACGCACCCCTGAAATGTCCTACAACACAAAGGAAAAAGAGAGCAATGGCCATGGAGAGAGAACATTTCAATAGAAGGGAGAGATGGGTGCATAAACAACACCGACTTACAACGGATGAAATCGAAAAGTTCGAAACTTGAGGGAACACTTACAACCAATGGAAACTTTAATGCCTTCACTCGTCCCTTGTTTCATAACCTGTACACCCATGAACAATAGGTTAGTGAGATCCCTAAATAAAAAGAAATGTAAAAAGGAATTGCAAGCTTGGCAATGATTCCAGAATAGGCTGAAAAAGATCCTTGGTCCATCACAAAAACCACAAAGCACACCAAAAGAAGGAGCACTTCAACGACATTAATGTCTCCAACAATGTTGAAAAACAACAAACCCAACAAACTCTTGTTGCAATGCATAGGAGAAAAACTAAAACCCTAAGTTCGTGGCACCCATTTTAGTTTAGCAAATTAACGTTAATGGAACAACTTTTTTGCTATGACTGTTGATTGGTTTTTTTTTTGACATTTTTAATCTTGGCCTTTCATGCATGATGAATTGTTTTGTATGAAAAAGTTAATGGTGTTGGCATCCATCTAGTTTGAAAATAAAATGTATGTTGTCCACTTCAGCAAATTGAAAATTAATCATGCAATGTGATGTGTTTGTTGATTAGTCACCCATGTGTTTACTTTGTATTTTTTCCAGCTTTTAAAGGACCCATACTTTGAATGGGCATATCTCCATCATTTTTCAACCGTTCGATGTGATTTAAGCAATTATGGATGCACCTAGAACTTATTTACAAAAAATATTTGAACAATAGGACGAGCCAAATACTTGATTGGTTGTTATTTTGTGCTGAGTGCTTAAATGTACAATAACCGACCTAGCTACCCTACTTGGTTGTGATTGATGATTACTAGTTGGAACAATGCACATTGTTGTGGGAATTTGAATGAACAAACAACAATGTGCACATTTGGATGAACTTAAGCCTTAATTTTATTTTTTAAGTTATAAAACAAGGAATATTTGGATGAAGTTAAAGCCTTGACTTTAAAATTTTAGTTATGAAGTAGGAAATGTTAAATGTCATATTAGTGCCTCTTTGAAATGCAAAAGGCACGTTACCTTTTGAAAGGCATATTTCATTTTTTAAAATTACATTTCATTTTCGGGGTGCACATTTCATTGCATATTGTCATTATTACACAATCTACCTTAGGAGTCAGGCTTTACATTACGTAAGGCCCAAGTAGGGCCCATTCACGCTTTACCTTTCGTACGGCTCGTGAGTGAGAATATTCCTGAAATAGGGTCTGATAAGGGTGGAGAGGGCATTTCTGAATTGCAGGCCAGTGTTTTTTTTTTCCTTTCAATTTCCTGATGGAACCAGGGTGGCGAGCATCCCTGGCAGATTCAGACGGATTTCGCCAGGTTGGCGACATTTTTTCAAGGAACTATTAAAACAGCAGGCCCCAGTAGACATAAATGTGGCGACACTCAAAACACAATTTGGGATCCCTTTTAGGCGATTTAAAATGCAAACCCCCCCGCCCCGTTCCCCCCCCCCCTCTCTCTGTTTCCCTTTGTACTGGTACTGGTAGCCAGGGTTTTTTAAAAAGTAAAAATCTGGCGATAATTTGCCAGGAAAAAAAAAAGGCTGCTGCGGGCCGACGTTGGCTTCCGCCTCCTCAGGGCCCTTATTTCAGGTATGCCCTTACCTTAGGGCCTTACAGTAGGCCCTTAACCTACATAGAATTATTCTTGCGACACTGCCGGCGTCAGGAAGCGGGAGGCGGGAGAGCAGACGGCCCGACGCGCCATCGTTTTGTTTTGCTACGGAATTGCGCCTCTTGTCTTCCTCCCAATTTCATGCTGATTCCTGCGAGAAGATCTTCCCATCCTCCAGTGATGTCTTGACAGTTTTTTAAAAATAAAATTGCATGTTTTCTTTTTTGTTTTTCGGGTGGAGATTTTGGAGATTTCTGTCACTTAGGAAAGTTTAGGAGAGCAATATTGACATGTGCAGGCTTATTTCTGATTTGATCCCGCGTCTGTCGACGAGCTGTCGCGAAGCTACTTGATGAGGATACAGGGGGCATCATCCTTGGATTTTGAAAACGTTGGCGGTTCTCTCAGAGCCCTTCGCAAAAGTGAAATTCCAGTGTGAAGCGCGGAAATGGCCTGTGACCCGTTTGCTTGAAAAAATCACTGGCGTTCATTGAGAACTTCAATTTCGATGTGTGGAGCTTTTTGTACTCTGAGGACTGGAGAGTGCTTTGGAAGACTGCATATATCCTCCTCATGCATGCATCGGGATTGGCTCGAATTTTTGGACGAGCGGCTTCGGTAAGCTGTGACAACTTACCGTTTTATGCCTTCACAACTATGATTATCTCCCTCCGGAAAACAGTTCCGTGTGGAAATGCAGATCGCAAGGGTGATAAGCAGGCGTCTCTCTCCCTCATTTTCACCATCGTGCTGTGGAACTCGTGTCCCAACCCTAATCTTCCGATTTCCAGGTACTCTATATGCTCTGAGAACTTCTAGATTTTTTCCTGCCAATTGGTCATTCAATATTCACGTTAATGTTGAAGGATCATATACATGCCTTTCTTGCAATTTTCAGCAAACCAAATTACAGGGATCATTTTCTCCATCTTCTGTTCAGTCCATCTCCATGCAGATTTTTTCATTTTTTTTTCAATAGCGGTGACATTGATTCTGCCAACAAGCATGAGATCTCTTAGTCCACTTAGGGTTTCTGCCTCCTCGCCCAAGTGTCCCAGTGAGGTCTTGGAAGTTGGAAACTCCAAGGTTCCTACAGTTCTGAGAACTCATTGCTGATTAACCCACTATGGTCGGATCCACTATTATGGTTACCATATGGCATTCACTCTGCTGTATTTGCAACTTGTGACTAATTGCAGATTTGTAATCAGTTTTAAGTGGTAGATTCTTTTTGATGCTGTCTGATGACAGAGTCAATCAAGCAAGGTACACAAGTCCAATTGGAAGGTGAACTGTTAGTCCTCTGGAAAGGTTTTGTACCCAGGATTTTGGTGCTTGTACCTGAACTGACTGAACCTTTCTTGCAGCTGTACGAAATCAGGTTGATTTGTTCAAGACAGGACAACCAGAGCTTTGTTCAACACGGCTACTTTCCACAGCGACAAGGCTTTGGCAAGATACTCATTTGAGATTGTTCAAGCAATTTCCATCAGCAGTGGGAGGGGTTGGTGAGTGCTCCAATCCAGATGCGGAATTGGATCTTTGCACAATCCAATCTGTATATTTCCCATGGAGGAGAGTAATTATTAACTTGTGGGGGCTAGAGTTTTGCCTCTTCCTGGTTCTTTTGTTCTTTAGATCTGGTTGAGAGCTGAGGAGTCATCTTTGCAAAGTTAAACATTGAAAATTGAATACAGCTGAATACAGATTGAGTACCCTAGGGTTGGGGGCTCCATAGCATGTCATGAAATCTTGTGAATCCCAGTTACCTGCAGAGGCTAAGATCTCAATCTATCAGTAGGTGTATGTTATGCAATTGTGTCCTTAACAGTCTGCAAAAATTCTTAAACTTTTGATGTGATCTTATTTGTGCTCTTCTGTTGTTCCTATTGTCTCAAACTTTTCTGCTTGGTCAGGCCGATCCCTCTACGTACATGGAAACAGGGCAGTTCTCTTGCTAGTCTAATTGTTGTACTTTGGTGTACTTCAACTATTCAATAGCTGATGTTACTTCACCCAACAGTCAAGGAACGCCTGGGGCTACTCTTAATGCAGGTTGGCTGAAAAACTGTCTACCCCTAGTGCAAGGAAGACTCCTTGTTCTTGTGTCACAGAGCTCACAAAGATTTTTAAATTAACACCTTGACCTATGCACAGGTAGGAGATGTCACGTAATGAAGATTTTGGGGCTCACAACCACAATCTATCTATCAAGTTGGCAACGATCACCAAAGACCCTAATTTGCAAAGGGAGTAAGTATTCTCTTTGGAATTGTATCAATCAAAGCCCCAACTGACTACCTATTTTCCAGTGCTTTTTTAACAGATCTGGAGTTTGTTCTGCCAACAAATTGGCTACATATTTTCCCATGGAACAGTCTATACTTAGACACAGCTTCTGTTGAAATGTGATTGTGGACTTGATTCTGCAGCATCCCCTATTGTGCTTACTTGTTCTTCTGAACTTTTACTGGCTGATTTGGTTAAAATTCTCATAGTAATGAGACAATCACATACAAGTTGGGACTCGAATTTTGGAGCTTCTGCAATTTTCTTTTGTCTCAAGTTATCACATGGGTATTATCATGAAAGCTGCATAAACACTCATGTTTTGCAATTCCTGTTTCTAAACCATACATCTGAGCATGCTAATTTGTAGCTAAAGGGCCTCTTTCAGCTAGCTAAAGCAGTTTCTGTTCCATGTTGCAGTTCAGCAGCCAAAAACTCCAGACCTCTCCATCAAAGAGACAGTCATCAGTACAGATGAAAAGGAAAATGCTGGGTTTTTTGAGAGGCTGAAGTGGTTAAAGTGGCTCTGGGTGCCTATGTTGGTGTTGCTTTCAGTGTCTATGGGATCTCAGTATCCTGTTCCAGTGGTTGTAGCTGTTGGTTTCCTCTTATGGAGTACCAAGCCCTACCCTGCCTCCATTTACAATTGGGTTGAAAAGGTTGGACAATTTAGCCCTTATCTTATGGTCACTAAACTTTTGGACCTTAAAGATGTTGGAGAACAGTTACAGTTAGTAGTACATGCAAACTTCTCTGCTATTTATTGCAGTTTGCATGGATTCTGATTTTGATCCTTTTCTTTGTCTGGTTCTATTTAAAGAGGAGATTGCAGGATACTCTTGAGAAGTGGGGTGCAAATGGACTGAAGAGTAGGGTAAGCATTGCTTTACCTTCATTTTATGGTTATGAGCACTTCAATATGCTGATATGGTCTGTTCTGTCTCTACACCATAATACACCATAATGATCATGAGCCCTTGAATGCTCCAAAGGTCAGAATGGTTTGAATTCTTCAATGCATTAACTGTCCAATTCATCTGTGTCACATAGCAATTTTCTTGAGGGGGACAGCATGTCATAGGGGAGGTCCAAAGTGATTAGGGTGATGATTCAAGACTGTGGTTTCATGGGAGGAAGTGTTACACTATTCTCTGGAAGCTAAAATCATTATCAAGACTGAATAATGTAACTAAAGAGTGAGTCTTGTTATCTTGTATCCTCTGTGCTAACTCTTAGATCTTTGTGGTTCTCACAGCTCAAAGCAAAAGCAACAGTGATGCATGTGGAGGTGCGAGATTACATGTTTTTCTGTCTTGCCCGAGTTACATCAATTACCCAAAATGCAACCATGGTGGGGATTTTTGGTGGCTGGTGGGTTTTGTACTCATCGTCATCCTCCATCACTGCAGTTGGTCTGAGCTCGCTTTTGCCCACCCCACCTCCAATCCTGTTCAAGTATCTCCAGCAATTTGAATCTGAGATACTTGACCAAACCTTTGCTATGCCCAGCTGATGGTTGACCATTGTTGATGCCTGATCTCAACACCTGAATCAAAACAAAAGAAGACGTTGTTGCTAGCCAGAGCTGGCATGACTGCCTTGTCCATAAACCAGAGGTACCATTTTGTTCTTGGTGGGGTTTGGCTCTATATGATTGCAGCACCTGACCTTCCTGGTTGGACTCTCATCCTGATACATTTTCTGGCCTAAGCTGCATAAGTTTACAATTCAGAAGGCATCTGGTTTATCAACCCAGTTCAGCACAGTAAAAAGCTGAATCAGTTTCCTATCTTAAGGCTTGTATTTTATCAGGATTGTACTCACTGGGTTGGTGTGTCGGTGAAAGCTTGCTGTGTAGTAGCCACTTCTTAGGCTGCTGTGGATAGCCTCCTTTCTGTATTTGGTGACTTGATCAAATTTCAAATCTGATAATTTGAGCCCTTCTCTTTCCTTCTGAGTTTCAATTTAATGCTTTAGTTTCTGTTGTCAGCTAAGTAGGATGTGGGTGCTCTTCCTGTGTTGGCAAGTCTTATTTCCATAGCACAAATTAACCTCATGAGAAAATATTCACCAGATCTATGTTCTTATCTATGGGAGCTCAGGACCAGTTGCCCTCCAAGGGTTTGCTTTATTGTTGTTAGAACAGCACAAAAAGTAATGATATTGAGCACTGCAGACCATTATAGTATTGGAAAACCTTCTGTGGCACAGAACACATTTTGTGCAAATTGTTAGACTTAGGAGGGGCTAGAACTTGAACAGAAAAGATCATAGATGTGAAAGTCACTGAAATTTGGGCTTCTTGTATATATGGTCTGCTTTATTCAAGTTCCAAGTTCTACCAATGATCCTATATGCAGACTTACTGCCTGGGCATTAACAGTTTGATCTGTTTAGTCGGATTGTAGAGGGCTTAAGGTATCATATGCTCTAGTTACTCATTAGCAGAGGGGATCCTTCTGGTTGCAAATGCAATACTCAACCTTTTAAAATGCTTCTTGCTGAGGAACTAAGAGTGGTTGCATTCTCTGAATGAAAATTGCCTCATCTTTCACAAATTTCAGTGATTTACTGAAATTTGCCTGGAGCATATGCATTGTGTTGTAATAACACAGCCCATTGGGATGGCACTATAAAGTGTATATGTACGTATGTATGAAAAATGCGAGTACATATATGTACGAAGTATAGAAGTATTTACACTCTTGAATAGAAGGGGTGAGAATCCTATCGTAGAGTTTATTAATATATATACCAAAAAGAAATCGAAAGAAGAGAAGCGTTTGTAGTCCAACGGTTAGGATAATTGCCTTCCAAGCAATAGACCCGGGTTCGACTCCCGGCAGACGCAGCAAAAATTTTAAACGATGTTTGCATTTTGGCGTCCGATCAACTGGATGGAATTTTCAGTTTTTTTAATTGATGAGGGTTGTTGTGTTTCCTCTTTTTTCTGTTTGCTATTGTGTTGTCAGATCCTAATGACAAATCTCAAAATTCTTTTCAGATTGACTTAGATTGTCAGTGAAGAAGTTCTAAGTACACACACACACACACACACACACACACACATATACATATATGCTGAAATCTGAGGCTGCTCTGTTTATCCATGTAGGTTTTCTCTTCAAGTTCTCACAATCTATTTCTCTGTCTACAGTTTGGATACATTGTTTTGACATCTGGAATCATGGATCATTATGAAGCAAGCAGTACTGGGTTTTCTTCTCCTGACTTCTAACCTTACAGGTGAATATGGCTTAAGTTTGGGTGGTCAGGATCAAGGGTGGTGCAATGGTTTTAAGAAGATGTTGGGTGGAGATACAGAAGAATGATATTTGTCCTTTACTTGCTAATTTATGAATATTTTCCCCCACTGAAGAAGTCTTCATCACATGCACAACAAACTCAATTTTCATTTCTGCACAGGATGCTTAGGTGAAAGTTTAGCAGCCCATTTGTTACATACAGTCCATTTGCATGCTACAGAGCTAAATCTGTGATTTGAACAGGCTCCCATTGAGTACTCAATTGTGTGCCTATTGTATTAAGTATTTAATGATTTCGCACTGAGTATTCAAACAACTTCCCTTCTTTTGTTTGCTTACAAATCAAATTCTGGAGTGTAGGATATAGAACACTCATTTTCTTTTGTTATTTATTCAATTTAATTTCTGGCACAGTTGCATCATTTTTGTTCTTTCTTTTCTTATCTGGGTAGTTGCCCCAAAAGATGGTTCTTACCCAGGTACCACAGAAACTACACAGATAAGACTACCCATGATGCAGATTCAGAAAAATGGAGAAGTGGTGACTGCAAAACTTTGGATAAGTTATTGGAGTTCATGTAGAAGAGTAATCCACATGAAACAGATTGCTGTCCAAAACTTGTAGGGTACAGAAACTAGACTCCCATATGCACTGCCACATGTGGAGATGCAAACTCAAAACTTCAATCAGTCATCACCCATATGAGCTGAACCCATGAGAGCTGTTCATCAATTTACTACCTGGCTGTGCACATTTGTAGACTTTAGACCTCTGTGTACCTAAGACAACAAACACTTACATGCACAGTCCTCCCATACTTGGCAGAGATCAAGATGGAAAGCCCTCTCTTCAAATCTGCTACATCTTGATGCACAATGGAATATAATTCCAACCTAGACCTTAGCTCTAATTCTCTACATGTTCTGTGTAGAAGAAAGATATTGTGTAGCCTTTTGTTCCAGTGGATCATGCAAGAACATATTCCCTCATCAACAGAAGAAAAAATGTTATGTTTCATGCTTTGGCATGATCATCTTCAGAGTATGGAGGCCTACAGTGCAATTTTCCATAGCCCACAATAGTACTTAAAAAACCCTGATTCTGACTTTGGATCTATTTCAAAATGACCATCACCAATCTAAGTATTTCTGTAAGGTGTGTAAGGTCTAGGATCGGACTTGACCCTAATTGGCATCTGCAACACAAACTGCATATAAAAAGCTACCAATGTGAGAATTCAATCTCTTAGAGGAAAAAGAAAACCCTCCCATGAATCCATGTCTCAAACCCTTGTGAGCCCACATTAGCAAAATGGATGCACTTCAGCTTCTGCCAGGGATAAAAAACTGAAGGGAGAAAACAAGGAAATTGAGTATCAAACACTGGTGCTTGTCATGATGCTCTAAAAAACATGAGGAACTCTTCCTCCATGATGTGTGTATCACCGACAATGACAAGGCTATGCAAAGGTGGGCCAAAGTCAATGTCCAGCAGCTCCTTCATGGATCCTGCAACTATCTTCTGTGAGCTTGTCCCCAGACGCGCTAAACCCACACATAGTGTATCTTCATTGTACACTGCAGCTTACAACTCCCCAAAATAGTCAAATATCCACACAATACAAGAGTCTTTTACAAAATTCACATCCAAAAGTTAGAACCTAGATGAACAGTGGATCTTTGAAAAATTGCATTCAAAAAAAAATTTCAACATGTCCTTGCACCTTTTTCTTGTCGTGTTTCCTCAATCTCAAGGAGCTGTCCCAATGCTGTGTTAATGCTCATGTACTTGGGTGGTTCATACTCCTTTTTCCCCCTACAAAACAAAGAGCCCTCATTCAGAACATGAGAGATTACACATTTCTAGCTCAGAGAAAGACACAGCCCATTGATGTAGTAGGCCGTTCATTGTCTCAAGAATCACCATCAAGAGAGCAGAAAACAATACTCTTTTATATTTGTGCATTCTGAGAATGCAAGATGCAAGTGCATAATCTATTGTAAAAATGCTCCTGAATCCATATCATGCTTCTTGTTGCTTGCTATCTCATCCAGTCATTACCAAATCAAAGAACTTGATTCTGTACTCGAAGGGCAAGTGCCTCACATTAAAAACATATTACACATGTTTAGGGTTTTAGATTCAGGTTTACAAAGCCTGTTTCATGTCATGTAATGGTTTTGGCACACATGCTCCCATTTTTCTCACCTACACAAAGCTTCCATGGATTGCTCCTTCACTCGGATATCTGCAATTAACAGCCCAGAATTGCAAAGATGAAACACCACAACCAAACACTACCTGAAGAGGAAACCACTACCCTGCAGTGAAACTGCCCTGCCTAGGAAGCTTCAATTCATTCATAGATTGGCAAGCATGCAAAGTTCCAGAATGTGAGGTGCTGGAACAAAATTGCGGAGATGGAACAGAGATGTTTCAGAGAATGACTCCACGATGAATTTGTGTCCAGTGAGCAGCAAATACATTACCCAGTAGACACAAAGTGTGCAATCCAATTGTGTGATTTGCCTTGATTTTGTCATAGAAGCTAGCAGGTCGCCATGTCTCTGTGAAAAAAGGTATGGAAATTGCCTCCCCAAACCGGTAAAGCTGCAAACCACAAGCTCCCACAGCATTCATAATTGATGCATTGTGCACCACTTCCACTGCCACTCCCAACTTCTTTGCTCTCACCAGCAAATCAGAATGTGTTGTTGCCCTATAAATCACCAAAAGGGAGACCACACCCACCCATAAGAATTAAATCAAGCCTTGAACACATAAACACAAGGATTACACTCTTGAGATCCCTGTCCAACATCAAACCTTCCAACAAATAAACAGAAGAATCACTCTCTTGAGAGATCTCATCTGACATAAAACCTTTCAACACATAAAACAGAAGAATTAGACCCTTGAGATATCTGTCCAACATCAAAACTATCACCATGTAACCAGAAGAATTATACTCTTGAGATCTCTTGTCTGACACCAAAACTTTCGACACATAAAATAGAAAAAAAAATTTAAGTTTCTTGCAGCTTCCTCTTGCAGCTTGTTTGGTTCTCTAATCTAACAACTTTGTTTCTTCACAGGATGAGTTTTCAAGGAGTGTGAAATCAGACTCAGACCGAATACATAATGAGGAGTTGGGTAATACCCAAATGGATCACCAACAACAAGAAATGCAACATCAGAGTTGCGAGCCTCCTCCAAAATGGCTTCTGCACCTTGCTCTACCATTTCTCGATCTGCTACTAGCACTGGTCGTCCATATAACTTCTCCTGCAATGCAACTCCTCGTCATGATCTGCATTTTAGGGAGTTGAAAGCTTTCTTGCAACTCCCACTAAACTCAGAAAAAAGCTTTCTATTAATGCAAACTGATGACGCAGAGTCTACAATTCTTGTACTTCAGCAAGGTCCAGAACTGTAGCGTCTTGAAGGAAAGATTGATATCTCTCTTTCCGATTTGAGGGATGGTGATGCTAACAAAACCTTGGGATGTAGAAATAGGGTTTAAGCATCCTGTGTTGGTCGTACCAGAGTGGTGGTGGCAGACGGACCGAGACCGAGAGCGAGCAGAGAGGTGTACGCTTCCAGGTACACATGATCACATTTCTTGACAGCCTCCAAACCTCTCAGCGTAATGTCTCTTTCATCTCCAAGCCCCAGTCCGACCACGTACAGCATCTCTCCGTCCTTGCTGCCCCGGGGTCGATTCCCAATTTCTTCAAGCTCTACTCCGGCAGCTCCGGATTCAAGGGGAGGAAAAGTGATGAGTGATTCCACCTTCAACAGTTTCCCGGGTTACTGTTGGTGACAAGAAGATTGCAACCCACAAAACGTCCTCTCTCCTGTTCCTCTGTCTCTCTTAGAACACATAGAGGTCGAATTAGGATGTGGATTTAGTTTTGGGTGGGTTTAGGATTTAGGGTTTTACCACCACGTTTTGACGTTTTGTGATTTCTGGTATATCACAAGGAACCATTTTGGTTATTCGTTTGCTCGTAGAAGTATCAGTAATTTTTTCTTCATCGTGAACTGGATGCCATAGAACAATTCTCACAATCCTCTGTGTGTGTCATTTGGTTGCTCTGTTTCGTGTTTTGTCTCTGGAGAAAGGAGGTGACTAGGGCAGTGGGCATCTTTGTGCAAATCCAGATTGGTTGATGTGCATGAGCTTTTTCTATGGCTTGCACATTCCAGAATCAGGAACACAGAATCCACCATATCATGTGAGTGTCATAGGAGGAAATTGCATCTTGATTCTAACTGTGACTTGAATGATGACCAGGACTCCTCTGCACTGCTGATGGACTCATGATCTTAGAATGTTGGTAGAAGTGATGAAATTGAGGAATAGTACTATCAGCTTCAAATTTGTTATTACTTCTCTCCTCCTCTCATGAATTGCAATCTCATCCATCTAACAATTTTGCATTGGAAGGTTTTGCAGTAGCAAAGCCGAACTGAGTGTTCCCTACTGACATGGAACAAGCTCATACTCTGCATGTAACCAGCAGCTGCAAAAGGTGCTGCTCTATATTCATGTACAAGGACTTGGGTCCTTGTACATGCTACCATCTTCCCGCAAAGGACAAAGAATGAAACTGTGAAACTTCACTATAACATTCTGAAGGGTAAACCATGGTTTCAGTTGTAGCAAAATCCAATCAGACAATACAAGAACATGTGCAGACATAACCTGCTCATCCACTGACATCAGTGTCACACAAATGGTACACTTTGCATTTATCCCTCCAAGAATTGGGATCAAGAGATTTTAAGAGTGAGATGGTGGTGAAATTCTCACATGGAACCTAAATGTGAAATAGTAGAGGAACTGCAATGAAGTAAATGGCATAGAATCATCAGGGTCAAAAACCTAAGACTGTAAAGTAAGCTAACACAAAATGGCAAAAATGTGACACTGGAGACATGTCTTCTTCAAACTAGTATATTTTCAGGGGAAATAAAGTCGATACCATTTACAAGCTTTTTGCAAATCCACTGGACTGCGTGATGTGCAGTTGCATATACAGTAGTGACCATACTGACCAGTCTCCTTACCTATACCCTCTTCAATCTGCTGCTCTGCAGTACATGCTCATTGCTTCTGCACAGAGCTCATAACTCAAACTACAGATTTACACTAGTAGTAGATACACACACCAGCTACATTTGACCTGTATTCCTCTCAATTGTACATAGAACATGTCTCCATTTTCTTGCAGAAAAATATTGAGAACATCAACAAATATCAAAGTAATAAATGCCTCCTCTCTTCAGCATCATAACAACATTGATAAGAGTACATAGCTACCCAGAAGGATGCAGCAATCAACACTTTTTGTTTCTTTTCTTGTTGTCCCAACAAAATGTTGAAGGCCTCCAAATGGATCCAAAATCAAGTAATGCCATGAAAAATCAAGCCATTTAAATGCAGAATTAAGAGATTGAAATTCGTGGGGTGAGGAGGCAAAACCGAAGGGCAGTTTCAAAGTAAGAGAAAAGACCTGTTATGATCAGGAGAAAGAAGTAATGGAGACATGCCAGTGAAGTTTAGAGCTGTATGTACAAGAGCTGACAAGCTTATGGGTGGGGTGGGTAAAGAAGATTGGGAAAGATCGGAATGGCTGACAGTCTTTCTTGCTGATGAATGAATGGCAAGGAAGATTGGGAAAGACTGGAGAGGGGAGCAGCAGCTGACAATCCTTTCTTGCTGGTAAGGACAAAAGAAGATTGGTAAAGATTGTGAAGGGATGCGAGATCAGGAAGGGCAGAAATTGTGGGGTTTAGGACGGAGGTGTACATGTGAGTGTTGCAGGGTTCCAGAGAGCAGGCAACAAGAACTGGCGACCGTTAACGCCTTGAGCATTGTAGCTAGCTCTTGAAATGGGCTGTACAAGAAGCTCGCCAGGGAAGCCTGGATATGCGCCTGGACCATAGATCCCCGCGCATGCCGTCGCGGCTTCCAAGGGCGCTGAAGCATCCCCTTGATAGTAACCATTGTTGAAAGGATTGGTGGCGGCACCAGCCAACATGTTCGCCATATTGATCACCATCCCGTCGATCCCAATGTCGCCGTTTGGCGGTATCAAAGGCTTGGCTCCAAGAGGACCGAATTGTGGAAGCGCGAATGGCCAGGCGCACAGACCCGGGCACTGGTCAGCGGAGTTCCCCACCCACGCATAGGGAAGAAGCGTCATCGGGCTGTTGTGTACAGGAGGAGGCCTGGCTGGTGGTGACGTGAGGAAGTCGTGTGAGGCGCATGAACTCCTGCAGAAGTTTTGGACAAAGACGTCGTGTGCCGTCAGGACGAAGTAGATTGCGTTGGAGTCCGCAGGAAACGCGGATGTCGATGACGCTGTTGACAGAGATTCTACCACCAGAGCTTCGATGTCGGGCGTCTTGAGCCTCTTTCCCAGCGTGTATGCGACACTCCTCTGGCCGGCCAGCAAGGGTGACGAAGAAGGGACGACTGCATCATCCTGTGCAGAAGCATCGTTGTAGCCTGCCGTCATCTTCCACCAGCTGCTCACAGAGGGGTGCAGCACCTCCTCTGGCGTCTGCTTGAAAGAATCAAGGAAGTCGACGATGGCGGATTTCTGAGCGGGACTAAAATCGCCATACCAGATGATGTAGATGTTCAAACTGGACGATCGTCTAGTCAGTAGAGGTCCGTTGTGGTAAGGCAGAACCAGCTGGTTTCTCACCAGCTTCAAGAGCTTGCGCCCAGTGCTTTGAGCTGCTGATGCTCCTTCCGAGTCGACAATGGAGAGGAGCGGAGTAGGACGCGCATCCATCATCACCGCCATCGAAACCACAAGGCTAACAATCATTGTCGACATTGTCAAGATGAACATGCGATCCATTGCCCCCAAGTCCAAAGATCCCAACTCAATTCTAGTTCTTCGCAGAGCTATTTAACCCCTTGTTCTCAAGAACTTCTCGAACTCAACCGTGAACTACAACAGAATATAGACATTGAATGAATTTCCTGGCAAAAAATGTCAATGCACATTCATTGCAACAAACTTGAGACTGTACATTCCAGGTATTCAAACAAGCGACAGAATTCAAACGGGTGTAAACCAAAGTTTTTGCAGCTATGAGAAAATTGGGCTAACTCACACGACCCGATCTACGGATCTCCCAAGAAAGGCAATTACCCTGATATTTGTTGGGGTCAGTCAGAGAGGAACACGAACAGAAACAGTGAAGCTTGATGAGATAGAAGCTGTTTGTAATGTAACTGCAAAGACTTAAAACAATTGCAATGCCGAAAATTTTCCAGAACCCAGCCTCTGATGAAGAAATTCACTCTTTAAACCCTGAACCCAAGATTGTGCCCAAATTTCCCACAACCCAGACTCGGATGAAGAAATCCCCTCTTTAAACCCTGAACCCAAGATTTGCTACAAAACATAAAACAGCCTCAAAACACCCGGAGCAAGGACTAACAACAACAACAACAAGAAACACTACACACCCGCCCAGTTTGCAACTGAAAAAGAAACTTTAAAAAGTAACTCAACAGACCAAATGTGACGACAAAAGGACCCAAAAGACATCACCCTACTTCAAAACAACACAAAACACCCAGCACCTACAATTTAGTGCTGAAAAAAGCAAATAACTCCAGATAACTCAAGTAGTACACACAACAAAACCCTCTCCAAACAAAGACAACCAAAAGATCATAACACAAGTTCACACACACCCTCCGAAAACAACAAGTTGCATATGGAGAGGAGGTGGGAATTAGGAGTGGTGCAAAACAAAGGGTAGGGGAGGCATATATAGATAGACAGAGACAGAGACAGAGAGAGGTGCAGGGGACTGTTGGAGTTTTGAATAGGTTCACCCACAGTACTTGACTTGTCCTAAGTGAAGTGTTACCAAGGTATAGAAGAAAAAGCTTGTTTGAGGAGTTGGGGTCTGAAGTGGAAGGACAGAAGAGACAGTGGGGGAGTTATGGAGTGCAGTAAGTGTTTTGGTATGTGGAGGAAGGAAATGGTGACAACACATGTGGCCCAGTAATTGATGCCATGCCATTCCTCTTCATTATCTCCTATAGTACATAGTACATTGTATGATAGCTACTACCTAGTTTTATTTGCTGTTTTGTTTTCCTCTGTAAGTCTTTGTGGACTCCTTCCCCTTTTCCTGTTTCTCTCTTCTCTGTTTGTTGTGTTCTTGGTACTTCATTTTTTGGGGTAAGAGGAGAGATACCAAAGCCAACAAGACTCCTCTTTGCAAAAAGCTTCTTCCCTTGCAAAATTAGGGCATGGTACCTAATCACTCACTAACTAATTTGGGTTGGGGGGAGGTTCAGTTTTTCCCAACTTGGGCTAGAGTGAACCAACACCCACCAATACACCATCCATTGGATGCCTGTTATTATGAATTATGACTCAGTTGTGGATGAAACCTCAACCAAGTTAAGATCTTGTTTCACCTTTGCTACCCATTCTATAAGAACTAGGTACTATAGATAGATAGGTACAAAAATGATAACTACTAGGTAAGTAGATGGTTTATACATAGGTAAGGGCTGCTTTTTCTACCTACCTACTAACTACCTGCCTAGGCAGGTAGTTAGTAGGTAGTAGGTAGTAAAACAATAACTGAGCTAACCACCATGATTAGCTACAGAACTGTTGGGTTCCAATAGAAAACTGTTTCCTGACCACTTAACATCCATCCTTCATGGTGCGCTGGTGGGTGCTGCTTCACTCTGGCCCCCAAATTGTAAGTTGGTGGCGGCCTTTTTGTTGCCTCTGAGCAAAGGCGCAGTGAAAGCAAACCTAACCTAATATGTAGTGTGTCAGCTCTGCTATTCAACTCAGGGTCTGAGCTCCAGCTTTGGGGCCTCAGAGAGGGCTGTAGTGTGAAGGTTCTAGCATAAAGCTGAAACTATGGTAGTTAGTCTCTTTTTGTATGCCACATCCCTTAAAGCTTAAACCTTGCATTGTGTGAATTCTTCCAATTGACAGAGTTCCTTTATGTCAACCTTGCAATGTGTAATTTTTCCCCCTTTGACAGAGTTACTTTATGTCCGAGATTCTTGACATTTCTTCATTGATACCAAGACTGAATGATGAATGGCCCTCCCACATACAAACCCTTTTCTCTTTTGTTGTGTGAAGTAAGAGCATCACACCATTTTTCAATTTTTACCCACCAGGTATCAGGGGGAAAAAATCAGAGTGGATCTTTACACTCAATAAAGCCTTCAGCCATGGGTTTTATCAGAATTGGGCTTGCACTCAACTCTGCCTTGCACATTTCCTTATTCTGATAAAGCCCATAGACTTTACTGTACACAAAAGACAGTTGCGTCTCCCAAACTCATGAGGCCTAACTACAAAAGAAATCACTCAATGACCATTCTTCAAAAATTAAGTAGAAGTCCTATCCTTCCTTTAAACTAAAAGTAACATAAAGACCTGCACCAATTTTTCAGTGTACAAGTGGGAGGGCAGTTACCTAGAGTAATTTATCCTCTGCTGTTTGTGGGGCATTTCAAAAAAAGGAATGTTTGCTAGGTATCATGGGAAAAAAAGATTAAAACATCGACACAGGTCTTAACAACACTCTGTAAAGCCCTCAGCCTCGGGCTCATGCTTGGCTCCACCTAGCAAAGGCCCTTATTCCTGGTCTTCATAAAGCCCATGGCCTTGGGATTAACCCTACACATCAATACATTTTTCGCTAGCTAGAGGAGCTTCTTGACTACACCACAGGTGTTGCATTCCTTTTGGGTGCAGTGAAGCGGGGTGCTGTGAGCTGCCTTAGTTCTTGTAGCAGTATCATCTGGTCACTCATCTCAGGGCTATTTCAACCTTATGGTGTTGTGGAGTTCCTATGGTATAGGCCCCTATGTTATTTGAGGCACAGGTCTTTAAAGCCAGTGTGACAATCAAGGAGCCCGACCCAGGAGTTGAGGAGCCTGGCTTGGGCTCATCGCAACCTGGGTCCAACCCCAAAGTTTTGGGGAGGGGGGTCGGTGGGTGGGAGGGGGGCCCACATGTACCTACCCCAAACAAGACTCCAGAATTGAGGCCCGTAAATATGTGGCATAGTTCTAGATTTCACAAACCAGTGCTAAGTTTTGAGGTTCACAAACTGGTCCAAAGTTTTGTGGTCCTAAAGCTACACCGTTCTCTTGACATCCTGAAATGGGCATCCCCGGCCGTCCTACCACCCTATCACCTGGCCTACAACTACCACCTGCAATTCATGGCAGCCATTTCTTGAGCTTAGGTTAGGGATGGCAACAGCATAGCTTTGGGACCACAACAGATGGCAGTTTGGCACTGGTATAGGGTGTGCTCATGTAGCTAGGTTTACACATGATAGTACAATAACACTTGGACTGAAGAAACTCACAAGCTACACATGAGAGCTCTAAGTATGATGAAGACCTGAACAGACTGTATTCCTCCCTAAGAACTAAGCACAAATTGTTTAGTGCGGTATAGGGCAATGAATAACAACTGGGTGAGGGATTGTTTATGAGCATGGAAAGCAGGATTCTGAAAGAGAACAAGATCTAAGAAAATCCAGAAAGCCTTCTGAGTATGACCAGTTGAAGCAAAAGTGGTTGACCACTTTCTGGTGAGCAGAAGGGACTGTTGGTGGGGAAGGCTTGCTTGGTTTTGAATCCATACGGGACCCAAATAAACCTGAAATGATAAAAGAATTGTGGCAGGGAGAAACTGGCAATTGATGATCATGTGCCTGTCCATTGTCTTCCCTCCACAGAACCTGAATATTAAATTGCTTCACCAAACAAAAACAAGCCGCAATGTCCTCTATACACAATATCGCATGAAATCCAGGGGAGGGACTGCGTTAGCACCCACAACATGCGACAAACGTGTCCTCTATACACAATATCCTCTATACACAATATCGCATGAAATCCATGGGAGGGACTGCGTTAGCACCCACAACATGCGACAAACGGCACAACAACAGCAACTTGTACCAAAGAACTTCAAGAGGAGTAAAATGAGAAAAAACTACACTTGTTTTCTTAGGTTGTGACATGTCAACACTGTCCAACTGCTACAACAAAAGAGGACAATCCTAGTTTCACTTCTCTATGTCTCTCCACTTCCCCCAACAGCTCAGAAGTTCCTATGGAAATGATTTGTACAATCCAAACTCCTCCCCCCCCCCCCCCCCCCCACAGAGCACTCCTAATACTATGGAATGATTCCACTCCATGTGTTAGAACTGAAAGTAGTGTGATGAGAATGATAAACCTGTGAGACTTCATGCAACAAGTAAGTACATTACAGGAAATTAAAGTGCGAAGTAAAGAAAAGAGCAACCAGAGTCCTGGTGAAGCACCTACACCTGCACCATGGTAAAAACCAGTGTTGGGCGATTACTCAGTTTGGCTGGTTAGAATTGTCAATTCCAATGACCCAAAACCAAACCAAAATCGAATCCAAAATCAGAACTGAGTTTTTAATCAGATCAGAGCTGAAACCTGGACTCGATTCTAGAACTGGAACCTGAATTTTTGAAGAATTTTTTTGAGGGAAAATAGTTTGGATCTGAGGGTTAATTGGCAGGTAACCCTCCAGTTTCAGTTCAGGTTACTCAGAATCAGAACCAAATCCATTCTAAATGTTTTTTAAAATCCGAAATTGGAGGTTCTTCATAAAAGGCAAGAACCACCCAACATTGGTAAAAACCAATGTTGGGCAGTTCTCACTTTTTTTTTAGAACTGTTGGTTTTGGTTATTGTGGGTGCTATATGAGAATTGCCCAGGTTCTTATTATTATTTAATAACAAGGGGTCTAAGAGAACCAACTCGGGTATCAAGAGTTTTTTCAGATAAATTAACCAGTTTCAAAAGCAATGGTTCTCACAAACCCGATAACAGTTGGTTTTCTTAATCAGTTCTCACAACCTGGATATCAAAATTGTAAATTTCAAAAAAATTAAAAACACACTTGTAATTGGAAAAAATGGAAATATATATATATGAAAATGTTTATATATCCATAACTTCATCTTTTTCAAAAGCTTTTTCAAATTGTTTTAACTGTTATTCCAAATCTGCATCTATCCCAATGAGTTTTATCAAGCTAAAAGAGGACTTACAACCAACTCTAAGGTCATCAAGATAGTTTCTATTCACAGAAATTAATTTCTCAAAGTTATATAATTATAAACAACATCTTCTTAAATTAATAAGTATCCCAACTAAAAACAATATTCTCTCAATTTCAATTTGTGAACCTACAATCTTTAAAATCTACTGAATAAGAAATCCAACTATGAAAAACATAACTTCATGTTTCTCCCATTTAAAATCTACTGAACAAGAAATCCAACTATGAAAAACATAACTTCATGTTTCTCCCACCATTGAAGAGGACAAGTAATCTCCTTAACATCCACTTGATAATGCCTGAAAATTAAAAGCTTTCTTTTGACAATCTTTTTTGATAAGTCACTTGTTCATGCTACCATTTCAAAGATATCCAAATTGTAATATGTTATTACCCATATTTGATAACATGTTAATAATATAAGCAAGTTGTTAAACCTAACATATGTCATAACTTATTATTTAACTTAACCAGTTAACTAAACCTAGTAGGTAATGACTGGGTTAAGAAGATAGGTTGACATGTTAGTCTACATTTAATCGGTAGAACTTGTACTTGACAGAATCGATAGTTGAACATGTAGTTAGGCAGGGTATATTTTTTGAAATTTTAAATTGTTAATTTAGGTACTAATCAATGACTGTTTATAATGGTCATTTATGACTGTTGTATTTTGAATTGGCTAGTATAAGATTAAGAGGACAAACTTGTTGAGGGACTTTTGGATTTCATTCATGATTATGTGTTTCACTTTTCAATTATGGAACATGGATCATTTTTCTTTTAACCTATTTCCTTTGAGTTTGAGCAATTTGTGTACATGTTAATTTAGGATTTGTAATAGCTTAAGTTTTAGTTTGTTTGTTGTATGTACCTGTTGTTGCTTTAAGAACCTATTGCTGAAAAATCCAAAGGTGAATTAACCTTAATGGGAATAGAAAAACCTCGTTAACATCTGCATACACTATTTATTCAACAAATTCATTTTCAAATTCGACCACTAGATGCAAATGATGATAAAATTTCAAAAGCATAGGATATAAAAACCTTTCATCATATTTCTCGACAATACCTACTCCTTGTTCATGATCAATAAAAGATGACATTAAATGAGGTTTTTAAATCTTGGATCCAACATTAAAAAATAACATATTAATATGGGTTTTTCTTTTCATATATTCTCAAGAATGAAAGAAAAAAAATGATATAATACAAACCTCTTTTATGATGTTGGAAGTCAAACAAATCCATTCATGAACCACATTAGAATCCTTTTCCATTAGGGTTTGAAAAGAAAATGCATTTCCAGGTTCTATTCTTAATTTCAAACTAATGGATATGGTAGAATTAAGTGCATCACTTAGCAACCAGTGACCCCTAAATTGATTTAAGACACAAATAGTTATAATTGGGGAGAAAGAATTAACAATAATTTGATAAATGTGCCAAGTCAAAAGAGGTGGCATTTGAACAATCATCTTCACTAAATTTTGTCTTCTATAAGAAAGCATGATACCATCCTTGAATTGTAAAGCTTCTTGGAAAAAAATGACATTGCTAGCAAATTTGCAAAATCAAATCAAATGTTAAATTTTTTTTCATTTTATAACATTTACAAAAAAAATTGAAATGAAATGCTTCCTAAAAAAATTACAATTGAACTAATGCATTACTTTGTATTTACTAAAATATTTAGTTTTTTTTGGGAAGGTTTGAGTCAGCACAATTTTTGTTCCACTCTTGTCTACCTTCCCCTGATTTCTTAAGCCGAGTTATAAATTTTTACACATCAAATTGTTCAATTTTAATAAATACATCAATCCCTTGTAAAAAAATTCATATGTTGTTGCATACTGATAGGCTTTAAAAAATGCATGACCAAAACAAGAACCTTGAAAGTTTTCCCACAAACCTAAAATATTACAATTCACAATAGACTTTAAAGCTACAACCATAATGTTTAGGTTGGAGCTTTCATCTTTTACATAAGCAATCATTTTTTCCTTCGAATTATATTTTCTTAACAACTCAATCAAATCCTTGGCCAAAGCTTGGCCAGAAGTGTCCATGGTCACAAATAATCCAATTGTGATATGTTTTGTCTACCAATTGCTCCCCAAAAAGTTGATCACAACTACAAAAATATCATAAGCTCTTTTTGACATCCAAAGATCAAAACTTGTTGTAAAAAAACGTTTTACCAAACATGGTAAGAAATATAATCATATAATTTTTTCCACCAATTCAAGCAAAATCTCTTGTGAAAATTATTTTTTGGAAGGCAAAACAACTCTTGGGCATAAATGCAAACTACAACGTTTCAACCATTGACTTTCAATCAAATGTATAAAAAAATGATTTTTGACAATTAATAAGGCCAAAGTTTTTACAAATTATTTCTATTACGCATCATCATTTTCAAAAAGATCTTTGGTAGCAAAAAAGTTAGAAACTATACTTCAAAATAGATGAGGTCTTTTTTTAGCACGTTGTCTTTTTTATTTTTTTTAAAATTAATTGTTCACCTCCTTTTTAAACACATTTGCAATTTTTAAATGATCTGAAAGCACATTTTTAAAACCAATTATTCCATTTGATGTGTTGTATAGAATTAAACCTTTCTTTGCTTGAGTTTTTATATTGGACACTAACATTAAACTGGTGTAACAAATAATGAATATCATAGTTTGAAAAAAAATTACATCAATTTTTTTGTTATCATTTACACAATAAAATGCCCAACATATTGAGTTTCTATTGTGGCCTTTCCACTTATTTCTTTGAACATGCAATTTTTTTAAAGTATCTTTCATCATTTCATGTTCTTTTATGAATTTACACTTGCCTCTGTTTGTAAATTATCATGGCTTTTAAATGGTTTTCTTGTTCTTTCTTCTTCCATTATGTCATCCATGATTATTTCACATCCATATTCATTACTTATTCTATTTTCATTTTGACATCATTGCTCCATGTTTAGTTTCACAACATAATTTTGCCTAATGAATGAAGAAAAAAATCAAGCAATCTATGTTCTAACTCTATGAAAAGTATTAAAAATCAAGCAAAATCAATCACAAATTATGCCCTACGGATTGTGCAAAATACACATGCAAGGAAATTTGAATGAAATTTTTGAATATTTCCATTTTTTAATTAAAATTTCATCAAAAAAACCATGCATCCAAAAAAGAAAAATATAAGGTTAAAGCACAATTGGGGTACTAAAGAAGACCATCTCCTTTTGTATCTAGTGGACCCCTTTTTTTAAAACATGTTGTTGTAACTTAATAGCACATTCATATTGAAAGTTTGAATTTTTTTCATGGATAGATACATTATTAAGGTATTATTCTACACATAGCATGTCAAATTTAAACAAGTTTCAGGATTCCTACCAAGTCTTAGAAAAAAATCTAAGATTTTGTTTCCAAAGAAAAAAAAAACAGTTCAAGGACTCATATGGAATGTATAAACAAATGTTTTTGGCCCAAGATTCTTATCACAAACACCTTAAATATTAATGCACATAAAATGTATGAGTGTGACAAAAAGCAAGTGCCCTATTGCAATGTAAAAAGTTTCAAAAAGTGAAATTTTTAATAATTTTGGGCCATTAATAGAACATGGCCCACATTGGATAAATTTCATCATTCTTACTTGCATAAGTGAAAACAATAGATATTATAGATGTTTATATAAAATGTGGAACAAAATTATTTCATTTAACATGAAAAAAGCGGAAATTTAAGATACATCATACGAAAAATGAAGAACAAGGTGAATTTAAATCCTTAGGAATGAATGTTTAGTGTTCTAGAAGGGGTACCCCAATCATGCTTTGATCTTACACTCAATTTCCAAAATTAAAAACAACATATATATATATATATATATATATATATATATATATATATATATATATATATATAAAACTATAAAAAAAAAAAAAAAAAAAAAAAAAAAAAAAAAACAAAAAAAAAACATATATTTATGTGAATGTGGTA
>Ga0116227_10001563_pt1 | contig 51451 bp, 35 predicted proteins | sample S1TSphgellanicum_FD_89693 | JGI IMG/M metagenome (GOLD analysis project Ga0116227, IMG submission 89693) | Host-associated microbial communities from peat moss isolated from Minnesota, USA - S1T2_Fb - Sphagnum magellanicum MG | ecosystem: Host-associated > Plants > Peat moss > Unclassified...
ATCGTAAGATTGAATTCCCATTGCCAGACATTAAGACAAAGCGGAGAATTTTCCAGGTCATTATACTGCATCCTCAGAAATTTGGTGTTTGTGCAGTGTGCCTGGAAACAAATTCTATTTGTTCTGCATTTGTATTTGTGTTGGACGGTCTGTGGTGTAGGCTCTTGCATGCAACATTTTACAGTTCAACTGATGTGGTTCAGTGGCTCTTGTGTCCTGGATTGCTCTGCGTTGCTCTGTTGTTTTGTTTCCCAGGCTGCACTTGTCCGAACTGCAATTGAAACAGGTTAAACAGGCAAAAAGTGTGCAGATTGAGTGTATATACATATTTGTGCTCCTTATTATTCACTGATCCTTTTTATTGTAGCTGCTAAGGTGATCATGTGGTGTTTTACTCACATGCAGATTCACACATCCCGAATGACCCTGTCAGATGATGTCAATTTGGAAGAGTTTGTAATGACCAAGGATGAATTTTCAGGGGCGGATATCAAGGCCATCTGTACAGAGGCTGGCCTGTTGGCTCTCCGAGAACGACGTATGAAGGTCAGTTTCCTGTTTGCTTATGATATTTGCCTCACAACAGAGGTCTCATCACTTGATGTGATCAAAATTTTGGAAGCGAACTAAGGATGCATCTTATGTAAGAGAGTACAAACTCGTACTTGGCATTCAAGTATGTGTTGCTCGGCTCAGGTAAAGCTTCTGCGGTTCTCTGAAGGTGGCCATGATTCCAAACAAATCAAACATTTGGCTATGACTGAGATGGAAATAACATTGGGTGCAGGTCACACAACCTGATTTCAAGAAGGCAAAGGAGAAGGTGATGTACAAGAAGAAGGAGGGGGTTCCTGAAGGCTTGTATATGTAAAGCTTGCAATCGTAGTGGGCCCTGTAAATGAGTATCTTTGTGTGCCAAGTATGCAGATATGTGAAACCTATGACTGAGATGGCTGTGAAGCGTTTCTCCTTATCCCCTTTGCTTGGCTGCATTCTTTTAGGGAGTCAATGTTGAATATTAGGATTACTTTCAGGGCATTTTTTGACAATGCACTGCACTTGTCAACAAGTAGATTTGGCAGATGGATGAGTATCCAGTTATGGCACACCCTTTGGTATTCTTACAGAACTACCGACGGCAACTTGACAGTTTGGTGAATGCAATGCTGTCTTGGACACAGATGCAGAGAGTGGTTCTTTGGAAAGTTATTCTGCCCTTGGGATAGGTCAATTTGCAGAAACAAGAAAGAAATGGTTGCAATAAAGAAGAGGGATGGTCGGTAAATACACCATCTGTTCATCATTGGTGAGTTACATGTGGGTTTTGAAATTTGTCAACTATTTGCAAGATTGTATCCATTGGAGGTTGCTTGAATTTTTTGTTGGAAACCTCTTGACTTGTAATTGTTGAATATGAGCTTGAAGTCATGTATCATATATTCAATTGGTTGCACAATTTTCCTGTTTGTAATAAGTCAGGTTTATTAATAAGCACTATTATGAAAATTGTGGCCAAATCCACTGGTTTATTTCATGGTGGGATTGTAAAGTCAGTGAGAAAATTCCCTTCTTTGCCACAATTGGTCCAAGCTCAGTAAGATTTTGCCCACAGTAAATTTGTCCCAGTTTATCCAAGAATTTGATGGAAAAGTTTACTGTCTGGCAGCAATTGGTTCATGTTCACTAAGTAGTTTGTCATTTTGACTGTAGTGAATTTATCCCAGTTTACATTATGTCCCAGTTCAAATGAAATGCATGTTGATAGTTGCCCCATTAACAGTTAATGAAATACATATTGAAATATGCTGCATTCCCTAATGGAGAAAGTTGGGCACAAATGTAAATTGTTAATTTGTGCAGAGAGCAGATTTGGGGTTTAGCTTGTAAATATGTACCTCAACAAGTCACATTTCTTAAGTTGATGGGTTTCATGACATATCTTCTTGCAATGAAGCATTGGACAGAAGTTACTTGTTGAGGATCACTTCCATTACTCCATCTCCAGGACACTTGTGGAAATCACAACCTTTGTTTGTCCTAAGGGTCCCTCTGCTGGTGATTGTGCCATGCAAGCACGAGGGTTGATGGGACACAGAAGATTCATCATACCTTATGGCACATGCTTTCTTTCCCTAAAAGCACAAATTCAGATTCTGTGCAGGCAAGGAGATAAGTGCTAATTAATCTATTTGGGCCTTGTTAGTATTTTTGGAGAAAACTAATTTTTGCATGGTGTTATATTTGTGGTACCACTAAAGATGAATTAATAAAAGAAGCAATTCATTTCACTTTGAATACTTGTGCTATGTACATAACAAACTATGCACATTTGGCAGCTCAAGTTAGAATGGCTTACAAATGAACACACTTGATTAGTGACAAAGATAATAAAAGGGTATCCATCTAAGGGAAATGTTTTGTAATCTACATCTCCATATATAAAGATTTTAAAAATCACAATTCTATTAACATGAACATTTTTATATCACTTTTGCGCATAACATTATTATAATTCACCTTTTGCAACATTTTTATCATGTTAGATTAGAGTTTACACTCAAAATGAGAATATTACAAATAAAAATAAAAATTTATACTAGTTTGTACTAAACATGGAATTATTACATTATTGTTTATGTTTTTTTATAAACTTGTATCATCAAATGAAGTTTATGCAATATTCACACCATACAATAAACCTTTAATATGTCCATATAACTCAACCTACAATATTCACATCAAAATGCCAAATGTGTATTACAATTGCCATTGTAAATTTAACACAATACATGCATATCAGAATCATCTACATTTTCATTGGAAGGATTATGGTAGCACAAGTGAAGGACAATAATGTTTTTCCAATACCTACATCATATGATAAATGTCCATTATGCACATAAACTTTCAATATCAACATCCCATTTGTAATGTTTAACTATGCACATAATCGAACATGCATTATTGCATACAATTACTAAACCTTCATTGTGCACATTACAATTGTGTATGAAGGTTGTCATAAATGACATTGCTCTTTAGGTATCTACAATGAAATTAGTGAAAAGGTATGATCACCGTTGTCTATGGAATGTGTCATAAATAACAAAGTTTTTTCCTCTTTCTGTATTCAGCAAGTGACCTGGTAATGTTGAATTCAAGGAAAAGAGGTTGATGGCTGGGTTGAAGATATTGGGTACCAGCCTCCAATGATTCTACAGTTGACAATGGCAAGTCATTATAACTCATAACACAAGCCTCTGCCATTGTATTTGTCCACTTGTTGCTGCTGAAACTGGATTAATTCCTACAGATCATCAGTCCAGATCGAAGGATGCCAGGGTAAATTTTGTCTTGTCTTGAAAGTGCAAGCACAGGAATTAAGGTTCAAGCTGAAGTAGACTGCTGTCACTAGCAATGTTTTCTGCTGCTGCCAACCCATTGAAGTCCGCTACCAGATCAGGATGATGGCGCCTCACTACTTCTGGATGACTTCTTGCAAAACTTTTAAATGTGTTGGTACCAAACAGTGAATGCAGTTTATTCTTACCACCATGTGTCAACTCCCCACCTTTAATAACAAACCCATTCCTCCTGCCAGGACTAGACCTTTCTCCTTCGCAGACCCTCTTCTGCTCGCCTCTAAACAAGTCATGCCTACTTTCAATCTCATGAGAGGGAATCTCATTGTCCAATCCTGTTGAAATTAGATGCACGAGATCCATGGGTTTAATTTCTGCATCCAGTTGGGGATTGAAAAAAAATGGCACTGAATATCGGGATGCAGTACCGGGTAGACTTAGAACTCGATGCACTGTTGCCAAATAGTATCCATTGGTAGCTAACTGCAACATCTCACCCAGATTGACGACAAATGTGCCACTCTTTGGAGGAACATCTATCCAATCCCCATTTACATTTTGTGCCTGCATATTGCAAAACTTCAAAATAGGTTAGGCTACACCTGAGGACATAGCTTAGAAACAGATCACAAACCTGGCTGGACAATAAGCATTAAACAGGTGATCCATCCATTGCATTGTGTGGAATAATGGACTAGAACAATTACCTGAAGCCCACCAACCTGATCCTGCAAAAGAAGGCTAAGAAAGCCTGTATCACTATGGGGCCCTACACCAAACACTTCCACTGCCCCCTCACTGTCTGTTTGCAACTTGGGGGGATATCTTGCCACCTACACACACAACTTTCCTTCAAATGGTTGACACCATCATTACACACGTGATCACTGTGAACCATGGTTTACTCAACAGTGACCTTTTCCCAGGACTTCTAAGCTAAAGGCCTCACATGACCATGAAAGTCTCAATGCAAACTATGCAACCATTCTTGACAGTGACAGTAACACCAAAATGTTTTATCTTCATACGTGCTGAGAATTTCTCAATACTTCATGATTGAAGTCAAACTGAAAGAATTGAGAGATGACCCAATAGCAACACTCAGAGCAGATAAATGCCAGGAGAGAGCTTAATAAGCTTTAGTATATGCACTGGCATATGGAATGGAGAGAAATAACAGAAAGTTGTCAATATTACAGGTCAGAGGGATAAATAACTGCAAAACCCACTCATACCCTCAACAAGCAAAAGTTTTGTAGGAGTATATGAATGCATGGTTTGAAGCCATAGATCATTTTGTTTGACTCAACCACACAGCATAAACTGACTTCTGACCTGATCCACAGCAGAACCTGGCAGTCCAAAAATAGAACAATGAAAGTGCTTAGACTCAAGAGTTGACAGAACTGTACAGGTCAATTTCCCATACCTTCAGTTGGTAATGTGGGGAGCATTTGAAATCTGCATCAAAGTAACCTTGATCAAGCCCCAACGATAATGCCAATGCCTGCATGAGATGCATTGAAAGACTGCCCATCTGCTTTATATATTCCATCACAATGGGACGAAAACTGGGTAGACAAGTTTCAGGAGGCCACTGATTGGGGCCTTTGAGGCGGCGATAAGGTGGGTACACATGGCAATCACCAAAACCCCCTATAACAATGCAATGCAAAACAACTTACAATGAGTTGCAAGTTAGCAATATACTTCAGATCATTCATCTCTACACAGGCAATGATGCTACAATATGTACATTCAATTCCAGCTCTACTCAACTCCAATAGATCCAAGTCTGTCATTTCAGATGATGTTGGAAAAGGATGGCTAGAAGTGTCAAAAAGAATGCAGACCTTGGGGGGGCTAGCATGATTCTATATTTTGATGGAGATGAGTAATTTTTTTCTAGCATCACAGAGGCAACACATGTGCAAACTCTACAAGGGACAAAAGAAAAGGGGTCATAATACAAGTGCAAAAAAGACAACAGCCACAACAGGGATGTCACCAGTATCAACATCTTCTTCAGGTCCAAATTCAATCTGTTCTCGGAAGTCTGGAATTCCTGCTGTATTTTCAACTCCCAGCTTCATGTACCCACGAAACTGGGGAGAATTACTGTAGTCCATCCCAATCTGCAATTGTGCCACACACTGCATTTTTTACGGTTGATTCTCGAAGGCAACATTTTGTCCAAAACACGGGTACTGCACGACTCATGTGACGAGAAATACGGTTATCAGCTTTCTTCTCAAAACTCTAAGTCTTCCAGAATGCAGAAGCCCATCTTGAAGCCCCATATCTGTCTTGTGCAAATTTTGGTGCAAATTTTCGCCTGAAATTTCTCAAAGCTGTGTCGTCTCATCTTGCACTGAACGGGAAGATTTAGATGGGGAAACTTTCTATCTAGGTGAAAGTACAGTTCATCTAACAAACTCTTTCAGGTAGGGAACTGATGGTTGTAAACTCAGGCCATTCAAGATCGAAGTCCGGCCTGCATCCAAGCATGCACAACAAACGCAAACAATACTGTAAGGAAACAAGCAGTACCTTGACATCAGAGGGCAGGTCGAAGAAATCACGAGCCATAGACAAAATGGAGTCACAAAGAGGCAGAGAAACGCCATGGTTCTTCACATAGAAGAACCCTACATTCTGACACTGCTCTCTCAGCTCCGCAACAAAACGCGTCCGACTCTCTTCCCGACCTTCTGCTAAATAGTAATCCGCCATGTCCAGTACGGCTACTTCACCCGCCGCCTGTGCAGCAGCGAGGCTCCTCGTCCTCGTCGCTCCAATTGACAGATCCCTCACAAGAGGCAAGGTCCTCGGGAAACGTGTTTCGCACCTCCGAAGTGAACACGGTTTTCCAAAAAGATTCTCGCGGAAACAACAGTCCAGATTCTCCGTGCAAATCCTATCAGGAAAAACCTGGAGGGATGCACATTTGGGAATCAGAAGAGAAGCACGAGGGCGAAGCAAGCTCGGAAGCTCCATCAGTGTCTGCGAAGCTCGGGTACCAGCACGGTCGCGGCGGTCGTCTTGCGCCTGGCGTGCAAGGCGCCCCGAAGACTGCGATGCATGTCTTTTACTTGAGCCATTTTCTTTTTGTCCTGACACTTCTCCCAAGAGATCCTGACTAGGGAGTTCTTTCTCGACTGGGGCTCCGCGTTGCTAAGCACGAGCCTACCATGAAGATGAAATAGTGGAAATTATATTGCATTAGAATCAGTGATTTTTTAATTTTTTGGCGAATTTTCGCAACCTAGCGACCAAAAAAAAAAGGGCTGGCGAATCCAACACAGGGATTTTCGAGATTTAAAAAAAAACATTCGCCATATCTTGACCAAAAAAACTTAGAAGTCGCCAGATTTAGATAGTGCTTTCCTGTGGGTCGCCTGAACTAGGCAAGATTCCAAAAAAGATCTACTAGTCCACCAGGTCAGTCGCCATTTACTGCTAATTAATGCTGAGGATCCTAGCCAGTGAACCTACTTGAGGAATTTGGAAAAAAAAAAACACTGATTACAATGGAAATATTGAATGACATTGCATCAGGTTTTTTTTATTAGAATTTTAGATTAATTTTTTAAAAATAAGTAAAACATATTTATTTTAAAATATTTTCTTCCATAAAGGTTAGTCACATGTAAAATCCAGTCGAGATTTTCACAGTGTATTTTTCTTAGGCGCAATTTCTTACTGTACCTTATGCCCCCTGTAAGATCCTAGTCAAAAAGTCAAAAGTACCTTACGGGCTCTTTCTTCAAATCCCCCTTTTACCTCAGATTTTTTTTTAAAACTTTTTTTCATTTAAAAAAAGATAATTTTTAAGATTTTCAAAATCTTTACAAGTATGTTGCATGCAAGAAAAAAAATTTAAAACAAGAAATGTGACAAGGACAAATCAATGAAAAATTCAAAAAAAAAAACCATTAATATCTTTGAAATTTATTTTTTGAAAAAACAATCATAAAAAAAATTATAACATTGAAAAAAAAATTCTGTGAAATATTACAAATGTTGTATAAAGACATATAGATACACCATGTTAAGTATCAAAAGTTCTAGCCACTGAAATCGTAACAATAAAAACCTCTAGCCGCAGCTCAAAGAAAAGTAAAATAAGAATGGTATATTTATATATACACCTATTTCAAGTGGGAAAAAAAAAATTCACATGTCCGACATTAATCAAAAACTAAGATGCCTCCATTGATGAAGTAAAAACAAGTAATTTCAAGTAGAAGCAAGGCCCGTTAATTGAAAGAACAAAATACGAATGTAAGGAAACAACTCTAAGTGAAACAAACGGCAAGTAATCAACCAAAATTATCAATCATTTCATGTGTTCAACCAGGTTGTTACAATGAAGCTTTGAGCGATGAGAGAACTTTGAAATCCACCTTTAACTCCTCACTAATAATGCATTGTACAACTTGGTCCCATAAGTGTTTGTCAATTTGATTGTACTTGCAAAATCCAAAAACTTGAAGAAAAAATAATTAAAAGCATGGACAAACTACAAAAAACCATAAACATAAATTAATGATCATAGAAGCATGACAATAAAACACATAGTTATGTCTCATAAATCATCATGTTGTCAATTGAATTGTACCTACAATAAACATGAAATAAAAACAATACGAAAAAAAGAATGTTAAAATGATGCAGAAACAAAGAAAAACAATTAATGAATAGAAAATAGGGAACAAAAACAATTGGAGGACCAAAAAAAAATCTTATTTTTCGTAAAAAATTGGATTCATGTGGCCAATTATTTCCATGTCATACTTGCATGAAACAAATGTTTCTTCCATGCGAGTAATTTTGACATATTTTCAGTTTTGTTAGACATCACTTTTTATCTTTCAAATGAGGAAAGGCCAACATCAACTTATCAATAATGAGACACAATTTATTCTGACCCATTGGTGTAATGATAAAACATGCATCATCACAATATTTCCACTTCAGCTTAGTGAAAAGGAACTTGGGATGTGGACAAGATTTACTAAAAGGCTAATCAACGAGTCATCATTTCAACATTTTTTGAAAAATGTTTATGACATTAGAAATGGGGCAATCAACTGAAGGGCAATGCCTATCAACAAAACATTACGTGATGTCTATCCTCCAATTCTTGGAGCCCCCTTGACAAAATTTGAAAACAAAACTAATAAGTAGTTTCACAACATTAAGCTCTTCGAAATCAACATTACACAATTCCTAACAACCATAGATGAAAAAGTTTTGCATATAGAAGTATTCGAAACACAAATTAAATTTTGTAGGTGTAATTAGCTAATAAATATCTTGTTACAACATCTTCTTCTTTCAATCAATAGTCAAAACATTTGATTTTTTGATGACTTTACTAAAACCAGCATTAAAAGCACACAAATTTACTTCATCACTAACCAACTTTACATGATAAAAATGAACATCAGTAAAATTTTTGAAAGGGACCAAACAAACTTTACCAAATTCAATGACACGTTGTTTCTATCCTTATCTAATCAACCTCCCGATGGCTCTAATCAAAAATTAAATGTTGCACACATAATGAATTTTTTTTTTTAAAAATCAATTAACTACCCTAATCAAAACTAGTGGAATATTTACAAGTTATCAAGCAATTGAAATGGAAACCCTAAAATTCAATATAAACAAAATTTGAAAAAAATAATTAAAACAAAAAAATCAAAAGTACATACTTCATTGGAGGGTATAAACTACCATCCTTCTTTGCAACTTGAAGAATGAACATGATCAGCATATCAACCAAAACCATGATAGATTATTCATCTTTCGAAAGATTTACAATAAATTTTACTTTTGTCAAAACCCCTGAAACTCACACCACTCATCAAAGGCATTTTTAGCCCAAATTTCAAAGTGTTTGTTTGCTTGTCTATCGCCTTTGTTGACATTCTAAAATTCTTTTTCATCAATATCCATAAACTAGGATTTTAGTAAAACATCACTAGCAAAATCAATAAAAACAACATCATTAAGATTAACAACACTGTTGCCAACAACAACAGATTTAAAATGCAACCAAAAAGGGTAGATTTAGAATGCGACAAAGGAAGAATAAATTCATATTAGAGTAAAAGAATTTTTTTGGGTTGTGAAAAGTCAAGCTCAAAATGACTAGAAGCATCAAAGTTTTCAACACTTAATAAAATGGAAAGGACATAGAAACTTATAAACAAAACAAGGTTAGATTCAACACAAGGATCAACACCATCAAGTGATCCCACTGGTGTTTTAAGAGCCTTGGTTCAACTTCAACAAACGAAAACATATAAGGTAAGTTGTATATTTAGCCATCGCCTTCCTGGTCTTCATTAAGTTCATGGCCTTCCTAATTTTTGCATGGCTTCTAAGCTGGTTTTTTTTGTTTTCTTTTTGTGGGTATGGTTTGTGGTTTGTGCTTATGCACAGTGGACAATGGTGATGGTGGCAAAGGCAGTGGTGATTGGTGACATGGTGGCAACAACAATGGTGGAGATGCTTTCAATGATGTTCTTTTGGTGAGTTGTTTCCTTTTCAATCAACTTCATGGCCTTTGTGTTTTTCATGTAACTCATGGTTTTCCTTATCTTTGTGTTCTTCATGGCCTTTTTAGTTTTCGCATAACTCTTGGCCTTCCTAGCTTTTGCATATTTCTTAATCTTCGGGTAACACCCTAGCCTTCATGGTCTTTGCATAACCTTCCTAGCATTCGCACTGCATAGTTTTTAAGTTCTTGGTCTCCACATATTTCATGGCTTTCTTCATCTTTGCGTTGCCCATGTGGCCTTCCTATTTTTCATTAAGTTTATGGCCTTCCTAACCTTTGTGTAGTTCATGGCCTTCCTAGTCTTTGCATTACCCATGGCCTTCTTGATCTTCATTAAAAGCTTATCACCTTCCTAAAGCTAATGGCCTTCCTGGTCTTCACATTGCTCGTGGCATTCATGGTCTTCATTAAGTTCATCACCTTCTTAGCATTTGCACCTTTTTCTTGGCCTTCATTTAGTTCATGGCCTTCCTATTTTTTGCGTTACCCATGGCCTTCCTAGCTTTAATCTCACATTCCTAAGCTTCAAGTAGCTCATGGCCTTCTTAATTTTTACGTTACTTATGGCTTCCCTTGTCTTTCTCTTTATTTCTATTGGTAAAGCCAAAATCTCATTATTATTGTTTGTAGGATTGAAATATTTTTGCTACTATTGGCAAAGTTGAAATATTTTTGTTACTACTTGTAGAATTAAAATTTTTGGTGGTGTTGGCAAAGTTAAAATCTCTTGGTGGTGTTAGCAAAGTTGAAAATCTTTTGCTGCTACTTATAAAATTGAAATCTCTTTGCAATTGCTAGTGGAGTTGAAATCTCTTAATGGTGCTAGCAAAGCTATTCAATCCTTTTGTTGTTGCTAACAAAGTTGAAATCTCTTGGTGATGCTAGAAGAGCTGAAATCTCTTTGAGCTACTATTGGCATAGTTGAAATCTTTTTGCTATTATTAATAGAAATAAAGTCTTTTTGTTGTTGCTAGCAAAGCTGAAATCTCTTGGTGGTGTTAATAAATTTGTTCAATATTTTTGTTGTTGCTAGCAAACTTGACATCTCTTGGTGGTACTAACAACGTTATTTAATCTTTGTGTTATTGCTAGCAATACTAAAATCTCTTGGTGGTGTTAGCATATTTGTTGCATATTTTTGTTGTTGCTAGAAAAGCTAAAAACCCTTGGTGGTGCTAACAAAGTGTTCAATTTTTTTGTTATTACTAATAGAGTTGAAATCTCTTGGTGGTGCTTGCAAAGTTGGAATATATTTGCTATTGTTAACATAGCTAAAATCTCTTGAATTGCTACTACTAGAGTTGAAATCTCTTTGAACTACTATTGGCATTGTTGAAATCTTTTTGCTACTACTAATAGAACTAAAATCTATTTGTTATTGCTTACAAAGTTGAAATCTTTTGGTGGTGCTAATAAAGTTGTTCAATCTTTTTGTTATTGTTGGTAGAGCTGAAATATCTTTGAATTATTGTTGGCATAACTGAAATTTCTTTGAGCTAATATTGATATAGTTGAAATCTATTTGCTGCTATTAACGTAGTTGAAATTTCTTAGTTATTATTGATGAATTAAATCTTTTGGTGGTGCTAGTAGAAATGTCAATCTTTTTGTTGTTGTTGGCAAAACTAAAATCTCTTTACTGCTACTCATGAACTACAATTTTGTTTTGGATATTTATGGTCATATTGATGTTACCAATGTTTTTAAAGGTTTAAGGTCATGGATGGTTCAGGGCTTCCTTTAGAAGGGAACGTATTTCCTACAGAACCTCAATTAGCGATGCATTGTTGTGCTTCAACCTCTGGTGAGGGTGTTGTAGTAACGACAATAACTATAGTTGTAACAACACTTGTAGAAACTTCTTCAACCACTAAAATTCTAGTAGTATCTTGGGATGTATTGAAGAAAATTTAAGATTTTTGGAAACCCAAAAGCTGTAACTCCATTTGTTGGGCATTCTTCTAACCAATTTCCTCAACTTCAACCTTAGAGGTCAATTCCAGTGCATTCCACCAACCTAAACAACTAAAATCTGTTATTTGCTACCCACTTGCACCAATTGCAAAAATCCAAAGAGGCATAATAAATTATAGGACTATAAATGGGATTTCTGCACTTAAGAAACATCTTGAAACTAATCATCAACAAGTTTGGAAAGAGTGGATTGAATGAGAGAAAGATGGGGGTGAAATAAAAAAGAAATGAACTTCAAAGAAAAGGTGTGGCCCCACCCCATCCATTATTTCTTCTTTTTTTGGTAGTATAGTTCCTTATAACAAGGATGATCTTCATCAAAATCAATTTGAAGAAGACCTTGTCTTGTTAATTGCCAAGGAGCTTCTGCCATTATCATTTGTTGAAGCACCATTTTTTTGTATATTGGTTTTAAAGCAAAATCCTCGGTTGACTTTTCCATCTATGCAAAAGTTGAGACATGATATTTTGCCTAAGATTGTTGAAAGAACCAAGGAAAGGTTTATATCTCCAACCCTTCACTCCTGTAATACTTGAACGATACCTTTTAATCTTTGGATGTCAAGGGGAGGTGTAGATATTTTTGTTTTCATTGTGCATTTCTTGAATGATAAGTGGGAACCTTGTCATGTGACCATTGGATTTTTTGAGATTACATACACATATGGAATTGCCATGGCTTTGTAAGTGAATGATGTGTTTGTAAAACATGGGCTTAATGTGCGTGTTCTTGCATATGTCAAAGATGAAAAGAGTAACCTTTCCACTAACCTCTACATTGACTTCAATTATGTCTTGTGAAGTGTTGGGGTTGTTGGCATCATTTGTAGGATCCTATTGGGGCCATGCCATGTCCAAGTGTTGCCAATAGTCCACAAATGATTCAAAAGTATGTGATGGTTTGAGTTCAATCTTAATTAAAGAAGCATGGTCCATATTGCAAAAGACTATCGCTTGGACTAAGAAGAGTGGTAAGGGATGGCAAGAATGGCATAAAACATGCTTGGATGTGGGGGTGCCACCACGGAAGCTCAAGACTCCTGTGAATACTAGGTTTGCTTCAAAAGTCATCTTATTCCAAAAGACTCTTGAGTTTAAACATGTCATTGCCCTTTGCTATGGAAGACAACAATCATTGGCTCTTCAAGGTCGTGTTCCAAGTCCTTAGGTTTGGACAATAGCCCAAGTTGTTATTGATACCTTGGGGCTTGTGGTTCAACAATGTGTGTTAAACCAAAGTTGGGGTTATTGGTTGCTTTTAGATGTTTTTACTTCTATTATATCTCTTGTATGTCAAATGCGACTAGATTGCATGGGACCTAATTCTAGTGAAACCCAAGATTTTAATGGCGAGTTTCATTTATTTTGACAACAAATGCAAAAACAAGTGGTACAAGTCCTAAACCCCTTCCTTTCATTTATGGCTTCTTTCCAAAAGGTTAAAACTCACAACATGTTGGCAATGATGTTACACCCTTGCTTCAAAGGGTTAGGGCTAGTTATTCAATATGTTGGTAAAGAGAGAACATTGCATATTGTAGGTGAATATGATCGCTAGGTATTGTTTCCACTCACAAGTATTTAAATTCAAGTGCTGTAAGTGTTGGAGCTCCTAGCTTTGCATCCCGAAGTATTGAACCCACAAGTCTTTATGACCTGATAGAAATTGATGAAGAAATGGCATTATCAGTGGTGAAAAAACAATTAAATCACTTAGCATGGTGGAAAACACATGAAGTACAATTTTCTCATGTTGGGTTTGTAGCTCAACAAATTTTGGGGATTGTGGGCTCTCAAATTGAGGCAAAGAGAGTTTTTAGCATTGCGGGTATTTGCACAAACCTTCAACACTTTTGGTTGGGCATAGAAAATCTTGAGATGCTTATAAACATTTATAAGAACTAGTCAAATGATGTCATGTTGAAAAGATGACATCCATGAAGCAATTCATGGATATCGAAGAAGCCTTGATGGAAGAAAATGAAGATGTAATTGAACAAATTGGGCTTCTTGAGTTGGAGGAAAGCAACAATAGGTTCTAGGTAAATTTTGTAATTTATTGCAGTATGTCATTTTTTTCTTTTTGTGTTGGATCTTGTTCAGTTTTAGATTATGAGGTTAAATTTTGTTGTTGTTGTTGTTTGTTGTAGATCTTGGAACATTGAAGCAATGGAGATTGGCGCTTTTAAACCCTAACCCTAGGATATGATGAACCTTTACAACTTGCTAGGATTCATGTTTAGGGTTTCTTTTTATAATGCCACATGGATTCAGGTTTTTCTTAGACCTTGAAATATGGTTTATGGGGTCTGAAATAAGGTTTTTGGAGTTTGAAATTTAAGGTCTGAAATAGGGTTTTGGGGTCTGAAATTTGGGGCTGAATTAGGGTTCATTTGGGGTTTGAAATAATCTTGAATTCAAGTCTAAATTAGGATTTTTGGGGTCTGAAATTTGGAGTTGAATTAGGGTTTTTGGGGTTTGAAACCATCTTGAATTCAAGTCTGAATTAGGGTTTTGGGGGGTTTGAAATATATCTTTTGGGGAGAGGGGTTTGAAATAGGGTTTGTGGGTTGGATTAGGGTTTTTTTAGAGGTCTGAATTATGATTTCCTATGGCTGAAATAGGATTTTTTGGGGGCTGAAGTAAGAGTGTTTTGCATTTCGATGTAGGATTTTTTGGGGATTTGATTATAGGCAGATTGGGGGGGGCTTTCAAGGTGACAAGAGGCCATTTCAAGTGTTATTACAATTTTGGGGACCTTAGTCATGGAACCACATAGCAATGACCAAAAAAAAGGGGGTTCTAATCCTCTATAACCATTTAGTGTAGATTAGGGTTTAGAAATTAGAAATAGGCCAGTTTGTAGTTGAAAAACATTGTAATATTCTTTTTACCCGAACAAAAGTTCAATTTTTTAATACTTTTGCATTGTTCATTCTAAAATTTAGATGTTGGAACCAAAACCAAAGGTTACTTGAAACCAGAGGTTATGGTCTTGAGAGAGAACAAGAAGAAAGCGAGAGTTCTTCGCGAACCAGAATAGGCAGTCAGGGAGGAAGGTAGGTAGGTCGCAATGCAGCAACAGGGGTGAGCTTGGTGGATGGCCAAGGCGCTTCGGCATCACCTAAACCACCACAACCTACCCGTCTTTTCTTCAGATTTTGGGAGAGGAGGAGCGCCGAAGTGGGGAAGAGGAGGAGGAGCGGCGGTGTTGCGATGACGAATATGGGCACCTAGGTAGGAAAGTCTGCGAAGAAAATCTACGGAGGTGTGCTAAAAGAGGTCGGGCCCACCATCGCCACTGTCCTCACTGCAACGCCAGCTCGCTGCAGCAAGAGCGGGAGGAGCCCCCCACCCTGCGTTCATTCACCTGGTACCCCTCCCCTGCCTATCTTCATCGGGCTACATTATAGGTAACCTACGTGCTTAGTAGGCCTATCGTTCAAGTCCTTTTTTTTTTCAATTTCTCTTTCATTTTATTTTTTGAAATAGGTTTTAAAATAATAATCAGAAAACGAAAATTCATTTCCAAAAAACGAAAAAGATTATTAGTTTTTTTTTTTTTTTTTTAAATTTTTTTTTCAATTTTTTCATTTTTTGAAATAGGGTTTTTTTTAAAAAAAACATTAAATAAATGTTTTTTTTTGTTTTCTCGTCGCCAAATTTCGACAATTTTTTGGGAAAAACCCTAGATTTTTCTATTGAGAAGTGGAGGCTAAGCACAAACTTGATTTTTTGGGGGAGTGTGGGGATTTTTGAAATTTGAAAAAATTGCTGCCGAAACGATGGCCGAGTACGATGCCTCATAGTTTCACTCTCGTAGTCTGAAGTGTGTCCTGAGCCTCGACGATAAGCAAGTCCAGGCCGTTTGCGCGCTCTATAGCCTGTCAGGAAAAATGAAGATAGAATAACATCTAACAATTGTTGACCATTTTTTCAAAACACCTAACCTGAAGTCTGAGAAAAACCAGAAGGCATAAAGTGACAACGATGACAAGTTCAACACGTTGCTTGAACGTGCTCAAAAGAATATCGAAGCACAAATTGCACAGTCACAACAGATCTTTGAGCAGGTCACCAACAACTTTTTGGAACGTATCACAACAGCCCAACAGTCAGCCCCTACTGCCAGTCATGACAATAAGGTTACAAAACAACTTGTTAAGGAAGTGGTGGAGGAATCAGGGGGGAAGTGGGTGGACGTTATGAAGAAGATGGGTAAACATATGGACAACTTTGTCAGCCAAGGTGAGGCCAGGGAACGCTCCACACACTCTTGCAACGCATGTATCATACGATTTGACAAAGCAAAAGGCAAGATAACACAACAACAACTAGATAAAGTCAATAGTTAGATTCTACAAGGACAAATGAAGCTAACCATCAAGGTTGTGGCAGTAGTGCGCTAGCCCCTCAACATGAGAGTTGAAACCAAGCTTGGGACTATACGCACACAAGTTGTACTTGTTATTTTTGCTACAATTGAGGACAGAAAAGCTGTATGTCAAAACCGTGTAGCCCTGAAAGGTACTCACTGGGGCTTGGAAGAGGATTTGACCAAACAGCAGTAAGAGTAAAAGAGGGCATCATGGCATCTATTTGAGAAGGCCAAAGCGGAAAAGAAGAAAGCTTACTGGCGTGGCGTAGACCTTTACATTAATGACACCAAAGTCACAGCCCAACATTAGGGGTGTTTGGACCAGAGAGCATTATGAGTCTCCCTGTGGAACATCCATGGGGGGACAAACACGAAGCTAAGTACTAGTTCACATATATAGAGACTGTTTGATGACTCAGATGTTGTTGCACTGACTGAAACACACTTGTTCCCTAATGAAACACCATAGCATATGCCTGGTTTTCAGTGTTTACACAATCCACGTTTTGTATTTGACATGAACTCAGTTAGAGTAGTAGTGAAGCATAGTGGTGGTGTTGCAGTATTTGTGAATGACTCATGGTCAAACTATGTATCCTTATGGAAACAGAGCACAGATGGCACCAGGTTGTGGCTGCAGTTCCAGCATTCGGGGGCTGCACCGTTGTTTTTGGTTGTAGTGTATGCTCCACCCAAAGGGTCCCCATATGCTGATGAAGGTTTGTTTGATAACATTGCTACAGAGGTCGGCATGACTCAGGATCTTGGGGACAATATTTTACTAACTGGTGATTTCAATGCAAGGACCAATGCAGTTGACAACTATGTTGATTGTTGTTACTTTGTTGACCACATGCCTGACATGCTGCCATTGGGGAATGACTTCCCGGAGGTTTTTCCTAAGCGACATAACTCGGACAAGGGGGGGTTGAAAGGCTGGCACAATGAGTTCTTAGACCTTTGCCGCTCCTCGGGATTATTTATTCTCAATGGCAGGATCGCAGGCGATGAATCAGGGGAGTGCACTTGCTTTGCCAATGGCGGCTCCAGCCTTGTGGATTATATGGTCGCATCACTTGCTTTGTTTGATTGTGCCACATCACTTGTTGTACAAAAATGCCCTCTATTTTGTGGAAAAGGGTGTGATTCCGACCACAGGACACTTTCATTCAACTTGCAGTTACTTTGGCAACATGTGGCATTAGCAACTTCATAATCACGTGCAGACATCCGTTGTTTCAAACATGATGCTAACAAATGCACACAATATTGTCAGCACCTGCAGCAATAGATTGCTCAATGCACAGCACAGATGAGTGACACAGACAATGCTGACATGGTCGTGCATTGTTGCATGACTACATTTGTAACATCACTACAGCTGTGCATGGCTACCCTGTGGCATGCACCAATACAACACAACATCGTCATCAACCATGGTTTGATATTGAATGTCGCAGCAAGCACAAGGAAGTATCTGCATATGCAAAGCTTCATCCTAACAGCCATCTAGCACCCGAACGAAAGAAGCAACTTAAACAGCTATTGCATCGTAAGAAACACACGTACAAGAAACTGCAAGGCCGATAGTTGTGTGCACTAGCAAAGACGGATCCAACTAGCTTTTGGAGGTAGTACTCCAAGAGCAAGGAACGATCAGTGGCTATCAGCAAAGCGGACTTGGTTGTTGGCTTCTAGAAGTTGCTGGAAGGACAATGCCCCAGTAATACAGCTAGGGGACAGGGCAGTTCTACAGATCAGGTGGTTTCAAGCTTGTCACATCCTTTTGCAAGTGATGATTACAGCACATTAAACTGTGACATAACCTTAGATGAGATTGCGCAAGTGATCAGGAGAGTCAAACGTAACAAGTCTGCTAGCTTAGATGGCATCAAAGCAGAGTTTCTGCTAGATGCTGGCGATATGTTGCATGTACCACTACAGATTGTGTTCAACAAGTTGTTGCACCAAGGTTATTTAGCAAGCTTGTCTATTGGAGTCATTCATGCATTGCACAAAGGTGGTGATGCCTTGCAATTTGAGAACTACAGGGGAATCACAGTGGGTCCTGTACTAGCTAAGGCGTTTGCCATGATTCTAGAGGCATGGTTGAGCAGCTGGGCAGAAGAGAAGGGCCTACATGCCAGGGGACAGGGCTGGTTTTAGGAAAGACTTCCGCACCATGGATAACCTGTACATTTTGCGAACGTTCATTGAATAGAGCACTCACAAACGCAAAAAGGTTTATTGTTGTTTTGTGGACTTTCGCAAAGCTTTTGATACAGTGCCTTCAAATGTGGAAGGCTTTCTTGTGGGCAACTATTGTTGCCAAATTGGATAGTAAGCTTTCGCATCAATCAAATCAATGTTGCATTGAAGGCACCCAAGTTGGAGAAACACATCACAACTACCTTTGGAAGTACCATCAAGAGCTTCTCAAGCTCAACACACAAATTGTAGGCCCCATCAACTTCATATCATTCCATTGTTTCAGTTTATTGCATTATGCTTTGTTTGAATAGTAAGTGGTTATTTGCTAGATTGTCTTGGAGTTTTGTGAAAACTTGCAAGCTCCTACAGCCTGTTTGATATCTACTTCAATTACATGATTGATACCAAACTCCAGCTAGCAAAAGATTCTAGGTCTAGGTACTTAAAGCTGGAACATGGTTCTGGAATCACAGCCACCTTCAGAGAACCGCAGAAGCTTTACCTGAGCTGAGCAACACATACTTGAATTCCAAGTATGATTCTGTACTCTCTTACATAAGATGCAGCCTCAGTTCACTTCCCAAAATTCTGATCACATCAAGTGATGAGACCTGTGTTGTGAGGCGAATATCAAAAGCAAACAAGAAACTGACCTTCATACGCCGTTCTTGGAGAGCCAACAGGCCAGCTTCTGTACAGATGGCCTTGATGTCTGCCCCGGAAACTTTGTCCTTAGTCATTACAAACTCTTCCAAATTGACATCATCTGACAGGGTCATTCAGCATGTGCGAATCTGCATGTGAGTACAACACCACATGATCACCTTAGCAGCTACAATGAAAACAATCTGTGAATAATGAGCAAAAATATGCATACACACTCAATCTGCACACTTTTCACCTCTTTAACCTGCTTAAATTGCAGTTCTGACCAGTGCAGCCTGGAAAACAAACCAACAGAGCAACACAGAGCAATCCAGGACACAAGAGTGACTAAACCACATCAGTTGGACTGTAAAATGTTGCATGCAAGAGTCTACACCACAGACCGTCCACCACAAATACAAATACAGAACAACTAGCATTTGTTTCCACACACGTTGCACAACCACCAAATTTCTGAGGATGCAGTAAAATGACCTGAAAAAATCTTCGCTTTGTCTTAATGTCTGGCAATGGGAATTCAATCTTACGATCAATTCTGCCAGGCCGAAGCAGAGCGGGATCTAAACTCTCAATGCGATTGGTCGCCAAAATTATTTTGACATCAGCACGTGCATCAAATCCATCCAACTGATTCAACAACTCCAGCATAGTTCTTTGAATCTCTCACTCTCCCCCTGAGTGTGCATCGTTTCTGCCAAGTAGTGCACGAACTTCAGAGACCCACTCTACAACACATCCCTCAAGTTTGAACTATCAGAAGTGTACCTGTGGTGGAAGCACTGGATTGTTCTTACCAATGATGTTCAAGGAAAACCTACCTCTTTGAAATGTTGAAATTTTCAAAAATTATTTCTTCCAAATCCAAAAAAAATTGTGAAGGGTAATAGTGAATATTTAGAAATATTCCATTTGTTGAAATGAAAATTTCAAAATTTCAGAATTATTGGATGGACATGTGTTGAAATGGCCAAGGTACTATGGTACCTTTGGAAATAATAACATGTTTTCAGCGCCCAAGTTTTGGCTTACGATAAACAAGGCATCGTAAACACGTTGGGCCTGTGGCATCTATTTACTGTGTCCATACTCTGAACACCAAAAAAATCCATTTCAATCTAAATAGTCTAAACACTTTCATCATAGAAATGGGTTCACCTAATGTGAAACCGGTTTTCATAAGGTACAACTTTCAAAAGTTGGATCCAATGCAATAGTCCCTGACCCTGTGGGGGCAGGGCCCAACAATCTAATGCATCATTAAATTGATGTATGTACAAAATGACTTGGAGATGGATTGTGAACAAGACTTTCTTTTTTCTTTTTCCCCCCAATTTTGCAAATGTTGCCTAACATCCACAAGAGGAATTAGCCAAATTTTAGTGGCAATGATTTGTTGAAGTTGGTCCAAAAGAGGAATTAGCCAAATTTCAGTGGCACCGATTTGTTGAAGTTGGTCCAAAACAGGAATTAGCCAAATTTTAGTGGCAATGATTTGTTGAAGTTGGTCCAAAACAGGAATTAGCCAAATTTTAGTGGCAATGATTTGTTGAAGTTGGTCCAAAAAGGAATTAGCCAAATTTTAGTGACGATGATTCGATGAAGTTGGTTTAGGCAGAGCAACTTTAGATTTTCATAAGTTGTCCTTTTTCAATGTCATTTTCAAAGTGAAATATGTTTACTTGATTCTCTCAAATAAAGATGAAGAGAACTTGTTTTTAAAAAAAAATTAATAATGTTTTTAAACACCATAGTCATGAGTATATTTTTAAATTTTGCACCAATTTCCATCTCATTTCAAAAACTTAAAATTGAATTAGATTCAATGCAAATTCAATTAAGAATTTTGAATTTCAATTCCAATTGCAGGCAATGTCATTCAATATTTTCATTCTAATGAAACTTTATTTTCCACAAAATCCCTCCATTTTTTTCATCAATTGATCATCATCACAATAATGTGCAGTATCACAAAGCTCAAGTTTGTCCTGGGTTAAATTGGAAAGTAGAAAATTTGAAGAATCTTGCTATGTTGGTGACCTATTGGAACTTTTTTGTTTAAATATGGTGATTTCAGAAGAAAAAAAATCTTCAAATTTTGGAACTTTTCATTTTTTTTCCTCACAAAATCCATCACAGAAGACACATTTCAATTTGTTTTGGTCACCAAATGGCAAAAATTAGACACCGCTCTCCAGCCCCCCCAAATGATTTGTATCCATATCGATGTGTGACATTTACTACCTGTTGGGTGTGCTCATATGTTTCATGTGCATCTTGAGTTTTAATTGTTGCATCGTGCATAAAATCATGCAATTTGTATATCGTAGTACCTCGGCAACTTTCACACATGTCTATCAATCAATCTAATAAATTTGAAATTTTCATTCCACAAATAAAATATTCTTGAAAATTCATTAGTTTCCTTCAGAAGATTTTGGTCTTTGGATTTTAATTTTTTTGAAAATCTCAATTTTTTTTGAAAATAATATAATTACACAGTGTCAAAGCTACAAAGATATTACAATATTCAATTGCTTGCACTGCTTTGGTTTGGAATGCCAAGTCAGGTTTATTAGTATTTATTAACCCCAAAAAGTTTTAGGGGTTTAACATTTTTTTAGACATGTTAATAAATGATGTTTTCAAATTTCTTTTGAAATGTTTGCAAAAAACAGTTGTAAAACATCAGGTATTGATAACATCCATACAATTGAAAACCAAAAGTCACAAGTTTAAATGATTAAGGAATGAATTTAGAAATGTTGAAAATTTATTATAGATATTGATTTTGGTGTGAAGTTATAAAATCGAATATGAATGGCTAGAAGGTCCTGTATCATAGAGTGCTAGAGAGATGCAAAACAATCTACATTTGAAGTGATGAAATCATCAAAATAATTTTTTTTCAAATAAAAATCAAATTGTCAATCTAATTTTTTTCAATAATTTTTTTTTTTTTCAAGCTTGAACACTTCAAAAGCTCTAGAGAGAAAATGATGTTAGTTTTTACTTTTCTTGAAATTTTTTTTTAAAGGTGATCGACAATTCTAATATTTACCTTTGAAAAAAGAAGGTTTGAAAAATGACTTATTTGTTAAGGAGATATGTTTTTGAATGAACAAGTCAAGTATTGGGCAATAATCTTTCCCACCCATTTTTATCCAAATGTCGTGAATAAATTTCACCTTTAAAATAGTGAACTTTCATATACATATATATAGCACAACAATTGGCCCAATTGGCAAGCCATTGCCACCCTTTAATTAAGTTAGTGGTAGAAGGTTGGCAAGGTTTTCACTTACACACTAGATGGTTTGAACTTATAACCTCTTTTTAAGGTCCTAGAGTGTCCTACATAAACATATGTCATACCATTGAGTCATCACCCTTGGGTCAAACTTTCATATTTAATGCAAAATGTCTTGCACAAAGTAGGCATGTGAAGAGGATATATATATATATATATATATATATATATGTCTACTTTGTCCTTTAAGGATTAAGACATTGAGCCCAAATTTGATAGCTTATTTCATGGTGGGATTGTAAAAGTTAGTGAAATAATCACATTTGGAAGAGCTGGTCTGTGTTCACAAAATAGTTAATCATTTTCACTATAGCAAATTTGTCCTAATTTTTTCAATAAATTAGCAAAAACTTTCATTTGGTTGTGACAATTACTCCATGTGGTTCATCTTCCCTATGTGGTTGGTAATTTTGATTGTAATACATTTGTCTCAATTTACCCAAATGTTAAAGAAATGCATGTTAAAATATGTCACATTCCATAATAGTGAAAGTTGGGCACATAGAAAAATTGTTCCTTTGTGGGGGAAGACAACTTGGGGTTTAGCTTTTATATTTGTGCTTTAGTCGATCACATTTATAAGCCCTTGAATTCTATAACATTTTTTTGGATATTGGATGCATGAAAACAAGAAGGGTATTTTAATGGCTAAGGTGTTGCTTTGTGAATTGTTAAGCCTTCAAGTTGGGAGTCCAGATTTCAACCCCTTCTCTTAACACTCTCCAAGGATAGTCATCTACCCTAATGGTAAGGAATGAAAGTCAAAGTTATCAATTTAAAATAATAAGATTTGATGGAGATAACTTGTTGAAGAATCATGACCATTACATGGTCTCCAAGGGATTTGTTGCTGCTATTTGTGCCAACAATTTCAGAAGTCGAATTGGTGCATGTATAACATTGCAAGTTCATCTCTTTGCTTATGTTCCTTTTATTATAAGCTTGTGAGTTCATTTTCTTGCTTATATTCCTTGCAATATGAGCTTGTGAGTTTATTTCCTTACTTATGCTCCTTGTAGTAAAGGGGAACATGTGAACAACATTTGGGTTCCACCCTATGTTCTGAAGGGGATTCCAATTTGATTGATTTTACTTTCCTTGATTTTTAATTCAAAGGGGTTGACATTTTTTTATCTTCGAAAAAATCAACTTGGGTCATGTAATAATTCTCCTTTTAGGTTATTATCTTGAATCCTAAAACTCTTGCAAGTGAAGGTGTTCATGTGGAAACAAAAGTTGGATCCACTATGTCACCAAAAAAATTCAATTCAATTACAATTTGCTTGGTTGCTTTCACCCACCTTGATTTCAGAAGAGGTCAACATTTTTTGTCATTGAGTCAATACGTTTTTCTTTTGATCCATCTCTAATTTGAAGTTTCTTGTGTGGCGTGGTTGGGTCAAAACACATAAAGAACCAAAAAGGGTGTCAAATGTTAAACATATCTAGTAAAAAATTAAAAACTTATTTTTCTTTTGCAATGTGAAAACATGATAACCACAACTTGTTTTGTTTCACTCATATGAATGTCAAGAAATTTGAATTAAAAATCCATTTGATCTAGTTTTAAATTTAATTTAAAACATTTGAATCTAAACACCTATTATGTTAAAAAGACACAATTTTACAAAGGACTATAAAAATGATAACTTTTAATGATTCATGTAATTTTAAACAATTCATTAAAAAAATGATAACAACCTAATAGTCACATTAAAAAAACACTCATAATTTTAAAAATATGAAATTCTAACATTTTGAAAGTTCAAAAAGGTTTTCAAATCATTTCAAAATCTTTAAATTTTAAAAATTCTTCACCACATATAAATGGAGTATAATGTACATCGAGTATTAAAAAAGGTTGTAACTTATATTGTAACAAAATTCAAAATGTACAAATTGAATTTTTGGTTATGATTTGAAATTATGATCATTTTTCAAAACAAGACATTGAATATTCATGAATTTTGTGTATATAATTTTAAATTTTCATATTTATTCAACTATGATTAACAAAAAAAAATGATAAATTGAAACAACTTTAAGTATTTTTAATAATAAGTTGCAAAAGATTTCATTCAAAAATTCATTTGCACGAAAACATTTTTTTTGGGCAAAAGGACTTGTAATCCTTATTGAAAATAATGTCATCGTCTCCTTGTCACATGTTTTCACATTGTTGCATACATTTTTACACCCGTGACTTCTTTAATATCAACCTATATAAGGATTTGAACATTAAATCTAGATTTTGGGAAAGTAATTGGCTCTTATCCTTCCATTAAGTTTTGGGACATGGGGAAAAAAATGTTGTTTGTAATAATAAAACCAACCCAAATGGTTGAATATTTGTATTCAAGCTACAATTGAAACCAATTCAATCTTCTAAGGCATGGAAATTAAAGGATTTACATTTGACATGGATGAAATACAACAAATTAGATCCACATGTGTCCTATTTAGCAATTAGAAGCTTGTGTATTTCGTTCAACTCCAAACACATAGCATTTACCTTGCCTTCAAGTCCATTCATTCGTGCTTGTAGTTCTTGGCACCATCTCCTGTCAAAAGATGATTGATTTGAAAATGGTTGTCTAGGTGATGATGTACTTGCCCCCCTCGCCTCATAATGTACCTAGAAATTTATATCAAAATCAAGTTTAATGGGTTGCATACAAACATAACCATGTAACTAATATATTACATGTACTATAATGAACAAAGGCATAAACATATATTGTCCCAAATATCACAAAAACATTTCCAAGATTATTGAATTTAAATTAAATCAAATAGGCAGCCATCACAAGGTGTCCATGGGGTTATAAGCTATAACATTGTGTTGTGCAACACAAATAAAATACCCCAATAGTGTTTTCTGAATATGTAGTCAAAGAATGGTCAAATATCTTGTCTTCCTCCATTGGTTTTTTTCCCTTAATGTCCTGCAACCCATAATAATCATGTTCAATTTGAATCCAATATTTATGAGCATGTACATGTACACATCTTCCTTGAACAAAAATGCTAAGGCCAATAATTTCAAATTAAATCAAATGAGCACAAGGCTAGTCCTTGAATTTTAGCTTATTATTGTTCAAGGGTCTCATCCATTCTTGCTTGTTGATCCTTCCATGGTTAACAAGCTTTTGATAATCAAATAGACAAACCCCCTTGTCCTTAGATGATCATGTAGTTTTTTTTGTAATAGAAAAAAATTGTGGATCCCATCAATTTTCCTTGCAATGTTCATCTAAAGGTTTCAAGTCTTGTTTAATTCACCTTTTCCTCATATGCTACCAAGAAGGTTAATTACCATGATGTGTTTTGCAAGTTTGATTGTTGTTTCTTCTTTTGATTGGTTGGCCTTGGAGCTAATTGTTGATAGGTCATGCATTGCGTTTTCAAAAAAAATTGAATTGCACTTGATTTTATTTCTTGTCGAGTTGGGATCTTCACTGATTTTTGTTGACTCGTTAGAACTCGAATATTGATTTGAATAAAATGTTTTAGACACCTTCACATTTTCCCAATTCTCAGGTTGTATTTCATTTTTTAGCATGGCCACTACTATAGCAATGGATGGTCGAAGTGAAGGATCAGCTTGCACACATAGTAGCCCAACATGTATCACATTTAATATCATTCGATTATCTTCAATATTCAATCTTAAATCCACCAACTCCAAAAGGTTGTTTTCTTCATTCAATTCATGAGCCTACATCAAAACCAACAAATATAAGAAACTTTCAACCTTCAACCGAAACAATTTTTACTAACCTTAAAGGCAATAATTAGATTTGAAAAACTCCCACACTAAAACCCAAAAAAAAAACATTGATATTAATTTAATGGAGGATTCAAATTATTTCGTTTGGACTACAACTGAAGTTTCCCAAATGATGAAATGTTGGTTTAAATTATCAACTATTTACATGAAATCTAGCCACTTACCCATTGAATAAGATAGATATCTTCCTCCGTCCCATAAAAAATGCTCTTTCTCCCACTCACAATTTCCAATAACAAAACCCCAAGGCTAAATATATCTGTTTTTTTGCTCAAATGTCCGCATAGAGCATATTCTGGAGCGAAATAACCCCTATATATAATTGACAAATATCAATAAATTAATTTTTCCATGCTTGAAAATTACTATGTGACCATTTCGATGTCAAACAAACAAAGAGGTTGATAGTCAATTACCTAGTGTTATACTATGACACTAAATGACTATGAAAAAGTTGTGCATGTGCTTGACAAAATCAAATTATCAATTTTTTTAACAATTACACATGGCCATAGCTTCAACAATTATATATTGTGCTGATTTTCAAACATATATTGCCCACATACATAGTAAAGTTTCATATAACATGTCACAATTTCAAACAATATTGGAACATACAAATACTTACATTGTCCCAATAATGTGTTCTGTCGTTATGGTTTCATCCTCATTGAAAATCGTAGCTATACCAAAATCTGCAATCTTTGCATGGAGGTCTTCGTCAAGTAAAATATTGGATGCTTTGATGTCTCTGTGTATAATATGTGGTTGAACGCCTTCATGAAAATATTGAAGGCCATTAGCAACCTCCAAGCATATGTTTTGTCGAGTTGGCCAATCCATGACATGGTTCCCTTTGCCCTCTAGTTTGAAAAAGATAACTAAATGTTAGAAACTTGGAAACAAACCACTTGTCAAAAGCAAAAAATGTACATCCATTATACGAGATAACATGTCTTGACAATCTAATGATTTGGTATTTTTGAATTGGAAGGTAACATATTAGCTTTGGATGTTTGTAATCATAACATCATGAATCAAATATGTCGGGTAGTTTGGATTCATGGCCATTTAGTAAATGGTCATATGAGTACAATTCACCATAAAGCCATGCTAGATGTTTATTTTTACGACCAACTTAAACTTCAAACCTTTTGAAGGAAGTTTGGTGAAAATTCACCCTTTTCAATAGTTAGAAAGCGACATTTCTTACATGGAGGTTGTACAACAATATAAAGTGTATTGATTGGCAAATCTAAATGTTTCCATTTCAAAAACATTATAATAACACTTAGTTGACAAATCACACTTATCCTCTTTTCAAAAAGTAATTGTTCTTTAAAGACGCGGGTTTTATTTGGCTTTTGTTTATACAAGCTTGTTAGTTTGCAACCCATCCAAATGGTTAATCTAAATTGTGGTGGAAATTTTAACATCCGATCTAGCATATCCGCCTTATTTTGAAAATGATCACAATCATACATAACAATATTATATTTATGGAGATGAGGTTCAAAGCTCATGCTCACATATGAAATTAAAGTGCATTTGATAACACATAAATAACCAATTAGAATTTATCTTGATGTCATGCATTTATGTATATATATATAATGTAGCTTGTGAAGAGTTAAATGTTGGTGTAAAGAGAACATAAAGTTGATAGTCATGATGATTGGTTTTCATATTCATGCTTATTCGCGATGTCATCAAATTATCACATGCACACAAAATGACAATAGACTTATTTACCACATAATTTCAATAACAAATTTGTAGCTTAAACATGTTTTTTTTTAATCATTTTAACAGGTTGCACTTTTTATAGTGTCCCAAAATTTGTCTAATGTTTTCATTTCTTTTTTGTTTAGTTATCGAGTTTAGAATATTACCAAAAAGAAATTTTGCCAAGGAACCATTTTCGACAAATTCAAGCACAAGAAATCTCCTTTCTTTATGTAGACAATAACCTTTGAGTTCCACTATATTCCTGTGAAATATGCGTCCCATGATGCCAACTTCATTCCAAAATGGATCATAACCAAAATTTGCTAAAATGTTCCTTCTTAAACATTTCACAGCAACTTGCTCCCCATCTGGTAGGACTCCCTATAAGCATATAAGCAAATTCAAAACTTAGTTTGAATTTAAGCACAATGTGTAAATAAGTTTGACATTTTGACCTATTTATAAATCCAATTTAGTGCAATAAACAAATTGATGAATTGAGATTAGTAGCTTATAAATTGAAGTTTAATATTGTAATTACCTTGTACACAACTCCAGAGCCTCCTTCCCCCAATTTCAACTCTTTGTTAAAGTTGTTGGTGGCAATCTTCAATTGTTTGTATGAATACACTGTTGTGTGCAATGATTGTGGTTGTGTTGTTGAAGGTAATCCTAACATCCCATGATTACAATTCACTTGTAAGATATTTCTTTCTAATTGAGCTTTATCTTATGCATACTTTTACCCAAATAATTGTGGGCCCTAGTTGTCTACAAGAAAGGAACCTAGGAAACTTCTTCTAACAAAAACCTCTCCACAAAATGAACCTTTAATACTTAAATTTTATTATAACAAAATGTTGTTTGGTGCTCAAGTTTCACAGAACTAAAATATAAGACCCACTATATAGTATATTCTATTATGTTTGTCAAAAGAAAGTTATAGATGAGACCTTTACATTAGCAAAACTCTTTCTTAAACAAAAAAAGTTGGAAATTGAAATCTAGTGGTGTCTATTTAGTTATTTAAACCAAGGTAACGTTTGGTTAATCACATATGCATGGCCTTTGCCTTGGGACCTATACTATAGTACCTTGGCCATTTCAACACATGTTCGTCAAATAATTAATTAATTTTGAAACATTCATTTCAACAAATGGAATTTTTGAAATATTCAATATTTTCCTTCACAATATTTTTTGATTTGGAAGAAATAATTTTTGAAAATTTTAACATTTTTGAAAATAATATAATTAGTGTCGAATTGGCCAAGGTACTAAGGTAATTAACTTGGGGTGCTTATTTCTACATATTAAGTAATGAGGGGATGCAGCCACACTTAATTGCTTTCCAATTTCTTTTTCAGGACGAGCAATTTGATTGTTTGACCAACAATATTTTTCAAAACATGGGGCACTCCCCAACATAGAAGCCTAAATATGCTTCCCATCCCCAAAACAAAAGCATGTTTTATCATGCTTCGCTTTGTCATGCTTTATTTAAGTTAATTCTTATTTAAAAATAATAGCAAAGACAAAAGGGTAAGAAATTTTGAAGTTGTGGATTGTCGATCAATGTGCCATGAAAAGAGGTGGTATTCTCACCAACAAGAGTTTTTCTTTTGGTCCAACCAAAGTGGAGGAATTTTTTTGGCAACAATGAACTCCAAGGTTGTGAGCTTGTAAGTTTGCCACTCATCAAAGGCATGTTGAGATCCAACCTACACCAACACAACACATCCACCAACCGAAGGTAAAATTTTCTTTCTTTGCATGCAAACAATGAAGTTCAATGTCCCTATATTTTATTCATCAAGGTCAAATATCTTGTTCATGTTGTCCCATGAGCCCTCTACTGCCAAGACTATACTTAAGATAGTCCAAGTTATTCGGTATGAAATCCTTGTACCTTCCAATTTTTCCATATTCAATCTTGTCAAGTTCCAAATATAAGTTTGCTACACATAAAAATTCCCAACACATAATTTTTTAATTTTAGGAACAATTTTAAATATGAATGAACTAAACAAAGCTCATCCATATTATACAATTTATATCATCTCCTTGTTAATATCTTGTATGGACAATTCATATAGAACTGCACAAGAGTTTTGTATTGCTAACCATAATGCAAACAAGTTGATGCCCATTATTGGTCAAGGTAATAATTGACATCCATTTAGCTCTTGATGAATTTCCGACACTCTCAAAGAATAATCTTTCCACTTGCAAATATTTACTAACTTCCCAAATAGTGTGACATTTTAATTGCCATGTTAAGTGGACAATATGCAAACACTTAACAATTGCTAATCTTTCCACTTGAAAAATATTTACAAACTTCCCAAATAGTGTGACATCTTGATGTACAACTGAATCAGACAATGTGCAAACATCTAACAATTGCTATTCTACCCAACAAAGAATTGGACAATGCAATTGATTTTAATGTCATTGAGCTCTTGTATATAAGGATGATCACTAAATGGGTGAGATGCAGTTGGAATTAAATTTGAGTATCAGTTAGATATATGAATAAAAACGATTTAAAAGAGTTCAGAAATTTGGGCAAAACAAACAAACAAAGTGTAGGGTTACCTGTTTTTTGGATTGGCCAAGGTAGGATGGTTCGGGGAGAACAAAAGCTTGTGAACATCAGGGCAAATTATTCCCAAGATTGCTGCTTTTGCAAGTTTGAGCATTTTGCAAACTTCCACAAATGTCGGTCGTTTTTTGGGATTTTGATCCCAACAACTAGTGATGCAAAAATGCAAGTCTCTTGGACAATCAGGTGGCAAATCCGGTCTAATGCCTGATTTCTTAATTTCATCATGAAGAGTAGGCCTTGGGATACCATTGAATGGCACTTCGCCAGTGAGAATTTCTGAACATACCATAGCAAAACTCCAAACATCAGCTTTTGGAGGAAACATTGAAGTATTGTTTGCGCGCACTGGTTTCTGTTTGAACACCTCAGGTGCAGCATAGATAGTTGTGCCTTTCTCTGAAGTTTGCAATGATGGGGTTTCAGTCCTGTTGTAAAATTTTGATGTTCCAAAGTCTGCCAATTTCACAAGTACATAACCTTCAGCATTGTTTATGTTAGGTTGCACAAGAATGTTTGATGTCTTCAAATCTCTGTGAACAATCTTCCTGGGCTTCTTGCTGTGGAGATACCGCATGGCCTTTGCAATTTGTAGCATTATGTCAATTGCAACATGCAATTGAAATGGTTTACCACCATTTTTCTCAACTTGGCGTTCAATGTGGGTGTAAAGGTCTGTTGGCATCCATTCCATCACGATGTGGGATTTCCTCTGATGCTCCCAATACCACAAAAATCGCACAATGTGCGGATGATTGCAACCTCTCAAGATGGTGGCCTCTTTCTCGTCAACAACCTTCAATACTTTTAGTGCACATTTCTTGTCCAACCATGTGGCCTCAGTCACATTCCCAGATGCACCACTACCCAAAAGGTTGCCTGGCCGCGCCATCAACTGCTTTGATTCTACATTTGCAGCAAATTGGTCATCTCCTTTAATGCGGGACCATAAGTAGAGTGAAAGAATGTACTCGTCACCAGTTGATCTACTAGCATGCTCCTTCTTCACTTTCTCAAGCTTGGCAAGTAGATGGTCTCTATCATCAGAGGCTGCCTTCTGTAAAGAGCTGCCTTCTTCTAACAACTTTTGAAGAAGGTCTTCATGTTTTTTCACCGCTTTTGCTGTAGATCGAACAACTTTAGACTCTTCCGTGTCTGAATCAGCAACTGCAATCTTCAGCATGCTTGTCCAAAAGCAAAGGTCAAGCACAATCTCCAATACCTCCTCTTTGATATCTGCCAGGGTTATTGCTGCATCAAGCCATGATGACTGTTTGCACATGCATTTTGACTCTAGTTCCTCTGCACGCGTCATCACCAAATCCACTTCTGTTAAAGCTCTTTGTTGGGAACTATTTCTTGCTCTACGGATAAAGGTTCTGTCTTCTAACACATTCCTTGTCTTTCTCAGTCTTTTTCTTAAGTAGGTACACAGATGCTTATTGAGTTGAATTTGGTCAAGATCCATGATTGTAAGATGCTTCCCTCTGATTGTTTCTGTTGCAACAAGTACTAGCTCCGATTGTGCACAACTTGATTAATGGAAACAGCAAAAAATTGAGTCCTAGGTAATCTGTTTACAAAAATGTTGCAACACAAATTGATACCCAAAATTTCATGATGCAAACAACAAACCCCCAATATTTTCCCCTTGTCAACTATTTAGCAGGCCATTAGCTATATTGCAAGTAACTCATTGAAGCAAGCAGCAACAGAATCTAGCCTAGCCCTAAATGTGTATGAGTTCAGACTGCGCATATACTCAGCAGTCATCCGCTATAATCGTTGCAGCAGCTCCTGAATGTGCTAAAAGTGTGTGTGTAAGTGAGCAAAGGAGGACTGGGACGCAAGTAAGTGCAAGAACACCAAAGGAGGAGAAGAAATCAAACAAATCATCGAGACGGAAAACAACGAAGAAAAAAAGCGTGATGAGGAGAAGAAGGCGTGGAGCAGCCCAATAATGATTTGCCTCACAATCTTCTAAGGCAATGATGTATGGGTTCCTTATGTGGTCGACGCATGAAAGGAAAAGGCCAGAAACCCTGGAAACGCGTATAGATGCAGCGTGGAAACGCGTATAGATGCAGCGTGGAAACGCGTATAGATGCAGCCCAGGCACAGGAGCTAGCACCCACCAGCTCATCATCTACTGGATGCCCACTATGACTCAGTTGTGGATGAACCTCAATGGAGTTAATTGGTGACCATTTTTGTAAGAAATAGGTCTCAAATATAGGTAGACATGTCAGAAAATAGGTAGTTACTAAATAAGTAGATGGTTTGGGTGAGGGCTACTTTGACTACCTAACTACTAACCACCCACAACCCACTTGTGGCTAGAAAGTACGAATGTGTATGACTAGGCACTGGGCATGGGATGTGACAAGGAAGCGTGCAATCTACAAGGGATGATTATTTTAAAGAAAAGACAAATCATAACTGAAAAGAGGTCTGTATTCCAACACAAGGTAAACCACTCAACTCATAATTTAACAATACAAGAAGTCTGCGGTGTAGTTTCCCACAACGCCCCCAACAACTACACATGAGGAACCATGGGGCATTGTGGGAAATTATCCAGCATTTCATAAATCAGTCATACCTCCATCAAGCATATCATCCATTGACACTACGGGCCTTCATTGAACAAGCTTTACACCATGCAACACCCTTGGGCCAGGGTATTCCCAATAATTGGCCCATGGACTCCGACCTTGGGGGCCCATTATTTCAGGAATGCCCCAGCCCTAAGGCATTACCTTACACCTTTGTATCTGGTGACCCTACTAAACCAGTTCCAGCCCGGTTGGGTGAGCCGTAGTTCCTTAGGTGTTAAGGATTTTCCCAGGGCCTGTTTGGGACGGCAGTTTCTCCATGGTTGATTCACATGTCAAGCATGTACTCTCCACCATTGTTTCACATTACAGCTGAAAGTGCCAACCGACGGCTATTCCGTCCCACCTAGGAAAAGCCCAAGAAAGCGCCGTTCATGAATAGGACACCCCCAACAGGTTACATAATCGGACGGTGTGTGAAAGAAAATTTCACAGAAACGGGTATGAATGGGCCTGGGTTGAGGGAAGTGGAAAGGACACCAGGCAAGCAACAAGGGATAAATCAATGCTTGTATTTTTAAAGAGGAAAATGGTTTTTTAAGCAAATAGAGAATTTTTTTAGTATAACAGGCAAGCCCCGGGGAGTTCTAGAAGTACACAGCAAATGGCTGGGAGACTACTTATAGCAAACCACCTGGATCAATCATTATGATTGGCCAATCCAAATTGGGACCACCCGCCCAAGGTGGAGTTGAGAGACACTTACTTCTGAACTTCCCCCGCTTTGAGGGTGTTACCGAGTTAAAAATCAGATGATTTTTGTAATAATGTTTTCCTGATGATACCCTGTGGGTATCTCATTGAGTGCCACTAGAAAACCACAAACTATGGAATGCTCTCATGCTTACAAGTGTTTCATTTTCCAAAATGCTCCCATGGGATTTTATGTTGTGTAAGTATATGTAACAATGAATTTATTTTGGTAGCAGATTTTCTCCATTGTGTGAAAAATATTTGAAGAATAACATTCTGTCAAAACTTCCCTGTTTAAAAAAAAAAAAAATGGCCAAAAAATGAAATCACCAAAAATTTCCACAACTGCTTACAACATGAAAGGGCGCTTAAGATTTTTCTTCTTTCATATTTTGAACATTGACATATTTGGCTAAATATTCTTATTGATGATTGCCACTTGAGCAACATCCCAAAATTGAGAAGAAACAAAACAAAACACAACACACAAAGAGGTAAAACCCTACCGGCTTTTTCTCCAATGATACTCGAGGAAATTTCGTTCCAAAAGATCAACTGCGGTTTTTTCGCCGCACGTAAAGTTTTAAGTTTTCAGCCAAAACATAGTGCCCAAGATTCCATGGAGAGCCTGCGTAAATTTTATTCCACAAAATCAACTGCGACTTTTTCGGCTCACGCAAAGTTTTCCGCCAGAAGAAAGTGCCCAAGATTCCATGGAGAGCCTGTGGAACTTTTGCTCCAAAAAATCAACTCCGGTTTTTCCGCCACACGCAAAGCTTTCCGCCAAAACAGAGTGCCCAAGATTCCAGGGAGAGCCTGTGGAAATTTTGCTCCAAAAAATTAACTCTGGCTTTTTCGCCACACGCAAAGTTTTCCGACAAAACAGAGTGCCCAAGATTTCAGGGAGAGCCTGTGGAAATCCAAACCAGCCAGCCCCACCACGTGCACGTTCAATGGCGCGGATGCATCTGCTTTGTACCACTCAAGTCAACGCTTCTTTGTTGCCATCCAGAATATCTTTTCTTCTCTTCCGTTGAAATCCCTGCCTTGCATCGCTATTGTGTAGCTGAGGCCTGGCACTCGCAGTAATTGAAGTTGTTCTCATGCCTGCCACCGGCCTCCGTGCTGCCTAGAGCAGAGACCTGCTCGATTGGACCGGGGCCGCTGTCACGTGCTGCGTGGGTGCGGGCGAAGTCCTGCTGCATGAAATCGAGACACTAAGAGTGATTTCTTTTCTATTTGAACAAGTTCTACAACCAAAAAGTCAAACCCTACGGCAGAACCGCATGGTTCTTCGCAGAGCTGCACTGTCAGGCCCAGAAAGGGCGCCGACAGTGCTCAATGGGGCGGGTATTTAGCTTCTCGCAAATGGGATTGCCACATAATCCATTTATTTTGGGAGTGTCCAAAGATTAAATTTTTTTTGTGGTGATGGGCCAATCAAAGAAGGCCATCACTAAGACAAAGACATAAAGGCCCCTTATCACAGAGATGCTTGTTCTAGGTCTACGATTACTATTAAATCTCATGATTTGCATGCAAGCAACATTTGAGAGGCCTTGGGTGAGATAATTTCTTATCATGAAAGGGACTAAGTCTCTCCCTTCTTTGGTTTGGGCCTACACGTCATTTGGCCTTTTTTTGGCCTTCCTTTTTGTCTTTCCTATGATAGTTCCGGCCATCAAATTTTTTTGGATTTTTGTTTTCCTCATGAAGAAGAATCCACTTGATTTTCATAGCACCACCAGGTGCAACTGACTTGGCCTCCACACCGTGCTCATTACATCCCTGCAAAGGACAACTCAATTGATGCTGCTTACGTCATAGGAAAACACAACTCAATTGGTCTTCCTTGCATTGGAAGAAAAGACAACTCACACACAACTCATTTGGTCTTGAAACGTGCATTCCACCAATGTTGAGCATGTATATGGTTTAGGACTTACACTAAACCATATATTTGTATATGGTTTAAAACTTAGATGGTTTTACACAACAATAAAAACTAGTGTAAAAATGTGTCACTTTTATTTTGGGGGGCAAGGGACAAAGTTTCAAAATGTTTTTGGCAATAGGCCAATCAAAGTGGCCCATTGCAAGAAGATTTGAAAAACATTTGTGTTTTGAGATGCACCACAATCAATTAAACTAATTAATTCGAATCACAATAAGTACCCAAACTCTTATGAAAGCCTAGGCAAAGAATTGGTGATGACCAAAATTAGGAATGAAAATCCTACTCAAACAATGAGGCCAAACAAAATGAACTTCAAAATGTGCATCCAAGATACTCCCCAAAGTAGGATCATAGTTTGTCCTATATCCTTTGCCCAAATATTAGCTTTAATATTGTATAGGGAAACATTATCACATCCCATATTGGTAGAATTTGGAGAATAAATTAAAAATATCATGATTTTTTTTTTAAGGGTCAAACAAAATGGTTTTTCACACAAAATAAACATTGAACTTTGGGATGCACCCGCAATTAATCCATATGGATTGCAAGTAGGTATATTCACTAACAATATATGATTTGCACACTTACACTTACATGCCTTAAAGCGTTTACACAACCCTGTGTAAATATAAAGAATAAATTATACCCAATAACATTGTAAGTGTATAAAGTTTGTGCTTGTAAATGTAAATGATTTACATTTACATGAGATTTACATGTCATATATATGTTTATTGACACTTACACACATAACATTGATTTTCAATAATGTTGGGTGTGTGTGCATAAATGTAGAGGAAAATTTGAAATTTATTTACACTTCATGAAAGCATAAAACCTTTCCTCCACATTAGTGTAAGTGCGAATGCTTAACTATGGGCATGTAGGTGTAAAATTGTGTAAATTCATTTAAATTTGTGTAAAATTGTTTAAATGTAAATGATTTATTCTTACTTGCCATGTAAATATGTGTAAATGCATGTAATTCTTTTTGAAAAGTAAATTTTTGTGTTAAAAAATCAACATCGATGCCAATGGATAAAACTACTTTTTTTATTTAAAAATTAATGATTTTCCAATCATAATTATCCATTTTCAAAATAATAAAACATGGTGCATTACAACTAATTTAATTAATTAATATGAATCATCATAGTACCCAAACTCTTGTAAAAGCCTAAGCCAAAAATGGTGATGAAAAAAGTTTTAAATGAAAATTTTCCTCCGGCAATGAGGTGGTGCAACATGCACCCAAGAATGTGCACTCAAGATATTCCCATATCCTTTATCCAAAAGTGTGGACTTCAATTGTATACAGGGGACCTACAAAGAAGCCCTTCCACAACACCTAATTGGTTTTGAACAACATTGGGACTAGGAAGCGTAAGTGTAAATTCACATATAGGGTAGACTAACCCATCATTGATCACATGCCTTTGATCAAACATTTTGGCAGATCTTTTTCAATTCTTCTTCATTTTGAGTGATTTAACATGTTATAGGAGCACCTTCTCAAGTTTTACAAATCATCTTTAAAATGCAAAGCCAAAAAATAACAACAAAGAAAATACATTTTTTCAACTTGCAAAACATGTTTCTTTTCATTTTTCTTCATTTTGACCCCTCCTAATTTTAAACCTCATAACTTTCTCATTTCTTATTCACCGTTTTCTTATTCACCATAGAGGCTTAGGATTTTTTCTAGTGTAAGGAACGGGGGAAGGAGATCTGAGTTTTTTCTTTTTATCTTGTGAATGTTTTCTTTTCTTTTTTGGGTCCATTGAAGAAACTTTAAGTTTTCAATAAATTTGCCATGTGCAAAGTTTGACTTTAATTTCAATCAAAGTGATGCTCTACATGAGATTACATGATGAGTTATTGTTTTGCAATAGCAAATCACTTAGACAAATTTTATTTGAAGTGTGTTATTTTGAGTAAAGGGGGATTATGAGTGTTCTTTCAGAGGAACAACATAGGTGGGTTTTTGTTGCTTGAGTCTTGTTTTTTTAAAAAATCTTTTGATTGAAGATTTGGCTGAAGGTCAAGTATTTTAGAAAATAATTCGTACAAGGAAAAGGCAAGAGTGTTTTGGAGGTTATTGTCACAATTAGTGTGAGGTGTTCTAACATTCCCAGAGACCATTTTCACTTCAATTCATGTTATAGAATTATTTTAAATCATGTTTTTTAGATTTGGTAAAAATTTCAAGTTTTCAATCAATTTTGTCATGTTTGAAACTTGATTTTTATAAATATATGTTGTGTTTTACTTGAACATGCATAAGTTTTAATTGTGCAATCAACAATCCATCTGAACAATTTTTATTATAAGTGTGTCATAATTACATTTTATGCTTTTGGCATCGGGCAATGAAAGAGTTAAGAGGGGGAGAAAGAAAAAAAAATGAAGGTTGTGCACCCTAAACTAATTGATGTGAATCACACTATCACTTGGTATCATTTCTAAGGTGCTTATTTATTATATTTCATACTAATTAATGGGGACGTGCTTCACAAGTCCAACCTTTTGTTTTTGCAATAAACCAATTTGAAAAATGAGCCCATTGCAAAAGAAAAGAAAGTCGAAACTATGGAGGCTCCCCAAAGTAGAAGATTCCATGGAAGGATGGAATTCTTCACCCTTTGGCTCAATTATATAGGTGAGAAGGGAAGGACTTTGGGCAAAACATATGGGATTAAAGCACGGTGTTATTGGGAACACCCTTGGGAAATGCATTTGGAAACTTACCCTCCTCCATGTTCCCCAAGTTTCAAATGTTTTTATACACAATGTCATCATTTGTATTGTGTGGGGCATGTTATGAAATGCTTTTGTGTTTACCTTTTGTGATGCGCTTAAACAACCCTATTAATGTCTTTTGTTCTTTTTGTTGAATAATTATACATACCAAATTGATAATAAGTTTTCTCCACTCACACTTGAATCCATTGTTTTCATTGAATATTTCCATTCATTCCTAAATGTAACAAGTTTTTAATTGCAAATTATTCAATATAAATTGCTCCACAAAAATAGGTATGAATAATGCTCTGATAATTAAGTTATTTTGATTCACATTTATAGGCATAAACATCATGAACCACACCTACCCCCATAAGCTATTTTTTAAAATAATATTTTTGGAATTAAAAAATTAATGTATTTTTAATTATATGTTATTATTATACTAATTTTTTTTTCCAAAAATAGTTAGTTAGGTAAGTAGTAATATCTGCCAAAAATAATTAAATGAGTTTTTTTACATTGCAAAATGAATGTTTACAATTATTTTAAATGTGATTTTAGGTTTTTTAGGTTTTTTATTCATTAGATGGTCATTGACGCACCCCCAAACTCCTCATAACTTTCAAATGCGAATTTAAAGAAGAAAACATCGGAAGAAAAAGGAATTGGGATGCATTCCTTAACTCATAATATTTCGGGGGTAAAAAGGGGCATGTTGGGGCTTCGGGATAGGGATTAGGAAGAATGACAAGTAGGTTAACTATTCACACGGGTTTGCACAAACCAAATAACAAATTGGTTAGTGCATAGTTGTAGCACTATTGGTGCACGGACGAATCACGAACATACACGAACTCACAAAATTCACCACGGCCCAGACTCGAGGGAAGCCATCACCTTTCACCTTGTAATATTCTATGTGCCTAGCCACGGGGTTACACTGGAATGTCATTTTGTTTTGGGTCTCCAACTTGGGAATCCAACGTGGGAGTCCCGAAATTCTCGAAATTGGGACTTCCGCGACTTTGGTGGCCCATAACGTTTTGTGCAAAGTTATAGCCGTCATTGAGAACTTTCTAATGGTATGTTGCGCGTCACTTGCACATAAGTAAATCAGGGCGATTTCTGACTTTTAGCAATCAGGAGTCAAATTGGCAATTTGATTATCGACCCTTCTTTTGGTTACAACTTGTGTTTTAAGTACTCAAATGGGTCATGTGAACCTACTTTAGACATTTACATTTCAAGAAATTTTCAATGGTATAAAGGGTTTTCAATCCAATGAATTTTGGCCCTTAAAATTGTTCTTTAAAAATTCAAAAATCCATTAGAACTCCAACTCCCAAAGTGAGAACCCACTTGGGAATGTGTGAGTTCATTCCCTCACACTCTCCTACACTCTCGAGAGCATGAAATGTGACTCCCAGGCTTCACTCTTGGGTTGAACCTCTACAAGCCCTTACATTGGTCGCGAGCCTAAGGTTAAGGTTGCGATAAGTGGTAGGTCTGTGTGAAGGAGTCCCTTCCTTTGGAAGATCATAGCTTACACATTACATAATGAAATTAGATGATTCAAAAGCTTACTAAAATGTTCAAAGATGAGTTGCATTTTATTTTTAGACTCCATCATCAACCAAACATTGACCATGACACCATTTTATTTTATTTTGATGCATTAAATGTTCATTCATATGCATGTTATCTTAGTCAATAATGAATCAAACACTTTGATTCTTACATTTTTGGCATTATATTTGGCATTAGAATTTTCTTTTAACTTCCGAAATGTGGACCTTGTCCTATATATATATATATACCTTTACTCAAAGATATTTTTCAAAAAAAATACTTCCACAACATTAATTTGAACCTTCCATTGAAATACACTACCAAAAAAATTGCAAAGGTATTCATTGTATCACAAGGCATCAAAATATACTTGTTAGTGCGTTTGCAAGCCGCCTTACCAAATTTAATGAAATATTTTGTCCACTAAAGGCAGGGCAATTCAAAAAATGAAACATTCATTTTTCACGTTTTAAAACACTTAACATCTTTTTGTTTCATTTTTCTTGTAATACCCAGATGATAACTTCTGGGTATAACAAAAGAAACTTGGAAAAAAATTATGCATCCTTCCACACAAAATTATTACCCAAATTCTATGTGCAATTGCCAGACCCATTCCATGTGAGGAATGTGATGATAATGGCCAATCAAAAGGGCAAAGGTATGCTCGTGAAAACACAAAGACTTGGAGCAAAACCTTCATGAGTCCTAGGAGGTCAATAGTTGTAAAGTTTTTTCCTTTTCCTTGTAAAATGTTTGCCTTATGTAAACATAGTATCACCCCTGGTGACATAATTCACCCAAAGTCAAAACTTAAAATGTAAGCTAGTCAAAACTTGTTAACATTTTTTTTTTCAAACCTTATTAATAACACATTATAACCTATGCAACCAAACTATATAATTGTTGTTAAGATGTTGCATGATTTGATTATATTACTATAACAAACAAACTTGACAAAAAAAAAACCATAGTTAATAAAGTAATAATTATTTTCAAATCAAGCACACATGAATTCCTTAGCTTATCAATATTGCTTCACCTTTAAATGACAAGAGTGATATGAAACAAAACAATCACATAGAGGACAATGAAAAATTCATCATTAGTAACCATTAATTATTTATTAATTTCATCTATGACACTCCTAAAGTGGCACTATATATATATATATATATAATATTTTTCTACAATTGGACACCATCTCAAAAATGATTAACAAATAGTAGTCCAATTTGAAAACAAAACTAATGAAAAGAAAAGTTCTAGAATATTTTTTATTTAGTTAAGACCCAAGAAGTCGCTATCAGGAGTTGCTAATGTCTAATAATGGTTGAATGCAAAAACATATGTAATGCATTATTGGATGGTTCTTTGTTTTCCAAAAGAAAGGTCTGGTGGGTAAGTGTTCAGTATATGGAACATTGACGGATGATTTTCAGAAAAATCAAAAGAACTAATCAAAGAACTTGTCAAGAATTGCTCGGTTCTTTCACAAAACCTGTTGGTTCTTTGAAAATCTTCTAAACTTAAATGTCAAGGTTATAACCAAATCAAAGAACCACCCAACATGGTGTAAATCTTAATAGTAATTCCTACATGCCAAAAGCTTTGGAAGTAGGCCAATTTTCTATGGCACCTAAATTCTCTACCACTTGCTTTCATTTTTCACTTGTGATAATCTTGAACAAACGAAGGAACAAACTTTGTTGCAACTTTTCCATCCCCACTTTCAAATGCATGTACTTCAAAATAATGTTATGGCACAAATATGTATTCGTTACATTTTTCAGTATGAACGAGTGTTGGTTGGGTACTCAGATAGTTGGTTAAGAACTGTCGGTTCGGGTTCCAGTTCTAAAGAACCTAACCAAAACTGAGTCTTGGTTCTAGAATCGGCTCGACACAAAACCAATTATAGAGCGGTCGACTTTTAAAACCACAGGGGAATTGCCTCATAGTTCTTCGCATTTGAAGAACCAGAAACAAATTTGAGATTGAGTTCCAAGATTAATTAACAACCAAAATCAAATTTAATTTTTCTTAAAATCCAATTCTGGATATTGTTCCAATTTTAACATTTACTGTTTTTGTGAAAAAAATGGAAAACATTCATTAGTTTTAAGGTTTAAGAAGTTTGTTAAAGTTTGGAGTTTTGAAAGAAGCTTTTGAAATCTCATATAGCTTAAGTTTTCTTGTTTATTACTCACTTTTATGTGGCTTTCATTGGAGTTCAAGTTAAATTGTGGTTTTCAAATGCCTTGGCTCAACTTCAACAAACAAAAACATACAAGGTAAGTTTTATATTTAGCCATCACCTTTTGGGTTTTCAGGTTGCCTTTAAGTTGATTTTTTTTGTTTTTTTTTTGTGGGTATGGTTTGTGGTTTATGCTTGTGCATAGTGGACAATGGTGATGGTGGCAATGTCAGTGGTGACTAGTGACATGGCGGCAACAACGGTGGTGGAAATGCTTTCAGTGATTTTCTTTTGGTGAGTTATTTTCTTCTCAATTTGTTCCATGGCCTTTGTGTTTTCACGTAACTCATGGTTTTCCTTGTCTTTGTGTTTTTCATGGCCTTCCTAGTTTTCGCATAACTCTTGGCCTTCTTAGCTTTCGCATACCTCCTAATCTTTGTGTAACATCCTAGCCTTCATGGTCTTTGCATAACCTCCTTTGTGTAACCTTCTTGGCATTCACACTTCACAGTTTCTAAATTCTTGGTCTCCACGTATTTCATGGCTTTCTTCATCTTTGCATTGCCCTTGTGGCCTTCCTAGTTTTCATTAAGTTCATCACCTTCTTAGCCTTTGCATAGCTAATGGCCTTCCTAGCCTTTGTGTAGCGCCTGGCCTTCCTAGTCTTTGCGTTGCCCATGGCCTTCTTGATCTTCATTAAAAGCTCGTCACTTTCCTAAAGTTGGCCTTCCTAGTCTTCTTATTACCCATGGCATTCTTGGTCTTCATTAAGTTCATCACCTTTTGAGCATTCCCACCTTCTTCTTGGCCTTCAATTAGCTCATGGCCTTCCTATTTTTTGCGTTACCCATGGCCTTCCTAGTTTTCATTAAGTTCATTGCCTTCCTAACCTTAATTTTGCGTTCCTAAGTTTCAAGTAGTTCATGGCCTTTTTGGTTTTTGGGTTGTTTGTGGCTTCCCTTGTCTTTCTTTTTATTTCTATTGGCAAAGTTTAAATCTCATTATTATTGTTTGAAGAATTGAATTATTTTTCCCACTATTAGCAAAGTTGAAATATCTTTACTGTTGCTTGTATAACTAAAAATTTTGGTCATGCTGGCAAAGCTAAAATCTCTTGGTGGTGTTAACAAAGTTGAAAATCCTTTACTATTACTAATAAAATTGAAATATCTTTGCAACTGCTAGTGGAGTTGAAAGTTTTTAATGATGTTAGCAAAGTTATTCAATCCTTTTGTTGTTGCTTACAAAGTTGAAATCTCTTGGTGGTGCTAGAAAAATTGAAATCTCTTTGAGTTGCTATTGGCATAGCTGAAATCTTTTTACTATTATTGATAGAATTAAAATCTTTTTGTTGCTAGCAAAACTAAAATCTCTTAGTGGTGTTAATAAAGTTGTTCAATCTTTTTGTTGTTGTTAGCAAAGTTGAATTTTTGTGGTGCTAGCAAAGTTGTTTAATCATTGTGGTGTTGCTAACAAAACTGAAATCTCTTAGGGATGCTAACATAGTTGTTCAATCTTTTTATTGCTACTAACAAAGCTAAAATCTCTTGGTGGTGTTAACAGAGTTGTTCAATCTTTCTGTTATTACTAATAGAATTGAAATCTCTTAATGGTGCTTGTAAAGTTGAAATATTTTTGCTAATGTTAACAAAATTAGTTGCTACTAACAAAGTTGAAATCTCTTTGAATTGCTATTGGCATTGTTGAAATCTTTTTGCTACTACTAATAGAGCTAAAATCTATTTGTTATTGCTTGCAAAGCTGAAATCTTTTGGTGGTGCTAATAAAGTTGTTCAATCTTTTTGTTGTTGCTAGTAAAGCTGAAATATTTTTCAATTGTTGTGGGCATAGCTCAAATTTCTTTGAGCTACTATTGACATAGTTGAATATCTTTGTTGCTATTAGCAAAACTGAAATCTTTTTGTTGTTGCTGATGAATTGAAATCTTTTGGTGGTGCTAGTAGAAAAATGACATAATGTTTAAGCATAGAGCATTTCCTAGAAACAATTCCCCACTTCCTCCTAGTTTTCAAATCAAATTGATGTAAAGAAAAACAAACATTGCATAACACAACAAAATAACCATAACCCATGCATCCCACATTTCCTTTTAAATTGAATAAAAAATATTAATAAGGCCATGAACAATTGGAAAATACCCCCAAAAAATCAAACAAAATTGGACTACAAAATGCACAACAATTTTCAAATTATGAAATGTAATCACAAGGTCCAATCACACAAAAGGCCATGAGGAAATTAATCTTGCATGCCAAAGGAATCCTTTTAATGCCTAGTAGCAAAAATGGTAGGGAGTAGATCAATTTTGAGTTTTGAATTAAAAAATAGTTTTTTTTTTTTGTAAAGGAGTCAAGGCTTCAACTATCCATCATGTTAGCACATCTATATATTACATGACATGATGTCCTTCACCCAACAATAGACATCCAAGTTTTGAACAAATCAAACATCCATGAAAATTCTACCTTCAAAATTGATGGGACATGTGTTACAAATGTTGCCAACCATAATCAATATCTAAACTTTCAAATGATGCTTGAAATCCAAAAAATAGAAAAAAGAAATTGTTAGCATTTCACAACATTGACATTATATGCATGTACAACAAAACCATTAAAAGGGACTTGACATGAACTTTTAAACAATGAAGTTGAGAAAGGCGACTTGAAGATGTATTTTATTGTTAGTGATTGGAGTTGAAGTTCAAAGAACAAATGTCACGACCTTTCTAAGGCCTCGGGCTCGTGACCAAAGCAAAAACATGGAATGGTGCGAGTCGAAAATGCAACTTGAGAGTCACATTTGCATTCCCTAGAATGTGAGGGAATGAACCCACACATTCCCAACTGGATTTTCATTTTGGGAATTGGAATCCCTATGGAATCTCAAATCTTTAAAGAGGTATTTCACCAATCAAAATTCATTGGATCAAATAGTTCTTTATACCATTGAAAAAATCCTGAAACTTAAATGTTTAAAATGGGTTCGCATGACCCATTTGACTACTTAAAACACAAGTTATGGCAAAAAGAAAGGTCAGGAGTCAAGGTGCCAATTTGACTCCCACCCACTAAAAGTTGGGAATCTCCCTGAAATAGGTGCGTGTAAGTGGCGTGCCACATATCAATGAAAAACTCTTAACGATAACCACAACTCTACTTTAGATTTGACCTCAATCAAAGGTATGCACAAGAAGTTATGGCCTTCCAAAAAGCCAAGAATTTCAATTTCAAGAGTTTCAATATTCACTATTTGGGAGTTTCAGGACAAAATGACATTTGGATGTAGCCCCCATGCCTAATCACACAGAATAATATAAGGGGGAAGGTGGTGGTTTTCCTCAAATTCAACCGTGATGAGTTGTGAGTCCATGTATGCTCGTGTTTTGTCTGTGCACCAAAAGTGCTCCAATTACACACTAACCAACTTGTTATTTGGTTTGTGTAGGTCCGTGTGAATAATTAACTTGTTTGTCATTCGTCCGAATCCCCATCCTGGAGCTCCAACACACCCCTTTACCCCCAAAGTGTCGTAAGCTAAGGAACATACCCCAACTCCTTCTTCTTTTGTTGTTTTCACTTTCCAGTTCACATTTGAGCCTTTTAAGGAATGTGGAGGTGCGTCAACAAATAATTTCAAATTTGGTGGTTGATCATTGAAAGCCTTATCATGCATCACCATATTGGTGCTTACAATTATTCTTGTCCAAACACACATAAACCAAATAACATAAATCATCCTAAATGGTGTTTCATTTTCAAACCACCCCCCTATTTGGGGCTAAGGTCCCTTGAAACCAAATAACAATATAGGAAATTTGTTTTATAAATCCACCAAAAACAATCCCTTCAATTTTAAGGTGAAAGGACCAATAGGCCATGTGTAAATGTGAGCCCCATCATTAGTTGTTTAATTAAGATACCTACCCCTCACCCACCTCCCCACTCTCTCCACCCCCACACAAAAACCTAATCCATTGAGGTAGGGGAGAAGAGCACAAAGGTAACGCAGAGAGCGCTGCAGGCCCTGCTTTTGCGAACATACCCCCCCCCCCCCCCCCCCCAATCCATATCCAAATGTAAATCATCATGGGGTAAAATTTAAGATATTCCTATTATCTAATTACATGAATAGATACTTAGGTTTGTTTAGTGCATTAAAAGTAAAAACCATTTTGTAATCAAAGATTTTTCTAATGGTGGCATAAAAAATCCCATGTGCCAACCTTTGGAACATGGATCACAAACCAACATAGTGGCAAGCCTTGAAGATTGTCCACACAATACAACATGATCCGGTATGAACAATTGCTAATGATGGGTCAACTTGACCATCCACATTAGGAAGATGGCACAATGTGTAGTTACACAACTGGTCTTTCCAAGTCTAACCATCCTATCCCTTCAACAATAACACTTTGGAAGGTAGCTCCTTTCACACATGCAAAATAACATGTTTCCAAATCACATCCAACATGGTTGGTGTTGTTTGTTGCAAGTACGTGTAATCTCCTTGTGAACCTTTTGTACAAGGCCCTCACATTGTTCTAGGTAAAAAACATTATTCACATTCATCCATCCATCCATCCACAACTATAGGAAAAAATTACCTTCTCACTTGAACCACTTGACCTTATGCACAATGGGTCGGTCACACTCTTTGGGTGTCAATCCAATTGGGACTTCATCGATTTACAAATATGCAATAACAAGTGCATCATCATGTATGTTTAAAGCACCATCACTTTTCAACTCAATGTTCACATCATGGGAATCCCCATTACCCATGTTAGTCTATGCTACATCTTCACAACATCCCAACAAGGCACATAAGTATGTCAAGGCATGCCACCTTGGTTCAACCTCCAAATTCTATCATCATGCTAAAAAACCCCAACCTCCTTGTTAAAACTTGAATTCCAACTTAATCCACCAACATCCCAATTGACCTTACCTACCTTATGAACTATGTCAAAGTCATACTCATGTAAGATAAAGGCCCATTTTGTGAACTTTCCAATGAAATGATTTTACTCCATCAATGTGAATGGGCTACCATAAAGATAACACTAAAATGATGATACCACCCAAACAACAAGGCATACCCCCTCATATGCACTATATTTGACCTTTGTCTTGTGGTTGGACCAATTAGCATATGCCACCTATGTAATGTAATGCATGAATGAGGTTGATAATTTCAATTTTTGTGAAAAATCGATGGGTGAACTATGCATGTTGAACATTACATTTTATGATTGTAATTTTTCGGACTTTGCAAGCCCCTTTGCATAAGGACATGAGACACATATCGCATTTGAAAATACTAAATCCTACCTTTGTCAATGGAGATACCCTTTGCATTAAATGTTTTTTTTTTGTAATTATCTACTAGGTATCCATAAGAGTGGAACAATAAACATCTTATTTGAAAACTTTGATTGCATCATCAAGTCAATTTTTCACAAAGGAATTGTTATTTCTTTGACACATTTTTACCTTTTGCAAGAACCTTCAATCAATCCAAGGGATAGGGCAAGTTCTAGATTAACCTTGATCAAGAAAAACCTAACCATTTGAATTTAGGTGAATGACATGCTATTTAATGACAAATCAATCCTTGAATTTGGATAAGTTTGTCAAATTTTGTTATGTTATAATATATATGTTTTGAAACCATATAGGGTGAATGCACATTAGGGTGGAGTAAAAACAATAATTTTTTTACTCCAAAATAGAGCTAATTTCTAGAAAAAAACTAGGACCTATTGCTTAGAATGAAATTACTAATAGAATTTTAAACATTTTCTATGTCCAACTTTAAGTGACCTTACTATGAATCTTCTTACACATACTTATGAAAGGTAAGTTTTGAAATAATTCATTAAAATATCTAAATGAACTTTGTAAATTGTTATAAGATTTGAAGTCCCTAATGTGGAATAATACCCCCCAAAAAAAATTATAATGATAATAATAATAATAAAGTAAAGTATATATATATATATATATATAGACCTTAAATTTGTTATAATCATTCAAAATCTCATTTCCCAATGAATACATTGGATTAGATCATTATAAGCACTAAGTCAATAACCATTTTGTCATGGATTGTGACAATTGTTTTCGCTGAGTTGTAAAATCCCCCTTTGGTTGAATATTGATGATTTTGTTGTAATAACTTCAAATTTAGAAAGATAAGAATGTTAGCTAAATTTATTTGAATCATTTTTTTGTAATTTACTATGCATTTGAGTTGCATATAATATTGTAACTTGGACCTAATAAAATATATATGACCTACGATAGTCCAAAATGGTCAGAGTAATGTGATTTCACCTTGCAAATGCCTTTATATAAAGCACAATTTAGTGGTCTTGATTTGGAGGTACATAACTTTAATCTATTCATTCTCAAGCCTATGTCTTGATCATTCTTTTGTTTTATTGCATCCTCAAATCAAAAGAGTGGATGTTAGTACGTGTTTCGCCAATATTTCATTAATAAATCACCTTGGCAAAACTATAGATAGTTGTTTGACAACTTATTATGCTATTTTGGTTTTTTACTTTTGAAAGTAGACATTATGAGTGGTGGGGACAACATAACTAGACAAACCAAAAGTAGGCAAGTGGAGTTCTTGAGGTGAAAGTTATTTATGGACAATGTCAAGTGGTTATGAACAACTAGCAATTAACAACCTTGAAAGGTAGTAGTGTTATTAATGAAGATCTATTGAATTTTGGTATATTACTATTTGAAATGTAAATGTAGACCTTGATTTGGTAGAAATGTAGAAATACTAAACAAGGTTGGCATTTTTTTGTTCATTGGTATATCCACTAAATTACTAAGAGAGTTGAGCAAAGGCAATCCCACATGATCATTGTTTTTTGGGATCTTAGTGCATTTGATGGACAATAATAATATTGGGTGCTTTGTCTACACTTAACAATAGTTTTTATCTTCAACATGAGCCTTCACCTTGAAGCAACAAATAATTCAACTAAGAAAATGATGTAAGATACATAACCAAGTGCTCCCTACTCCAATTTATTCAAATTGTTCATATACAGTTTGTGAGTGGTGGGTGTGTCAACTAATGAGGATTGTGCACTTGTGGAGAGGTCAAAAGGGGTGACAATATCTTTACCAAATTAGATTGCAACTTCAAGGAGGTTGCTACAAAACATGGCGCACGAACAACTACATTTTCACCCTAGACAAAGTCTCACATGAGTGCTCAAAAGATGCACTAGAAATATGAGGTCCAAACATTGAGGGGAAATATTTGTGATAGACAAAGAGCTCAATTTTCAAGTCTGGACACAGAATAGGAGTCCAAGCAGATTGCAGAACTGGAACCGTTGGATGCATGTTGTGCAGAGTTGGACTTGTTGGACACTCAATCTTCTCTTCAAACCAAGGGCTGGATTCAAGGGTTAATACATCAGATCAAGTTGATGTCCATGGGCAATGGAGTTGTTGACAAGCCTCTTCGAATTGAGCATCATGTTAATAAACCCATAGGTGCCAGTTCATTGTATACATCACCTTGCCCCATTTGTGGGTTTTACCTTTCTATTAGTGACATTGATATTACTTCTTGTGGTTGTACATATCATCCATTTTGTCTTGCAATCCAAATGGAGAATTATCCAAGTTCAAATTGTAGGCCACATCAACTTCATTGCATTCTATTGTTTCAGTTTATTGCATAATGCTTTGTTTGAGATCTCTTTGTTTAGTTGCTTTGTTTTATTAGTAAGTTGCTATTTGCTAGGTTATCTTGGAGTTTTGTAAAAACATGCAAGCTCCTACAGCCTGTTTGCATGATCGATACCAACCTCAAGCTGGCAAAAGATTCTAGGTCCAGCTACTTAAAGCTTAATGTGATGCATTGGACGGCAAAAGTGGAGTACAGTTCTTTTTTCCATTTTCTTTAGTTGTAGAAACTGAACTACTTGTACTGATGCATAGCAAGTAGATAGGGGCTCATATTAGGTCAAAAAAATTGATGTTGAAGAAGAAATGCTTGACAGTCATCTCAGCCATAGGCTTAGTGTGTCTGTATACCCTGTATTGAAGACTGCACAAAGATAGTCTTGTACAGGGCCAGCTATGATTGCAAACTTACATATACAAGCCTTCAGGAACCCCCTCCTTCTTCTTGTACATCACCTTCTCTTTTGCCTTCTTGAAATCAGCTTGTGTGACCTGCACCCAATGTTATTCCATCTCAATCATAGCCAAATGTTTGATTTGTTTGGAATCGCAGCCACCTTCAGGGAACCACAGAAGCTTTACCTGAGCTCAGCAACACAGACTTCCATACCAAGTTTGATTCTGTACTCTCTTACATAAGATGCAGCCTTAGTTCATTTCCCACAATTCTGATCACATCAAGTGATGAGCCCTATGTTGTGAGGCAAATATCATCAGAAAACAGGAAACTGACCTTCATACGTCGTTCTCGGAGAGCCAACAGGCCAGCTTCTGTACAGATGGCCTTGATGTCTGCCCCTGAAAATTCGTCCTTAGTCATTACAAACTCTTCCAAATTGACATCATCTGACAGGGTCATTCGGGATGTGTGAATCTGCATGTGAGTACAACACCACATGATCACCTTAGCAGCTACAATAAAAACGATCAGTGAATAATAAGGAGCACATATATGCATAGACACTCAATCTGCACACTTTTCGCCTGTTTAACCTGTTTCAATTGCAGTTCTGACAAGTGCAGCCTGGAAAACAAAAGAACAGAGCATCACAGAGCAATCCAGGACATGAGTGACTAAACCACATCAGTTGAACTGTAAAATGTTGCATGCAAGAGTCTACACCACAGACCATCCACCACAAATACAAATACAGAACAACTAGAATTCGTTTCCACACACGTTGCACAACCACCAAATTTCTGAGGATGCAGTATAATGACCTGGAAAATTCTCCGCTTTGTCTTAATGTCTGGCAATGGGAATTCAATCTTACGATCAATTCTGCCAGGCCGAAGCAGAGCGGGATCTAAACTCTCGATGCGATTGGTAGC
>Ga0116227_10001565_pt1 | contig 51408 bp, 50 predicted proteins | sample S1TSphgellanicum_FD_89693 | JGI IMG/M metagenome (GOLD analysis project Ga0116227, IMG submission 89693) | Host-associated microbial communities from peat moss isolated from Minnesota, USA - S1T2_Fb - Sphagnum magellanicum MG | ecosystem: Host-associated > Plants > Peat moss > Unclassified...
AACTGAAGGTTACAATAATATAGTAATTTAAATAATTTAAAATGAAAAAAAAATATGAAAGTAAAAAACTTTGAAAGTAGGAGGGGTAAAAAAAAAAAAAAAAAAAAAAGGTCACATTTTGTAAATTGAAAAGCATATTTTTCTTCTTGTTATTATTTTATTCCTTTTCCTTTGCACTTCAAAGATGATTTCGAAAGCTTGAGAGGTAATGCTCCGATAATAATATTTTAAATCACTCAAAATGAAGCACAGATGACAAAGATTTAGAGAAGTGTTCCATGATAGCATAGCGATTTGCAATGGACAATTCTATCTTGGGTTAACCATTTTAAAACCAATGTTTTTCTTGATCAATTTTGTGAGATAGCTAGCCAAAGTGGTGATCATCGATAGAATATTTAGCTAAATTTGGTTGTCTGTATACTAAGATACTAGATTGTTTGGTTAGATATAACTAGTGGTAACCCTTGCCTGCAAGGCACAGACGGTTTTCAAGTGTGGCAAATTTCAAGTGGTCGTGAGGTTACTTCAAACTTGGAACACCCACTAAGTCGGAGCTAAAATAAAAGCCTGGCTAAAATATGGAGGAAGGAGGCATCCATCCATCCATCTAATGTAACCTTCTCAAACGGTGGGGCCACTTGCTATATTCTTTTAGTACAATAAAAAAAGGCTTCGATGAGATGGTGTGCACATTTTTGTGGTTTCACCACTTTTGAAAAAATGAAACAAAAAGTTACTGAATTTAGAGCAAGTTTCGTCCCAAATTTAACAAAGTTCCATAAGAACTTGGAACTTTGAAGCTAAGCTCACTTTGACTTGAATAATATTTTATGGGTGACCTTACAAACAGGTTTATTATATTTGGGCCAACGGCACAAGGTCCCACTAGTAGTGATATGAAAAAATCAAAAGATGTTGAGCATCCTTTTTTATATTTTTGGCTACCTACTTGAACCAAATGTAGAAATCTGGTTATTTTTATTTTCAAAATTTCAAATTACGACAATTGAAAACCTCGAAAAACCATTTCATTTTCACATCATTAAAATTTTCGCCAATATTTAGCCTCCACAAAATAAAAGGCTATTTATTAAGAAAAGAGGAAAATTTGGAAATTTTGTCCCTTGTATAAATTCCACTAATTTTGCTCATTTTTAATGAAAAAATTGACCAAATTCTCAGTATCGCAAAATAAATAAATAAATAAATATTTTAAAAAAAAACCCTTGATCATTATTACTTCAGTTTAATTACTTCACAAATTTGAGAAATGATAATATTAAAAAATTAAATAAAAATTTCTACAAAAAAGCCAGTGAACGAAAGCCAGTACCGTACTTACATTAATTAATTATAACGCATCATAACAGAGACTTTACAGAGAAAATTCAAAAAAGACTTTTCTTTACAACTGGGTAAAAGAAGAACAAGAACCAGTACCACCACCCGCCGAAGTTCCGGCCGGAACCAGTACCTACCAACAACTGGACCGGGCAAACCGGGCTTCAGACAGCTTCTCTGAGAACCGGTACCACGAACAGAGGTCCTCCTGGGCACGCGTTGCTGCAGAGGTGCTCTCCGTAGAGCGACGAGGACGACGAGGACAAGGACGAAGATGACGGAGATGTGCCCATGGGTTGTCGACAAATCTCTTTGGATGCTGAACAAACAAGCAAGCTCTCACTCATCTGTTGTTTTGCAGAATTATTTGGATTCCACAGGCAGCAGAGATTGTTTTTTTTGTAAGCTTTTGATATGAAATTGGCAACCCTTGAGGACTTTCACTCCAGGAGCAGAAGAAGCAGCAGGAACAGAAGAGTTTTCCTTCCTTCTCTTTGTTCCCGAGTGCCTGGAGTTTCAGTTTAGGGTTTATGGGAGAAGAGGAGTGGCGGGGAGAATTTCAAACGTGGTGACCACAGCTTGGAAGGTGAGTGAGCAGTCAAGTTCTATTTTTTCTCGTTTTTCTCTTTGTTCATTGAAGTACACTTCGGTGAAAAGTTTTGTGTTGTACAGAAGGATTGATGAGGTTTTGTTTCCACTGGAAAACCTTCAATGGAGTAGTAGTAGTAGTTTTTCTTCTGCACCTAGTGAGCCTATCTATGCTTTGCAATGAGCAGTGGTTCTTCCCCTGAGCAATGGAAAAACGCCAAACTACTGGCATCAGGTTCAGGCAGCAGTATGGCAGTGTATAATATTAGCGATAGGTTTCTTGAGAAGAGCAAGTGCTGCTAATCTGTTTGTTTATTGTTGTGGCGGAGCAGCAACAGTTGATTCTAAGTTCAGACTGCAACACAGTTCTAGGAATTCTTAAGCCTCTCTCTGAAGGAAACATTGCATGTGGACATGTTGCAAGAATGATGAAATCCTATGCTTCTCAGAAGACCCTCAAACAAGGTGACCATGTTTTGTATTGGGTTTTTATGGGGTTCATGCAGGTACAAAAGTAGTTGGTTAGTTCATTGAAATCTGGAACAAGTATGGGGACGATTGGTTGTTTTTTCATGCTTTGAAGCAACAGGCCTTGTTGAAGATGAGGGGAGATCGTAGGTGCCATCCTGGCGGTTCTAACATTGACTCTGGAGTGCCTGTGCACCTCAATGTCTATGACCTTACACCCATGAATGGCTATGTCTATTGGGTGGGTCTTGGAATATATCATTCTGGGATTGAAGCTCATGGAGCTGAATATGCATTTGGTGCACATGATTATGCCACAAGTGGGGTGTTTGAAGTTGAGCCGAAACACTGTCCAGGTTTCACTTTTCGAAGAACAGTTCTGCTTGGAACGACAGATCTTAATGCCTTGGAGTTTCGGAGTTTCATTGAGCAGTGTGCAGATGAGTATCATGGGGACACATACCATTTAATTGCCAAGAATTGTAACCATTTTTCTGATGATGTCTGCCGGCGGTTGATTGGAAGGTCCATCCCTGGCTGGGTCAACCGTCTTGCACGGATAGGTTACATGTGCAACTGTCTGTTGCCAGAGGGTCTTCAGGTCACAGTGACAGAGGCATCTGAATTTCCAAATGGGGTTGAAAGTGGGCAAGCTTTTGGAGAAGGGAAAGAGATGGTGGAAAGTGAGAGTGATCAAGAGCATGCACTGATCACAATTCCCAATGGCAATTTGCAAGCACTCCTAAGGGACAGCTTCAAAGAGGTATGTGTAAAACCAGGAGAGAAAATATTTTACATTTTAGTTTAGGACCTGTGAGTTTGATACCACGTGTCCTCTCTAAACTCTTGTTCAAAAGCAGTTTCTAAACTCAATCTGTGTCAGTGTCCATACATCTGTGATATGACAGTTACTCTACCTCTAAAGCTTACCTTTTTAGTTTTCATATCAAAGGTTGTTTCTGATCCATAGATTTAGTTATGAGGGGGCACATGTACTTCCCTAGTGGTAACAAATGCTTGATGTGGATTGCAGACTATGTGTGAGAAGATCCAAAAGGCAGTGAAATTGAGTGGTCCAGATGGGGGGGAACCACCAACACAGCAGAGTCTTGAAGTTGGGGAACCTTTGGAAAAAGAAGAGCATTCACATGAGTGAAAAACCAATTGTTTCATTGACCTGGCTTTAGTTCAATGATGCATACGTTACCTGGAACAAGCTCTCTAGCTCCAGCAACTTGATGAGCATGTTTTTAGAAAGATTTGCTTCACCCAAAACAACTCTGAGGTCCAGTCAACTGAGTGGGTTTCAATCCCTATGATTTGGTTTATTTTCCATCATGTCTAAGTTGGATTGGTCTCAAGACCATCAGTTATCACATTTGGAGCTGGTGGTGCACAAATTCTGTTGGCGCTTCAACTTTTTATCAGTAGGGCTCTCAACAGGGGAGATTGTCTGGATTTTAGGTTTTTGTGTGTAGCAGGTGGTCCTTTGTTGGTCATTGAGTGGTGATCCTCACACTAGTACTGTAGTCACAAGTTTGGCAGGCTAGAGGATTGATTTGAAAGAGGATTGATTAAGATTATGCATGTGCTTCAAACTGGGTTCCTTGAGAAATTTGTACTATACAGTAGGTCTTGGCACTATGTTCATATGCTTCAGGTCATGAATATGGGGAACATTTTCATTGAATTCTGATATTGGGAAACAGGCCTTCACTTGAAGTAATGGGTAGAAATGCCAGTACTGTTGAAACCATCTTGGGACTTTCTTTCACAGGAAGAATGGCTTCAGAGATCGTCACAGCAGACCAGTGCTGATGGAGATCCAAACATGACTACTGCACCTGTGGAGGGTGAATGTGACATCCCACTGTGTACTTCTTAGTTTTTTATTTGTTTAGCAATAGTTATACATGATATATGCTTTTATGTCTTTCTGGAGTGCACATGCAGGAGCTGTTTCTTACCCCTGCAAATTCTGGTCAGTTAACTGACCCATATTTCTGTAAGTACTTCTAGTTTGATCTTGTGTTTTGGTTTGATATCCATCCAAGCCTTGAACAGTGTAATGGATGCACATGTGTATGTTTGAGGCAGTTCTCAGTTTGACTTCCTTAGTTGCAAGGCCAAAGTTGTTCCAGTTCTTGGTCACCCTTAATTTCATTGCAATTCATTGTTTGGGGGGGCAGGGTGGGGTTAGGCATGTATTTTGAGTTTTTGCCCTTACAATAAAAACACTAGTAACCTCTTGGGATTGCGCCGTTCCTCAAGAATCCATTGAGATATTGTTGTGGCTGCCATGTCCAGTCTGGAAGAACATTGTTCTATAAGTTCACATATCTTCTCCATTTCCTCAAGTACTTTAATATAAATCCTTGAATGAGGCTGATTCAATTTGTGGTTACTACCAGTTTTCTGTCTTTCCTCTGCTGTCTGTACTTGTGCATCTGCTGCTGTGCTTTCATTCCAAATGTGGGTATCTGTTTACACTCCTTTTCATCTAGTTTGAAATTGTTACAAGAAACAGGAGGCATCAAGATTGTTGATTTGCCTTTACTGAAGGCAACACCTAACAAGCATATATTGTAATTGAGTTCTCAATGGTAGTATACCATCTCCACAAAACTCTTTTCCTTCGAGGCTCCTGAGTGTTAAGGACTGCTCTCATATTGGCTGATGACCTTCCCATTAGTTCACCAGGGGACCCACAGACTGCTTTTGAATGAATCAACCTCTGTTACTAACAAGCCCTCTCAATCTCCAACATATTGGCCACATCCCTGATCAAACAAGCAATGCTTTTGGAAACCCAGTTTCAGCAATCTAAAGTGTTGTCTAACTCCCATTGGCTAAGATGTCGAGAGTATGATTGCCACTGCTCCATTTGGACCTCCACATAACTTGTTGTGAACGCTTCCCCCAGTGCCTGCACCCCCAATAAATGCTTCTTGAAGTTTTCACATAAATCCCCATGCAGCATACATATGTGTGCATTAAAATCTGTGTTGGCCAACCTAAGAAAACCATGGATTCAAGGGAGTATTTTCCAGTGTTGGGTGTTTGGTTTTGCTAAAAAAGACCAGTTCTGGTTTTCTAATATTTCTGAATTAGAAATCTACAAATTCCAGTTTTCTGAGAAAGAATTTAGAATCGAAGAACTGACAGTTCCAGTTGTTTCAAAAAACCTCAAGGAACTAGTGGTTTTCATGAAAGAACCAGTGGTTTTGTAGGCAGTTATTTGGTATTTTCAAAAAATTTGAGAACTGAGGTTATAGATCAGGAACTGGTTCTTTGATTTTTTTTTTGAGAACCATTGTTATGAACCTGAAGAACCACCCTGATAACCAATGGCATCTGTTCCTGTTTCTGATAACCACCCAATATTGGTATTTTTCTTGTAGAAATTGTAATTTGTAGAGCTATTGGTGTCTTGTATGGAATGCCCTAAAAGTGCAGCGTTTCCATCAATGACACCCAGAATTAGGTCAGAATTAGTTGCTCAAAGCAAGATGGGCTAAAGTTGTGAATTGCTTGCCTGTCTTAAGAACTGTGAATCAGAAAGCTTTCGTAATGCATCCAGAAGGGTGGTGGGTAGTGTACGCAGGACCTGTAAATACAAAGCATGCCCCACTAGTCCAGTTTAGACTGGAAAGATCCACAAGAACCAGTGGGTAGTATAGTCAGGACAAATGCAAAATGTCCCACTTAGTCAAAGACTGGAGAGATCCACAAGAACCAGAGGGTATTGGAAGTATCTTCATGCATGCCAAGACTAACTGAAGTGAAGAAGGGCAAGAGAAAATATACATACAATGCCATTTGGAGCGGGTAAATGACCATTCCAATCACTTCTGGGACCTGGATCCAAATTCCGCTCAATTCCATCCAATCCACTGGCTGCTTGACACACTCAGGAAGGAAGAGATTAGTGCGACTGGGACCAAGGGGGTTCATATTTGTCTCTATGTTTGATCAATCTACTAGCTGCTACAAACCTCCTTGGAAACAAAATTCAGAGAATTGTCAAAATTACACAGGAATGAATGCATAGCATACCCAATATGGCTGCTTGAAGAAGATATGGATTCACTGCTCCATCTGCAAGCCTCAATTCAAACCTTCCTGCATCTGGAATCCTGTAAATTGGGATGCTTTCAATCCACACTTCTTACTGGACATGAGAATCTTCATGCACAGTTTTTGCAACTTAGGCCAAATTTCCTGGTTTCAGTAGAAGACTCTGAGCTCCGCATCCCTCACCTTTTAGACCCAATGTTGTAATTCCAAAGGGGATTATGCTGCCTACCATAGCATATGAGTGCAAAATTGTTGTGATTCTGAAGGAGATGATGCCCTACCGTATCATATGAGTACGATTATTGCCGGTGTAAGAAATAGAGCAGGGAGCCCAAGAGGAGCCTGACATTGTAGTATGTCCATCAATTCGTTTATAGCTGTTCACTGTTGGATTCAATATTGATACCAGCGCCTGCCCTCATCATCTCCACCCCTTGTCAGAATGTCTAACCCAATACACCTCAAGCCAAGTCCTACTACAAAAAGACACACTGTGATGGTTATAACCAAAAGTCCTTGATGCCTTTAAGAAGACTCCCACTATCTACGCTGATCAATCACTGTTCCACCATATCTAGGAGAATGTGAGGAAATGTCCACAACAACACTTTGAGGATAATATGACAATGAGCATGATCATAACCTTATGAGAGTTGCTCACAAAGTGTCAGACCATCTCTCACCTTCATCATGAACAGCAGTGATGAGCTGTCATGACTACCCACCGATTTGTTCAGCTCCAACAGTGGGTTTGATAAGGGTAAGTACATAATAATCAGCCTGAAATTTCAGGCAAATCATTATACAAAAAACTGTGTCCTGAAATTCTATCGTCAGGTATTTTCCCAGGAGCAACAGGAAAGACTCAGTCCATGACTGTAGACCATAAAAGACCTTCAACTGCAGTCATATGAATTTGCAACATAACACCTGACAAGTTTTCTTGTAGCCATTTTGACAACTGATAGGTACAAGAAAATGGCAACAAGAAAACTCTGGTTTCTTTTCTTCTTCTTCTTCTTTTTTTCCCTCCATATGGGTCAGAAATATATCACCTCAGCATTCTCAAGCACCCCTGCTATGAAATTATAAGCCAAGCCTGCCAAACCCTGTTGCAAACACATCATACAGCAAGTTTAGAGTTTTGTCAGATCGTGTCAGAGTAGATAAATCAATGTGACTATAATGGACAGAACATAACCTTATTGTGATAATGTTGATCAAATCTGAGAACTCTGTTTTCACAGACCAAAAACAAACACAACCTGCTTGCTAGTTGTGGTCAAAATTTAGGCAATACCATATCTATGGGAAAATGGGAATGCAAAATTATACCAGATCTCCATTTGCATCAAGAAACAGGTTGGTGGAGGCAGTAGTATCCCAAACAGAAACATGGCAATGAGCACCATTTCCAGTTTTATTGAGGAAAGGCTTGGGCATGAATGTGGCTCGACAACCTGCATGCACAACCCATTAACATGTGAGCGATTTCTTACTCAAGAAAACTAGTATGTAGCTTGTGTCAGATCCAGTCAATCAGAGAAAGAAATGGGAGTCAAGTACCGTGTTTCTCAGCTACTGATTTGACCATGAACTTGAAGAAAGTATGTTTGTCAGCAGTTGCCAAACAGTCATCATACTCCCAATTCAATTCAAATTGTCCATTACCATCCTGCAAAGAAACAATTCTTACCAATTCCTGTAAGTAACCATTGAGACACATTTCAAGAGTAGATTGCAGACTTTTGCCAACACTGCATTTTGTACAATTTCTTTCTTAATGACTAGTCTGGCTGGATACTACCAAAATTGGTAGACAGATTGAGTTACCTCATGATCTGCCTGATACAGTTTCCAGCCAAGTGTTTTCATGTGATCGCAGAGCTCTGAAATGATCTTGTAGTTGCGCATAAGTGCACCCTGCTTAAAACAAATAGCAACCCAACATCAGCTATATATCAGGATCACTGTTGTATCCTAAGTATTTATGTAAGAAAACCCACTCTTTGTATTGAAAGGTCTGCAAGCTTGCCTGGTCATAGCATGGTTTTCTGGTCTTATCCTTCAAGTCAGCTGTTTGAACCTCAGAGTCATTCGAAAGAAGGAAGAATTCACACTCAACCCCTGTCTTCATCCGATACCCTAATCCTGTCGCCTTCTCAATCTGACATTAGACGAATCAAAAGAGTCAGTCTTTATCAAGGAGGAGAGTGAGAGAGATACAAACTCCTCAAAATGCCACAAATACAGGCTTGGTGGAATGTGCCTTGCACTTGATTTGTGAATCCCCTGCCTCCATTTGGAACTGTAGGCAGATTTGCATTGAAGATAGCACCGACAAGAGAATGGCACAATCTAGTAATGAAAATGTCAGGTCTCTCAGGACTAAAAACACTGGAAAAAGAGAATGGATTCTTTGGAGCATTTTCACAAACTTCCACCTATTGAGAGGATCTCTTGAAAGTCCTGTTAAGATAACAAGGGTTAGGTCAGAGAGGTGAGGGATACCTGATTTTTAAGCACCTGACGAGGGGATTGCTGCACAAGGTCTCCATTCATGTAGAGATCACTAGCCACCCATGCCACTTCTACATTCCATGGAAGCTTCATCACACTTGTCGCATCTGGCACTGCAAGCTGAAATCCACACAATCCAACCCCCATTTACTTCTAACCTAATCCCCTTCACCACATCCTGACCTTTTTGGCTTGCTGGCAGAAGCAATACAGCAAACTCCAGAAACAAATTTGTATACTTCTGGATGTCGAAACCAAACAGAATGCTCAAATGTGCCATGTGCATATTTTGCAACAACTATTGAGTTCAAGGTTTTCTGATTCAAAAAAGGGAAGTCCATGCTACTTGCACATCTATACCAAAAAAATTCCATTTCTGTTTTTGGGATGTGTTGACAATGTGAACATGGAGCAGAGAGTTAACATCTACCATGTCTGAATCAGCTGCAGTCATGAGGAAATGGGCTGCATAGCCTGCAAAACCTGCTCCTGTTCTCTCCATTGTTTGTATGGCAGATAGAGGAACAAGCTTAGAGCGCACCACTCCCAATAAATCCACATAACTTACCTGGTGTTCCACCAATCCCCCACACAACCAACCACACAAGCCCCCAAGGTGCCTCAAATCACCAATCTGAGTCAAGAAATACAACAATACTAGTCAAGAAATACGACAAGCTGAGGTCCAGAAATACAGTGATCTGAAAATTCCAGCACCATTTGTGCATCATCAGATACTGAGGATCTTCTCAATCCCACACATTGTTGTGTCCCTCTGGTGGGGATTTTAGATTGGAAGTCCCTCTCTTGTTTACACTCATGAAAAAACCAATCTCGAAAAGACACTTTTCAAACATGTTCGATTCTTCTTGTTCTTCATCAACAGTGCCTCAAAGATAATTCAGTTTGAGCATTTTTCCTCATTTGTGAACCAGGCACTGCACACTCATCATCCAATTCTTGGATAGTGGATCTAGGACGACCTATCAACACGGCACGCCCCAAAATCCAGCTGAAAATAGCAATGATCTAGCTTCAAACTGATCATAACTTGCACTTCAATCTTATGGGTCGTCATGCCGAAAAACCCACAAAAAAGCAAAAACAAAACAATACAAACCATGAGTTTCAAAAGAGGAGAGAGACATCATGATGACATAAGAGAAGAAAAGGCATGAGCTTGGTTGGTACCAGGAAGAAGCGGATGCCATTCTTGACACCAAAATCGTGCAATGATGACAAAGTCCGATCCATCTTCAAACTCTCAAAACCAACAACACGACAACCCCAAAAGAAGCAAAGCAGTTTCCACAGTGTAAATAAGTTGAATCAAACTTGCTCTCCCATGACTCCACTTCCCACTCCACTTGATTCTAATTCGACTTCACCAAAAAAACATTGATTTCTTCATACGGGAAAGAAAAAACACTGATTTCTCTCTACCGCTCCCAAAATATCAAATCCCTTCCAAACAAGAAATTTCCTTCTGGCCATCCATTTTTGGTCACAATATAAATCTGTCCGGCAGAAATCGATTTCTGCGAGCGTTTTTTTTCGCTTCTGATCAAACCACTGACGTGCCACAGAGATCAAGCATCTGGTACCCAGAAAAAAAGTGAAGAACGAACAGGTAAAAAAAAAGTCTGCACTTTTTTTTTTTTGTGGCCTCTTTTTCAGGTTAGAGAATTCCCTATTTTCATCCCCCTTGTAGATTTATAAGAGCATCTCCACCAATGCTCAGTATGTGACCCCCTGCACTGGAAATCTTCGATAAGGTTCATCAATCAAATCGAGGTTCAGACCACTGGCACCCTGAAAACTTGCACAGACTTCGGAGTCCCCGAGGAGCCTTGGAAGAGTCTAATAAACACAGTCAAATCGTATTTATTGATTGCTCCCTGTTTCTAATTGGCTAGATGGTTTGATTGGTGAGTAGTCTATTAGTAGTCTCCCACCTACTTGCAATCCCAGTTTTAGTTTTATGGGTGGGGTTGGTAAAAAGTTTAGCCAAAAGTTGGATGTGAAAAATAATTTTGTAGGGTCACATATTGAGCATTGGTGGAGATGCTCTAAGTTATCTCGTACATTGTGAGTGTTACTGGCATGGAAAACAAGGCCATGGTTGTTGCCTCTTCTAAAATGAATGTGTTTTTTTTGAGAGTTGCAATTGTCACGTTGTTGACAGTTGCTTTTGCATGAGGTTGAACTCTATCCTTTTTCACCCTCTTCATTCGTTCAATTTTTTTTTGACATTTTTGATTCTTAGTGTCTTTATGCAAGTGTAGAAATGCTTTGAATTTTATTTTTTTCCTATCTTCATGTTAGCAATTTCATTTGTTTTGTTTGGTATTTCTTTTTCACCTTTGAAATTCTTGCACTTCGGATTTGGTGGCAAGTGTCTCAACTGTTCTTTCTTGTCTACCCAATATGGGATATCTTTCAACAACAACTGACAATGTATGAACATGAAGGCTACATGGTTGGGTTGTTGTTGCATGTACAATTCCAAGCTTTTTTAAAACATATTTTCAAATGCAGATCCCAATTCATTCAAAGTTGCAACACACCCAAATCAACCCACAAATATATAAACATCATGTTTAATAATTTTTTCACTTTGTTTCCAATGATCTTAAATTGGTTTGTGACTATTGTAATGACCTTGAACTCATTCCCAAAATATGTGTAACTTTGACGATTTGCAACAATGGAGTTTGTGATACATGCAAGAACGACACACAAAGTTGGCATTCTTCATCAGCTCCAAAATCCTTCCTTTTCTTGGATCGTTGCATTTGCAATGTGGTTTCCACAAGCAAGATTGATGCCTTAGTTTTTAGGTGTGATGTCATAGATTCAAACTTTGAAATCACAAAATTTGATGCAATGACTTGTAGTATTGTTTTTTATCTTAATGTTCAATCATTTTGAAATCACAAAATTTGATGCAATGACTTGTAGAGTTGTTCTTTATCTTAATGTTCAATCATGTGTGTAGAGAAAAATCCTAACAAGGCTTCATGGGTTTTTATAATTTAGCGCCAACAATGGGCCAATATTAATGACATTATTTTGATCTTTTATAGCAAGTTATTGTTCGTAGGGTATTCATGATATATATCTTACTAGAGATGTTCTAAGAAACAACCTTGACTATGTATGAGACTCACCAAGTAAAACACGTCACAATTTACAATAGTGTTATTGGAATGTGCCTTATCAATCAAAATCCACAAGTGACCATCTCAAAAAAGCTAAATGCCCATGTAACTCTTTAAAAAATTTACTATGATACCTAATGGATACCAACCAAATATCACCAAAAAAATTTACTTAAGTAAAAAAACATTGAATTTTATGTTGGGTAACACCCTCAATCTAGGGCATTCCAAAAATAATGGGCTTTTGGCCTTTGGCCTTGAAGGCAAATATTTTGAGAATGCCCTAACAAAAAGGGCATTACCCTACATGTAAAGCACCATCGTTTTTTTGCCTTTGTAAATTTGGGTATCTTGCTCAAACATTTTTGTGACAACTTGACACAATAACTTATGTGGGTTAGAAAGTACTTGTCAATTCGACAGAGGAGTTTCCATTTTTTAGAAGTTATTTACCAAGCTAGCTTTTCAAAATATGATTTTTAAAATTTTAATTATTTTTTATTTTCAATTTTTAAACTTACCTTTAATTTTCTTTAACTCCTATTATTATTTTTAATTATTAATTAATTTATTCCATTTTTCCATTTAATCAATCTTTTTTAAAAATTTAAAAGAATTTTTATATTTTCTATTTTATATTTAAAGCTTTGAAAATGGTTGTCAAAAACAATGTATTTACAAGGCAAACCACACAAAAAAACAAATATTTCTTTTATTTGTCAAAATGAAAAAATTACAAAATAAAATCAGAATTAAACAAAGATCACAAGATTTTATATGTATTCAAATGCACAAATCAAATATTTCATAACAAATAAAGTTATATTAAATCAACTACTTTGGAAAGGACTTGCTATGGATCAACTCCTAAAAGGATTCATAAGAATAAGCTTGGAGATTACTTACTAAAAACAAATGCACCCAAAAAAAAAACATAAAAGGGAAGACTATGGATCAACTCTTTCAGTGTTCAATTGTTTGGATTTCATTCACACAAATCCCACAAATGCATGAAAACATATCAAACCCCGAAGTAACAATTGAAATGTTCATATTTCTGGATCCCAATCCCAAATCCCACCAAAATTTATAAAAACACAAAGGCTCCCAAAAAACCTCCCAACCAAAAACACTCAACACCATGGTATCCCTAACTCCCAACAACCAACACCAAAAAACATTAAAAACACCTAACACCCTAAACATCCTTATGAAATTGAAAACATTACTTACATTTTACATCCTTTCCACAACTCCCCCCTAGTCCTTTATTATGCATTTGTTACAAGCAAAGTATCCGAGTAAACAAATCAAAGTTTGTCAAACCTTATGAAGCATCCAAAATGAAGCAAACTAAACCTTATCTCCTCCCATTGGTACTCCCAAGCTAAACAAAGAATTAGGATTGACTACAAATATTGTATTAATAGGACGGTTTTATAAATGACTAAACACATGCTCGAAAACAATATTGACATTGATTGCTTCAAAAAGGTGACATGAAAAAATCATATCAAAATGACCTTTGTATTTGGGCAGCTCTTTCTCAAACATGTTATTCCAAAATGCATTTTCAATTCCATCACATTTCCATATCCACTAATGCCATAATCTATAACCTACACCACACTTTTCCTTCAATCCATAAAAACAACATCAACACCAAGAAACTTGACTGGCCATCTTATGTTGATCTCCAAAAGTCATAAAAGCATTAAAGTTAGAAAAAGGAACCCTAGTAAGGATGTCAAAAAAACTTCCAAATGCAACACCAACAAAAAAATCACAAACCCCAAGATGAACATAAACTCCCACTACACAATTAGACACAACACCAACCACACCATCAAACACAACACCAACTACTCCATCAAACATAGCATTAATCATTCCATTAGACACTGTACTAACCTTGTCAACTCCAAATTCAACATTGTCTTCTTCAACAAAAACCTGCATACAAAATGAAAAGATGAATAAAACAAAAAAAAACCGTTTTTTTTGGTGGCAAAACACTTACCCCTTAATTCACATACATTAGTATTTTCATAGGTGACCTTTTTTTCATTGAAAGCCTCCTCAAAACGTAATTGATTGGATTTAATCTCACCAAAAATAATTCATTTCATCGTTTTATCATGTAAGTGCTTGTCAATATGATTATACTTACACCAAAAAAAACCCATTTCATAGAAAAAATTACATAAAATTCAAACACATAATTTTTTTTTAAAAACAAATAAAATCAAATTAAATTAAAAAATTTCAAAGCCATATGATATAGGGTTCATGTGGCCAATTACCTCCATACCATACTTTCGAAGAACAACCGCCTCCTCCATTTGTGTACTTCCAACACTTTGACCCATTTTGTTAAACAAGATTTTTTGGTGTAAATCAAGGAAATTAACAATCAACTTATCAACAACGAAATGAAGCTCATTATGATTAATAAGATTAGTCATAAACCATACCTCATTAAAAGGCCTTCACTTAGCCATATGACATATAAACAACAGATGCATACCTAGTTTATCTATAAGTCATAGAAAAGGACACTTACAAGCAAGTTTTTTATAAGTTTCAATCACATCAGAAATTGGGCAATCAATAGTAGGTATGTGCCGATCTACATAACATTGGGTTATGTCTATCTGTTAGTTTCTGGAAATGCCCTAACAAAACCACACTGCTAAGTAGAATAAGCAAACTAAATTCATCAAAGTCCATAACATGGAGTTTAAAACACCCCCTTATGAAAAAAAATAGCATACAAAAGTAACTAAACCTCATGTTGAAGCCATATGGGGAAGTAGGCAACACATTTCACGTCATAACATTTTGTGTCCCTTTTCAATAGACATCACATGTGACTTTTTAATAGTTTTCCCAAGCCTAATTGTTGAAGATATCAAAGTTGCTTCATCACCCGCAAGTTTCACATGATGATACCTAATATTTGTGAAAATGTTGAAGGTGACAATGAGTGTTTTACCAGTTTGCACAACCCATTCTTGAAGTGCCTCTACCTTATTAATCATCCAATACTTCATTTAAGAAATTGGATGTTGCAAAAAAATCAAAATCAAAATGTAGACAATTGAATTTTTGTAAAAAAAAAAAAACCTTCAAACCAATAAATAGTAAATGAAAAACCAATGTTCCAAAAAAAAGGCTTAGGGTTGTAGATTCAAGTCCCAAATCAATAGCTACAACATAAAAACTTGCAACAATATGCCTTATATAACTTGCAAAAGTTGAAAATAAAGAATGAAAACGTGAAGGTGAAAGCAAAAAAATAGTGATGTTTTATGTATTAGAAAGCCCTTTTGGATCTTCCAAACAAAAATATTACAAAGGCACAAAAGAATCAGAATGCCCAAACAACATAATATTCTTCATAAATTTTGGCTTTGGGAAAATGCCATAAAAACCTAAACTAAAAGCCACAATTGAAAAAAAAGAAAAACAAATTAATTCAAAATAGGAAGATAGAAATTAGCTAGTTGGAGGATACATGCTACCAGTTACTTTTGTTACTTGCAAAACAAAAAATGAAAGCATATCCACCAAATTTTAAACAAAAGATTCATCTTCTAAAAGATTAGCAATTGATCTTGTTTTATCAAAACCATTCATTAAATGCATTCTTGGCCCATAGTTCAGTGAGCTTGCTAACTTTTCGACCACCTTTAATTACATTGTCAACTTCCTTTTCATCAAGATCTAGAAACTAACTTTTAAAAATAGGATCTCTAACAAGAGAATCAAACTTTATCCCCTCTTTAGCTTTGGATCCAAAAAGCATGGCATCACCAAAATTGGAAATAGGAGTCATTTGACAATTTGATATATATGACATAGTAATAAAGGTAGGACACATAGTGGAACCAGATGCACAAAAAACAACACTGAATGTAGAAGAATGAACAAAAACATCATCTATAGAACATGAATTTGAAGGGATGCCATATTAATCAAGGCCTTAAAGAAATTTGAGGATCAAAAAAATGACCAGACACATTGGGACTACATATTAAAACATCCAATGCAAAAAATTCACAAACGTTTTCAAAAAATAAAAATCAACAAACAATTGACCACTACCAACATAATCAACAAAAATTTCATAACCATCAGTTGACCACACTAAATTACTAGCTTTAGATGTAACTAGAATAAAACCCAATAGGAGGACCACTAGACATTGCACACAAACAAGACAAAATAGAAAAAAAAAGGAACGAATATTTTACAAGAATTTGCTCATGGTTGTAACCACATAAACATATGCGCGCAATGCACATACAACATTCCAAATTTTGCAAAAAAAAGAAAAACAAAAGAAAATTAAAATCAACACAAATAAAAACATTAAATAAAACACAAAAGTCCGGATCCTTGCAAAATGCATGAAATCCACATAAAATTCACATAGTTGATCACAAAACTAAAAACTTGCAAACAACACAGAACACACAAACATTAGAACCACCTATAAATATTACACAAAAAACCAAAAGGATCCATGCCATAGAAGAATCATGATGTAAGAATAGCTATAATGCAAAAACATCTGCAATGTAGGAGTAGTTATAATGTAGAAAAAACATAGAAGCCATGGAGATTGCCATAAACAAAAAACACAACCATAGCATCAAAGTCGCAAAGATGAACCCACAACATTTGGGCAATGAAACACCACACCCAAACAAAACAACACAAAACTCATGCCAACAATGATGATTCGTAAGCAAGAACCACCAATAGCACCTCAAATACCTTAAGAACAGGTCTTGAAGTGCTTCAAAGCTCACGACAACTCAACGACAACAAACCTTTTCCAAACTGCAAAGAAATAGCCATAAAAACAATGCACACAACAACAATGTGCAATGACACAACGAAAGACAAATGTGACACAAAAAAACAAGTAGAAATGAACATCACCGACAAATGTTTAGCCTACCTTGTAAAATTCTCTTCCAGCAAAAAGAAACAAATGTTGCTACTATGCAATGCCCTTTTGGCGAAAGTAGAAGGATGTCCTTGTGTCACGTTTTCCAATTTCTATGGAGCAACCTAGGGTGTCAAATTGCAAAATCGCGCATGCATCCAACAATGGAATAATGACAACATTTTCAACCAAATAATTTGGGCCATGAGATGGACTCAATGAAACTAGATCGAATGGTTACAAATGATGAATAACATGAACTATTAGATCTTCTGATTTGAAAAGAGGACAGTGTTTTATGTTAGTGAAGGCCGAGTGGTAATAATACCTTCTAAGTTTGCAATCCTGACCCTTGGCCTACTGACCTTGGGTGGAATATCAAATCCGAAAGGTCTTACTGTAACCTAAAAAAACATCAGCTATTTCTGTGGATGAAAAGTACAAACCTTAATTCAGACTGGTGGCTTGATCGCTGGCAGCACAACGTGGTGCTTCAATGGCGCTGAAAATTTTGCTTCTAATATGTTTTTGTTTTTGGTGTGTTTTGTTGCTTTGTAGGTTATGACGAAGGGAGTTTGGTGAATTAGTTGTTAAGATGGAATGCAATTTCCGTAGCTCAATGAAAACATTTCAGGAGCTTTGTGGATCAAATTTCTGGAAGGTGATTAGCAGAAGGATTTTGGGGAAACAAGGAGATGAGATGAAAAGGAGGAAATTTGATGCAAGTTGAGGAAGTGAAGGTAGGTTCTTTGGGTCATGAAAAATAAACTAAGTGACTAGACTTTTTGTAGGACTCAAAGAGGTGGTGAGATTTTGATTTTAGGGTGTTGTAAATAGATAGAAATGGAACTTGATCAGAAGGACTGGATCAGAAGAATCCTAACAAGAAAACTTTTGTTGTGTTAAGAATGTTAGGAAAAGGTCCAGGGTTGTTACATGTGTTTCTATGGGGACCAAACAAGGAAGAGGATGAACGTGTCTAGGGTTTCTGGAATGGTTGTGTGACAGCTCATGCGTGATGTTTTTGGGGATTTTGAACTAAGTATGGAATGTGTTTTGTCGTAAAAAAAATACATAATATTTTGTGGGAGCTTCAAAGGTTTTTGGGACTAAGGGGATGCTGGGAAGTGGTGATGGTTGTATTGGCTGACTCTGCCCTTAATTTTTATCCAATCTCTAAAACTAAACCATGTTGAAGTAATAGAGTTAATCTCTTTAGGATTCTGTTGTTGGGTATGAACTGCCATCCACATTAAAACAACCTATTGATTCCTAGAGAGGTAATCAAAATGAATGTCTGATCCTTTGTGGTCCATAAAATTAAGGCCATGGAATTTAAATGTCTGTTAGGATTTTGAAGAAGAAGAACATTTGAATCAGAATTGTCACATTTTAGTAAAAGTTCTAGAAACATACTTCAATCCATGTATGTCCAACAATGGGAATGTGTATACTACAAAAAATATTCCCCATGTTTTTGGTGACACTACTACTAGGGCCTTTTCTTATACACTTCATTTGACAATAGGTCATAGAAAGTCATCAACCTTGTCTCAGCGTTCATTAAGCAATTTGAAAAATCACAGCGCCCTTAGCAAGGTTGCTTTTAAGGATTTGTGATGTAGCCAAAGTGGTGATCATCTAGAAAACATTTTTAGCAAAATTTGGCTACATACCAAATATGAAAGATTTTCAAAAAACAAAATCTTTCTATATACTTGGGTACGTACTAGAACTTATAGGTATTTAAAATTTGCTGATTTGAAAAAAAAAAATCATTCAAATTTGGTGAATTTGGGTCTTTTTTTTCACAAAAATCCTTTGTATAGATCAAAATCCTATTTTTATTAAATTTGCCAAAATTTTGCCAATGAAAAAAACACTGGCCTGTAGCTACCCACTCGGTATCTTTCGAAGAATACAATAATTTCTGATTTATGGCAAAAAAAATGTGATGGCTAGTTATTAAGGAAGGTAGAAGGTTTCTTTTGCTTTGTTTCACTTTGAGATCTCTCAAACCATAGTGCCCCTCATCATGCACTTGGTATCATTGGATATAACCCTTGATGAGTGTGAGAGCACCAAGGTGATGTTCAAACTTCAAACCTACAATGTGGGAGTTACTGAATATTGAATAAATTTTTCAAAGAAATTGTTCAACAAAATAAAAAAATAACCATTTTCGGGGAATTAGGGGGCACTCTTGGTCTGCACTGTTGGAAAAGCCCTTGATGAGTCCGAATTTCTGGACGTGATTTGTAATTGTAGGAAGTGCAGTATGAGAGATATTGAATATTGAGTAATTTGTCATTGAAAACTCAAAAAACTCAATCTTGGACCAAAATTGGAATTTCAGCTTATCTAAAGAAGGTGTACCATTTTTCCTTTTTATATTGATTCAATATGACTAGTGTGGCCTGTGCTGTTGGCCCAAGTGTTACCACATCCTCAACTGATTTTTCCTTCCAAAACCTGGTGTTTTGGAATTTATTTGAATTTTCAGTGGCAGAAATCACTTTTAAATCAATATCTCCCACATTCTGAATCCAAATCTTACCCAATAAATTCCATTAAATCCTGCTCATCAAGATCTTTCCAACAACACCAAAGGCACATTCCAATTCCTCCAAAATAAATAGGTACAAACAAAACAAAACAAACTACCTTCCTTCATAGATAGATGACATATGCTCCATGGCACAGGCCACACTTATCTATGAGATTGTAGAGAAATCTCCACAACACGAGGAGTGCAGTCACAACCCTGCAAGAAGAATCACACAGAAATGTCTCAACCTGCAAATAAAAGCGTGGAACATAACTATGAGATTGCAGAGAAATCTCCAAAACACTTTGAAGGTGACACAAGAATGGCTGTGGTAATAATCAAATGTTATAAAGTGTCACAAAGTGCAAAAGAAGAATGTGATGTATCCATGAGATTCCAATGAAAAATCCACTATAACACTTTGAGGGTAACACTACAAGTGTGGGCTGGCATAACCCTATGAAGAATCACTTAAAGTGTCAAAGTGTGTAAAAAAGCATGTTACATGCCTATGAGATTGCAGAGAAATCTCCACAACAACACTTCGAAAGTAACACGACAATGAGTGTGGTCATCCTATGAGAAGAATTGCTCACAAAGTGCTACAAGAGTATCTGCAGGTTTCAATGCACTTCCTCATTTATTCTTGGTTTTTGTCTCGATTTCTCTGTGCAGATTGTTCCTGGAACCCCTTGGCATCAGAGATCATGGAATCGAAAACCTCAAGGAGAGAATCCAAGCCCTGGGTCTGAGGCTCTAGTAACCTTAGAGCAAACACAATGCTCTCCACTGTTGACAAGCACCCAGGTTTTGGCTGACGCCTCACATATCCATACATACTGGGAGACATCAAAGGCAAGCGATAGTGTGGCAAATCCTGTAGCCAAGGATTCTCAAAGTAGATCCGCTTTGCCTTCGACCACGTACCATCCAATACTATCAAATGTGTGGGATATTCTGTAAGCTTCCCACCTTCACTCTCTAAGTCTGGCAAGAGATCCAAAGCTTTCTCACTTGGAAAGAGAAGCCCAGTTCCAATCGGCAGCTTAATCTGCGCAGGAACATCAAAATGACCTAAGACTCTCCCTTCATCAGCATCAACATTGTCCTGCATTTGATCTGGAATTTGCCCCACATTTGTGGTTGGGGTGACTTGAATCCTCCTCCCCTTCCGGCCAACTCTGCCAGAAATACTCCGCTTGGAACCAGCAACTTTTTCATGGATTCGGAAAGAAACATTTAAGTTGATCTCAGGAACCGTGATCACTTGTACATTGCGTAGACTCAATGCTACTATCCTGGCACTCCCTAGATGGTGGTTCTTCTCCTCTGGATGCTGGAGAATAGTAATACCTATTTGATTATCAACTATGGTCTTGATCCGGATACAAATACAAAGAGATGCTGCTTTTCTGCATCCCTTACAAAATGGTCTCTTCACATGGTTGATAGATGAAAATGCACTTTTCTGCTGAGACTCGCTGGACTCAGGAAGCATCCTGTCATCCTCAGAGTCAAGGTTCATCTGCAGATCAATATCTTCAGACAGAGAATTCAAGCTTTCACCCACAAATGCATCTGGCAACATTTGATGCATGATGATAATCTCCGTTGCTTGACCACTGTCCTTGCTACAATTTGCTGTACTAAAACAGACTTCCCGTGTTGTTGCAACTGAGCACAACTCTAATGGAGATTTCTTTGCCCTTTTGATTGCACACAGAACTAGGTGACTGCCACAAATTCCTGCAGCAAGCATTGGTAGAGAGCAAAGTGGTAAAACCAAAGTAGAGAAAGAAAGTGGATTCAGGTTTCAGGGTTTAGTGCAAAAGCCTGACACAAGCATTGTGACTCTGATGCAATCAAAAGCTTCAAAATTCTGCTGCAATATGATGCAACATTCCTGCATCACACGACAACCAAACAAAACCTCTGTCACTTCCTTTCACCTGTTCCAGAGCTCTCAGCTACCTCCTCAGAACAATTGCATTGTCTTCGGAACGATTGCAGGCAAAAATTTCTTCAGAACGATTGCAAGCAATATTGTCTGATCCTTGCAGAAATAAACTCTAAGGTATCAATTCGAATATCCTTACATGCCAGCAGCATTCAGATGTCACTCTGTGCTTTGCAAAACACAGCGGAAAAAAAGCTAAACTAGATGGCATTTACAAGAGCTCTCCCTTCTTCAAGCAAAATCTTTGACCCTGATCTCGAAGACCGTGTTCAAGATCAGGTTACGGCTAAGGATCTGACTAGTGATAGCTCTGTTTTTCGCGGAGCAATCGATATCATCCCGGATCGACCAAAATGTCTAGCAATGAATTCTGGACTCTAGAGCAATCTCCTGCGAAGAAGCAAGCTTTCTGCTAAAAGCCATTGAAGCTAACACCTTGCCATCAAAGTCAGGAAACGTACCAAGACAGGCCGGTGATGCTCATCGTCATTCTCCCCACTTTCCAGATCACGCTGAAGAATTTATCAAGATCACTTTGCCGATCGCTCTTGCTGCTGGCGGCGACCTCCTGGGGGTTGACGTTGCTCACACCATCCTACTAAACCCTAAGGGTTTTATCACCGTTTCCTTTACGACATCCATCTGCGTACCAGCGGCATCATCCTCTCTCATCTTTCTAGTCTCTATTCTCTTCTGCGTGCGTGCAAATCTGAATCTCTGGTTGCTGGGAAATGTCTTCGCAGGAAGAACCACTTCTTCCAGTATGGGGAAGTCCAATTGTCCGGGCAATGTGGGGGGAACAGCAAGAGGAGTTCTGTCAACAAATGCAATGAGAAGGCATGCATACTTCTTGACTTGATCACTCTCGATTGATGGCCAGTTGCAGGTGCTGATTGCATGAGCACTTGAAGCTTGCAGATGCTGATCTATGAGCACTTGAAGATTGCAGATGCTGATTGCATGAGCTCTTGAAGACTGCAGATGCTGATTTACGAGCACTTTAAGATTCCATGAGCAATTGCAGAGTTGGAGATGCTGATTCATGAGCACTTGAGGATAGTAGATGCATTAAAGATACAAAGATCCTTCAAAGAGACTGTGAGTCTTATGTCTTCCTGGGCAGTTCTCTTGTTGGAGATGTACACCAAATGTGGGAGCAATGAAGAATGTCTTCTGTTCCCACAAGGGTCGAATGTCCAGGGGAATTGATTTGGACTGCTTCAGAATCCCAACATGAGCAGGCCCTTGCGAAATACACATCAAGTGTGAACTAGACCGAGTGTCTGTGGACACTCTGAAGAAGGTCCCTAGCATGACACAGGTATGGATACTACAATCAAGTGTCTGTGGACAAGTGTGATGACAGGATTGCAGACACCATATATAATCACGAAGATGATTGCCTTGTCCTTGCAGTCGTACTAGCATCTGCAATCATTAAAGAAGAGATGAACTTTGGTTGTGGATTGCAGTTCTTCAGATCTAAACATGGAGAAGTTCTTGATACCTGTGGAGATATTCTTGGAGATAGCATATAATGGTAGACCTCAAGAGCATCCTGGCATGATACAGGTATGGATACTACAACACGGTGTCAGTGGAGAAGTGTGATGACAGGATTTGCAGACACTAGTGAAGATCAAATAGAAAATTCGTTGAGCTTGGAGTAGTGATTGCAGATGTCCTAAATATTGATACTGTGGATTGCAGTTCTTCAGATTGAAACATGAAGAAGTTCCTAAAACCTATGAAGACATTGTTGGATGTAGCATGTAATGCTGCACCCGAAGAAAGTCCCTGGCATGACACAGGTATGGATACTATGACCCCATTGTCTGTGGACAAGTATGATGATAGGGTTGCAGACATTAACCCAATATCACAGAGATGATTGTTTGGTCCCCATTGTCCTTGCAGTAGTAGTGATCATAGATGTGCAATCATTGAAGTGGTGAGCTCAGCCTGGTATGATTAATAGATATTGCATGTAAGGCTAGTACACTTAAAAGACATTCCTGCATGACTTGGGTATGGATACTACAACCTATTTATCAATTGAATGATATGGAAGTTGTAAGCGTTGTATGTTATGTTTAGTTCAAGTACATGAGATTATCAATAGATCCAAGTGTAGAAGGTGTATTTGCCACACATAATTTCACAATGGAAGTGTGTTACTTTGTCTAGGTATGGCTATTAAGATTTGGTTAAGATTATATATTTTCAATATCTTTTACATTTTGATATTTGCTTGGAGGTAAGTCAAGGACCATGCTAAACCTTGATGGAGCTTACTTTCAAATCCAAAATAGACCACTTTCTATATTTTCAATATCTTTTACATTTTCATATTTGCTTGGAGGTGAGTCAAGGACCACACTAAAACCTTGATGGAGCTTTCTTTCAAATCAAAAGAGACCACTTTCTATGTTTTCAATATCTTTTACATTTTCATATTTGCTTGGAGGTGAGTCAAGGACCACACTCAACCTTGATGAAACTATCTTTCAAATCAAAAGAGACCACTTTCTGTTCAAGAGTGTTGAGAATGGTTTTATCATTAAGGCATGATGTCTCCCAAAACCTAATCAGTGGCTCTCTCACTCAAAATTCTAAGTTGCTTAGGGATGTGTCCAATGCAATGTTTTGACAAACATATCAATTTTGGTTAACTATGAACTCATGCATTGAATGGATTCTGATCTTACTACAACAACATTTTGTATCGGGAGTATTAAGTATGGTGATTTTGTATAGAGAATGTAGAATGCATGAACCAATGGCATTCACAAGCTTTCTTCATAAATTGTGAGATTGGTTATCAAGGTGAACCAGTCTTTTAAAGTCAGTTTCTCTGAGTTTTCACAGCCCACACAAACTTTGATTAGTGAGAAAACTACCTACTGCAATTCATCTGGTCAATTGCTGCATCAAATGGTCCCTGAAACAATCTTCAAACAAGTTGACGCAAGTCCATCACCAAGGGCTTAAGCTATCTCTATTCTTTCTGGAAACGTTTCCATTGCAGAGATATTATGGCACAGGTTTTTCTTACCTTGGCCATTTGAAACTTTGCAACCATCTTTGCCACAAAATTCAATCTTCCTGCTCTTGGAATTTTGGGGGAATCTTCACACTGGTTGGAGCCATAACCATGGACATAATATCCATCAATCATACACTGGTGGGTGATAGTAATCCATCTGCTCTTTCCCTGGCTTTCTGGTACTCAGAGACAAGTCATTCCCAGGAGTGCTGCCCCTGTCAGCCCTGTGACCCCGATGTCCATTTCCACTTGATCTGGCATGCAGAGGATGTCGTGCTGAAGACAGGTCACCTGTAGCTCTATCTTGGAAATTGGATGTGGGTGGGTAGTGGGAACTGGCAGCTGACATGTCATTCTCACTCAGTCGTGTGTAGACTGCATCAACTTTCTCAGTTATCTCTTTGCCCACTCCTTCTTTTGATAATATCAGCTCCCAAGCTGCCTTGGATGCTCGCTCTAATACTGGACCTCTGCAAATTACATCCCAGATAAGCCCAAACTACCAGAAACACGAACTTTCTATACAGTCCCACTGCCAACAATTGTATGCCACCTTTCTGAGACTCACCGTTAAGTTAGCACAACAGGCTCAAGGTGGGTCGTGCATTTGCAGCCATGTACACCTCAATGCACATTGACTATAGCCAGGCCTCCAATTGGGAGTACATTGTTCATATCTATTATTCCTCTAGAGCTCTTCTGCTGGCCAGATTTTTCCAAAACATGGGAACATCTGTGATATCTGCAACAGTCTAAAAATGAGTATAATGGAGCTACAGCTTTTGTAGTATAACTGCAGAATGAACAGAGAAATGTGAATCACGTTTGCAGCTTTGATTCACAAGAGCACAACATCTGTAGGCAAGTTGATGCAGAGAATTGGACAATTGGTGACATGAGCTATCATACGCTAATCACTTAGTTTACAATACCATACATTTTAGATTTTGGTGGACCTGCAGTTGTGTAGGGACGCAAGATCTACCTTCAACCTGAAAAGTTGATGATAATGGATTGACTTTCGACTGCTAAAACCACAGACAAGATCACAACCAAGTGTGCAACACATCTATGAGGTTGCAGAGAAATCTCCACAACAACACTGTGAAGGTAACATGACAACGAGTGTGGTTATAACCTTATGAGAGTTGCTTACAAAGTGCCAGACCTTACATTCATCACAAATAACAGGAATGAGCTGTCATGACTGCCCACTGGCTGCATTGGGAGCTGGTAGATAAGTACATAATGATCTGCCCAAATTTTCCCTGAAATTATTCTACAAAATCTGCATCTTGAGTTTCTGCTGTATTTCTGGAAGCAACCGTGAGACTTGGTCATGATGTTGGCTAGCACTAAAGAGACATAGCTAATCAGTATCTATTGGCAGTGTGTGAAACAAGCAACTTGTAACATTTGCTAAACAGGTAGCATCTGGGACACAAGGATGCTTCAGAGGAAACTTACTCAAGTTCACGCCGCAATGCCTCAAAGAGTTCTCGCCGATTTTTAGACTCAGCTCCAGGAGTGTTGAGCACCTTACTCTGTTCCACTAACATCGACGTGTACTTCCTAATCTCTTCCTATGCACAACACCCATGAGCACACCATGCACACAGCAAGATTGTAAAAACTCTCCAAGAACAACAGTAATAGAAATCGACTCTCACAGAAATTATTCCCTAATTCCTCTCATAAACAGATTCACAGTTGCTCAAGGTTGGAAAGCTCCTTGCAGCCAAAGCTCGAGGACTCAAGAAAATCAACGGCAACTACAGAATAGAAAGACATGTAGGCAGTGAGAGGGCGTCAAGATATGGGGGGGGTGGGGAGTTTGCATGTGCGAGGTACCAGGATACGAAGCGGCAATTGAGGACAAGATTTGCTTACATTCTGTTTCAGCTGGTTCAGTATCTTGACTCGCAGATCATCAAAGTGGCCATCGTTCATGAGGCTTTTGAGCACCTGATCGGGGGTCACTGTTGGTCCCAGAGCTGTGGAACCGGCATCACCACCCGACTCCTGCATCTTTCTCAATACTTTCTCAAACCCTTATTTGCCGCAAGTTTTGCTTTCTTTGCACCGTTCCTCCCCCCTCTTGTTGATGATGGATCAGAACTCCCCTAAAAACTCCATACACAAAGAAAACCCTAAAGAGGCGTCTGAAGATTGTTTGCAGCAGAGAATCAGTCTATGGCTACCAACCAAAAGCAGATTGCAAAGCCGCAGAGAGAGATTTGGAAAAGCTCCTCGGAAATCCAGAGATATAGCAAGCGTGCTCGATTGTGAGCGTGGAAAGAAGAAGAAAACATTGTGCGCTCTGGTAGTTGGGCTTCGTCTTCATCGTTGCATCACCCTACACTAATAGACAACCCTAATTCTTCTTCTTCTTCTTTGCAACTGAATTCTTCACATATTAAAGTTATCCGTAAAGTTACCTTCTCTTTCACCCCGTATCCCCTCTTTCAATGGTATCCGCAAAGTAAGGACATTTTATTAAATCTCAGTATGAAATGCTGAAACTCAGCATTAATGCACAAGGTTCGAGAGTAATTACAGTAGTTGTACAGGTAGGAGCAGTGAAAATATTTGTAGCAGCTGTGGAGGCGCTCAGGAAAAAGGAAAGAGGGGATGAAACTCAGTTTACCACCAAAATTGGTGGAAAAACAGTTTGGGTCCCAGTTATTTTGTTTCCTAAAATTTCATTCCCAGTTACACATATGATGCCTTATTATGCCGAAACTGGCCATTCTCGCCCCCCTAATCGCCTGACTTTACGGATAACTTTATTATTATCTGGGTGGCACCAGGGTTTTTTATCTCAATTTTGTGACATAGCCATACTAGCGATCGTCCACAAGAGGAACTAGCCAGATTTGGCTACAGGTTAGAGGGGAAAGTAGAAAATTTGAAGAACCCTGCTATATTTTGGTGACATGTGGGAACCTATTTGTCTAAAAATGTGATGTTTTCAGAAAAAAAAAAATTTGAAATCTGTTTACTTTGGCAAAAAATTCTTCGCAAAAAATATTTTTAGCAATCACAATGGATTTTACAATATGATCCTAACGAAATTGAAACAATCACTCAATGAGAAATTGAAACATAAAAATTAAATACATGATCATGAAATTTAAAATAAGAATTCAAATTGAGAATTGAAACATAGTAATCAAATACATGACCATGAAATTTAAAATAAGAATTCAATATGATAATTGAAACAATAATTTAATGAAAAGTTAAAACATCAATTCAATATGATCATAAGAAATTGAAACAATATGGTGATGGGAGAAAATGAATTAACAAAGAAACATTTGGGTATGAACTTGATAAGTATTTAAAATCATTATGCATGCACATAAGACATCTTTTTTCTCTTTTTTAATTATAACATGTGTGATATTCATGAGCATTCCAACTAGTTTGTTCAATATTATCATTCAAATGGAACTTAATTTTCACAAAAATTCAACTTAGCTTTTTCATCAATTCATTCTCACTAGTAGTGTAGAGCAACATGGAATCCAATAAATGTAAATTGTAATGATGATGACAATCAAAACTAGTTTAGATGAAATAGGTATATGGTTCATTTATTTTGTAATAGAATAATGAATTAGTAAAAAAAAAACATTGGCTAGTGGACATTTGTATTAAATGATTTAGATGCATACTTTGTGCCAACAATTGAAGCTCAAGAGAGATTTTCTTATTGTTTTTAAAACAACTCAACGTCATGAAAATAACTTGTGGCACAACACCCTTGTACAAACAAACATGAGATCCCTAACAATTTAATTACAACTCCAACAATATGCATGAATGAACTTGAGCCTAATTTTTTGAATATGAAAACAGTTAGACAAATCAAAGTATTATAAATGAAAACTAAAAATCATATTCACAAAACATAATTGGATTGATTACACCTAATGCAACCAATGTGCATGATGCAAATGCAATTTATCAATTAGGAGTACAATTTACAACCTATGGTCATAGAATTTAACCCTGAATTATTTTCGAATTTCACCAACTTCCATATTCATAAAAGATTGAAAAAAATAAAGGAAGTTTGATGAGGGGGCCCAACATTAAAACTTCCATTAGAAATCCATATGTAATCACTAACTAATCATTAAAGCTTCCTTGAACTTTCTCTCCATCAAACTCCAAATGACGCGTTCCCAAGCTCCTTGATAGACTCAAATGTGAATCTGAAGTGAAACCAGTGAAAGAGCAAGGAGTTGGGGCATACTCCTTGGCTCGCAACATTTTGGGGGTAGAAGGATGTGCTAAAGTTCTAGGATAGGATTAGGAAGATGGACAAGCAATTTGTTTATTCACACGGACCTGCACAAACCAAGCAACAAGTTGGTTAGTGCATAATTGAAGCGCTTTTGGTGTCAAGACAAACCACAAGCAAACTAGGACTCACAAGACTAACCATGGCCCGAACTTGGGGGAAGCCACCACCTTCCCCTTTATAGTATACTTTGTGCCTCTCCACGAAGCCCACATCCAAATGGCATTTTGTCCCGGGATTCCCAAATGGGAGTCCCGAAATTCCCAAAGTTGGGACTCCCATGACTTTGGGGCCCCATAACTTTGTGTGAACACATCCAATTAAGATGAGGTCTAAAGAAAAATTGTAGCCCTCATTGAGAGCTTTCCAACGTGTGTGACATGCCACCTGCACGCAAGGAAATCGAGTTAATTCCCACTTTTAAAGGTTGGGAATCAAATTGTCAATTGTCCTTAACTTGTATTTCAAATGTCCAAATGGGTCATGCAAGCCATTTTAGACATCTAAATTTCAATTGCTTTCCAATGATATAAATAACTCTTTAAACTAATGGGTTTTGACCCTCACAATTGCTCCTTGAAAATTTGGGAGTCCATCGGGACTCGAACTCCCCAAGTGGGAGTTGCCTTGGGAGTGTGAGGATTCATTCTCTCACACTCTCTTGCACTTTCAAGAGTATAAGATGTGCCTCCTAGGCCTCCTTCTTGTCTCCCACTCTTGCAAGCCCTTGCCTTGGTCACGAGCCCAAGGCTAGGGTTGTGACACCAAATCTGTCAAAATGTCAAATGCATCAATAGACATCTTCAACTTTGGCAACCAACAAATTGATGTTGAATTTTGTGGCACATATAGATCTATATGTTCTTCTTCACACCATTCATGTTCCACACATCTTTTGACATAACGAAAATTGGAAACAAAAATAAAAACAAAATTGTGGATGCTTTGTAAGATAGTTGGTTCTTTCCACCCAAGAGTACATTGTCTTTTTTATTTTTATTACCAAAGACAGTTATGGATATTTGGCACCTAATGGTTAATTCCTCACACTCTTTTGCTACATATTTATTGACATAATGAAGGTTGACATTCAATTTGTATAGCTTGGGACACAAATAGAAATATAAATGAATAAATGTTTTGTAGGATGGTTGTGTTCCTTCCATATAGAAGGGAAAATTTCTCTTTTTGATTCCATTGAAAACTTGGACATGTGCAAAAAACCCCAATACTAGCTTACATTATATAGTATTTTTGTGGGTTGGAGAAACCATGAAATTCTCCTTTAAAAGCTTAATTTGTTTATGAAGGATCTAGAAAGAAGAGATATTTTTCTTCTTTTTAGCAACCTTAAAAGTGAAATACAACACCAAATTTTCAACATGGAGTTTTAAAGGAAATCAAAATGAAATTTACAAATGCCAAACCAACATGAAACCAGGGACAACAATGAACATGGCAATGAAAGAAAAAAAACGAAGAACGTTTGAAAAATGTGCCCTAAATCCTTTGATATTATGGTTATCAACTTGACAATTATATAATGTTGTTGAAACAATTATGAAAATATTCCATAACTACTTACCTAACTCGATTCTTTTACCAACTAATTTACATAAATATAAAAATAAAAAATAACATTTGTCATTTTCATAATTGAATTCAACCAAATTATCAAAAAAATCAATTCAAGTTTGTTTGAATTGAAACCAAATTTAATTCAAATTGGTTGGAATTGAATTGAATTCACCTTATATTTAAATTCAACCAAATTAAATTCCATTCAAATTTCAATGAAAATATTAACCTTATTAAATGTAGAGGAGAAAAATATTGTGTTCAATACAATTTAATTCAATGGAATTTTAATTTTATTCAATGTATTTGAATTCAATTTAAGAATTTGAATATGAGCTGTCAATTGAATTGCATTCAATTCAAGTTGCATTATGAATTTATTCATTCAATATTTTCATTCAAATGGAATTTAATTTTCACAAAATCAATTTTTTTTTTTCATCATTTCATTGTCATTAGTAGTGTGGAAAAGCACAAAACCTAAGTTGATTATCAAAACCATAATATGTATTTTATGATTCATATTGGGGTAGATTGTAAATTCTCATTCATGAAATGTATCAAATTATGTGTCTAGTTATTTATGATTTTTTGATGGTTCATGCTAGAAAAAATTACATCTATCAAATTAACATAAATAAAGATGGAAGAACAATGAATGATAGTGGTCATAACATTGCACTCCATTATTGATTGTGAACTTTTGAAGCTTTTGTAAATTTATAAAGGTGTTTGCTTTGGGCATGTGACATTTAAAGCTATTAATATTATGTTATGAATGACAACAAAGTTCCTATAGGTTTGATTTAAGTTAATGTGAAGGATATTCAAGATTGATTTACAAAAGCTAACTACATGAACAAAAATTCCACTTTAAAGTTTTTTTTATGAAAGTGATTTTTTGGAAGTAAAAAGTGGTGGCATATTGGAAATTATGATGGAACACTTTTGGAGAAGGGAAGGCATGGAAGCATAATGGAAAGGCACTTGAGTTTCTTGAGGTGGGGGTTTTCTTCATTGCAATGAATATAGATTAAAGTAGAAAACATGTAAAAATGGTAGAGATGAAAAAATAGGAATGTAAAAGTTAATTTGTGAAAACAAATTTGAACAAGAAGGAAAGTAGGAGGGAAAAAATTGCACCGTATGTAGATTTCTAACAAATATTATAACTGCAAAGCCATGCAACTATCAGTTATTTCATTCACTTCATATAACCCCATAGTAACATGCAAATAGGGATCCAAATTGCATCTATATAATTTATAAGTAAAGAAAATGTGTCCACACCACCTTTGGACATCAAAAGAAATTAAACTTGTAAAAATAGTAGTTGTAGATGCAAGATTTGATGGGACATGCAAGTTCAAATGATCATTGAAAAAAAGACATGTTCCATATAAATGAATGGAAAGAAAACATGATGAGGCAGAAGAAAAACATCATTTTAATGATCAATCCATGCAACTAAACTTTAATCACAAACAACATATATATGATTAAAATCTTACTAGTTACATGTGACCATAGTCACAAACATGGATTCTGAATTACAAAAAAATGAACAAAATATAGTTTCATTCTTTGATTGATTGGAAAGGTATTGTCATTTGTGGTTACCATTCGTTTTATTTTGGTGAACAATAAAAATTAATGATTTGTCGTCATAAGTCAACATTTTTTGATATTTTGAATTTTTTTATGAAATCATGTAATATATATAATCCATTTTGTATGGTCTTAGCTCATGAAACATGACATAATACAAATTCACCACTTGGCATACTAGTTGAATTTTGCAAAACATTAATGAAAAATGAAAAATTGAATTCACATCATACATTCTAAATGGTTTTAGATCGTGACATGTGGGATAAAAAAAAAATTGCCACATCGCATATTAATTGAAGTTTTATTAAATAGCTAGGCTAAGTAGGTAGTTGGTATGGTTTTTTTTGTTTAGTTTTAAAAATTAAACCACTTTGATTAAATCATCCCAAATGACACTTTTTTTTTGTTTTTTCAATGTTTTTAGTGCACTCATACTTACATAATTTACAACATTGAAAAGGGAAGACTAAAGATATGGGATATATTTTATAATCATAACCTATTCACAAATGAATAAATCAAATTTACCCAAAATAAAATAAAATTTTTAATTACATGCCTATTCACTTACCTAGGTAGGTATGTATGTATTTATTTACTTACTTAACTAGCATAGGTACACACTTTTTTATTTGACCTACCTACCTACCTACCTATCTTAAATACACTTTCAATACACCCATGTATATTTATAGTGGTATGAATAATTTTGGTTATTATTGCAATAATGGGACATACATAAAGGCCTATTTGTGGATGAAAATAGTCCTAAAAATCATTGAACCCATAACATCAAGAAATTGATAGTCACAATGTAATCATAAAATAGTCACAAGAATGACTAAAGTTTTCAAATTCAACAAAATGGTTGCAAAAATGACCAAAGTTAGTTGTTAACAACATTTAGTTACATGTAATTGTAAATATAATAGTTACATTTTGATAGATTTCTTTTAATGGGTCTAGTCACACTAACAAGAGTCACAAATGTAACCAATGGTTAGTTTTTCATGTTTTTATTGCAATGTTGCAAGTTTTTATTGTGTTTACATGACAATGTTTTTTGGAAACATATGGAACAATTATAAATAAATAAAAGAAATAAAAAATAAATTAAACATTTTTAAAGCGTTACAACCAATGCACACAACTTTTTTTTATTTTTAAATTTTTGAATGATTTGAAATGCATTAAAAATGACATAATCCATGTCTTTGCATATTAATATAGTGTCACATTTTTTTGTCATTTATGTTGTTAGTTATGATTAAAATCATGGACTTCTAATCCATCCCCTTTTATAACTAAACATAATATGCAATGTCATCTTGGCAATCAATCCCATTGTTTTTAAAGTAATCATTTAAATGGCCATGTTAAGCTCATGTTAATGGGTTTGCATTCAATGCGGGGGCATTGACACAATACTAACAAGCATAACCAAAATTTGTTTTCACACGTGAAAAAAACCATGTAACATTTGTAAATATGAAACATGAAATCTTCAAGAAATATTTGCTACATTTCATCACCATTTTTCAAAGGTTTGTTGATGCCAAAAATGTGGTAATTATATTCAATCAACCCAACTTTTTTCTTCCATTGTTATCTTGTTTCAAAAACCTTATCCATGCAACCATTTCAATTAGTTGTAACTTCTTTTTAGAAAGTAAATCTTAATGTCACAATCAACATGCATTTTCATAAGAATATTTGTCATTTTTTTAATTGTAAATTTGATAAATTCCTTTTTGAGGATGGATTTATATATATATATATATCACTTGCTCATTAATTGTTCATTATAACCTACAACTGATAAATCTCAAAATTTGTGGATTCACAAGATTCACAAGCTAGCTATCATTAGCAAAAAATAGCCCTAACAAATTTGAACCCCAATTTTGTGGTTTCCAAAATGCAATTTGAACTAGTTGTAAATTACACATATCATTCTTTGACATGTTGTCACCATGTTGCATATGTACACTTTCAATTTGTAACAAGTTGCTAGCTTAGTTTGTTTTCACATCACAATGCCCATGCTTCTTCATCAACTTCAACCACACTTTTCTTCATCCATTGTAAAGAGACATCGATAGGCAAGCCCTAATTGCAAGGACATAATCACAAACATAGTAAACAACAAAACCATAAAAACATGTGATAAAATAAAAAAGGCCTAATTAAAAAATAATTATCTAATGGAAGTTATTGCAAGAATGCAAAACTCATATTTGATGATTGAAAATTCAACAATTGGAGGTGGTGCAAAATATTCAATTTAAATTGTGACATTTGTTGTTGGTTGCAGGTCTAAAACGTTCCAACAATGTGATATAATCTTTCCCAAGTGCCAATTACATCAAATAATGGGCATTAACTTGAAATTTGATATTTTTGTTTTGTTTAGTGGATCCTTTCTTTCATTGCATGCCCATGTAAGGTTCATCAATTTTTTAATATAAGCTAATGCCCAATGACGAAGGCATTATTAGAAGGAGGACCTACATAAGGTGATAGTTGAGCCTTAACTTGATTCCAAATGCCTTTGTTCAAAGGTGGTACATCATATAAACATGTTATGATTTTACCTATCTTTTTTTTTTCTATGACCAAAAGATGGAAGAATGTCCCATTGCAAAAACAAAAAAACCTAGTAAAAAATTGGTAGATCACATCATGGAAAAAAAAATGTATTTTCAAAATTAAAATAAACTCTCCCTCAAGTGATGGGGAATTATCATTTAGAACATCAACTCCAAATATATTAAGAAATTTTGTGTAAGTCTATAAGTAACCCAAGCTTTCATTACATTTAAGGATAATCCACCTATTAAAATTTTCTTAATCACGATGATGATGCATTAAACGTTTAACTATTTATTTGTTTTGTTCAATTAACCTCACATTTTTTATGTTGTTTCCAAAAGGTTACATTAAGGTGTGGAATGATAGATTCTACCATTTTCTTAAACATATTATGTGACATAATCTTTTGATGATTAGCATACATGCAAAATAATGAACCAAATTTGTACGTTCAATATAAATTATTATTAGATGGTTTAATATGCCACCTCAAATTTGGATTTGTCATGGAATGGCCACAGACTTGCCCATTATGTTGGGTGCATCATTTAATTTGCTTTAATAAGTTCATGTAACATAATGAACATTACAAGTTTTCAACCCTTCCATCCAATGTAGCACTTGGAGAAATTTCCTTATATATTTGGAGGGCATTTAATATCTATGAAGATCCCTCTTAGAAAAGAGGAAGGACTTTACACCTACTCCTTAAGAATGAAAGGAATCATACCTATACTTATGGTTAGTTCACACTTAGGGATAACATCAATGGTACATTGTCATTTTGCAAATTGCAATCATAGTTCACACATGGAACATTTTTTTTGATAAGTACAGTTAACATGTCTTACTAATGTGGCATGTTATCAATAAGTTACTAATAATGGATAATGTGAAATGGCAAACTATCATTGCACAAGTAAAATTTTGTGAATATGTACAGTTTTGGCATTTATCACTTGTGATAATTTATCAATCTTGACTATAATGTATTCATTTATTAATTTATAGTGACAAAATGTGCAATGATAAATGAAATGTCATAAATGTGACTTTATGAAAATTTCAAATTATCACACAAGGACTAGCCAACATACCTTGTTTTGGGATTTAATGATCAAAGAACAAGATATACACAACCTTTTGAGACAATTCAACAAAACAATTATGATGTGATTGAATTGTTATAAGGAGAGAAGGTAGTGAATACACCTTTACATGTGAAAGACATTCATGTTAATGGGGATTGTGTTTACATTGCACCACAAGAATGACAACATTGGATTTTCTTGCACCTCAAATTTTAATGTTGCAAGATCTTTTGGTAAACAATTATAAACTTCTAAAAAGAATGCAAGTTAGGGACAACAAGTACCAACAAATGGAGTGAAGTCAAATATTTATTTGAAACCTTGACAATTATTTAAAATTTTTCCCAGGGCATCCAAAGACTATGATTCCATATTTCCCATTTGTGATAACATTTGCAAATAAACCAACAACCCCATTAGCATGTGTGACAACACAAATGTTAAACATAAGAAAAAAAAATTATTTTCCCCCCAATCATCAAGGCTTTGAACAAGAACAATTAAATGTCTATTGATGCAATGGAATGGATTAATGTCATGTGACTTGAAATTAAAAAGTGCCATAATAAAACTTAGGAGCATAGAACTAAACATCAACTATGGTATATGAAATCCAAAAACCAAAATATTCATCACATAAACAAAAAATGATGAATGCATTGGCCAATTTGAACATCACAATGTGTCATGCTTTCATTCAAAGTAAAGATGAAATGCCTTCACAAGTAAACATATTTTTAGATTCATGAAAAGATGAGAATTTCCAAGTCAACATTATTGTTAATAGTGATGATTAAACCAATTGAATAGATCACAAAAAATAGAGTATGTCATTATTCAATTTCAAATTTCAATTCTCCATATTCATATAATTTGCAAAACATAAAGCCATGATATTCATTTTCAAATTCATGACCTATGAGTTCCAAGATACTACTCTAATTTTGTTTGTTGTGTGTTACCAATAATTTCATTAACTTGTAAAGGAACATGTTCACCATCAATGTCATTACTGATTTAAATGTATTTAACTATTCATCCTTCTTTACAACTTGAATTAGCTAAATCTCTATTTCCAATTGAATCATCAAGGATTCAACATCCTCATTTCTCCCATTGAGAATCAAGTTATATAGCATGCAACAATAGACAACAACATCAAGTAGAAAAATGATATTTAAGTTGGTCTTTTGTAATAATTCCTTGAACATCTTCTTTAATATTTTGAAATAATTCTCAACTACATTTTTGTCATGAAACAATTTTCCCAATTGTACAAAGCTTCAAGAATAATGTGGCATACCTTTACTTGTTTCCCTACTTGCTTGTGCGGCATCATCAATCATGGCAACATGGAATAACATTTATGCCCTAGAATGCAAGGCCTTATACCTTTAGGTATTTGTGGTCAACAACATTTTTGTGATTCTATGGTACAATAAAGTTATTGTAAGGATTGATGCAACATTGACAAACTAAGAATCCCAACATAAATATCTTGAAGCTTCTTCCAATGGTTCACAATAACTTACATTTGAATGTTATAGTCTTTTGATTTGAAAGAATGGTAGTTAGTTGCAAAAACTTGGGCCTTCAACTTTTGCACATGAATTTGTGTAGCATCTATAGTGCCATGGATTAACAACATGCTGTAAAAGTCTTTGAACCCATCCATGATTTGAACCGATTTAATGGTCTTTGGCACCATTTCAACTAATTATTCAAAATGAATTCATTGTGTAAAAAAATTCATGTAGGACCAAATGGATAGTCCACTTCTTGATAGCAAACAATTCACAATAATGTAGATACTCATACACATGCACTAGTTTCTATTAGTTACAAGCTACATGGATATTCACAAGGATAATAATTTGAATTTTTTTATTTTTTTCCATCATAGGTTTTATTTTCTATGTCAATTGTTGTAAAAGTTTTTGTTGACATGGAGATGTTTAATCCACTTGATACTATCATACTACATCATCAAGAAATGCAAATACCAAGTGGTCAATTGAGCTTTAATTTAATCCTTGAATTTTTTGTTTTTCAGAAGTTCATTTGTATACATAAGATTTGGTATTAGTGTACAACTATTGCATTAAATGCATTATTTCAAGAACAAACCATCATCTTCTAGAGAATGTGCTAAAATTTTAGACAAAAGATTCAATTTAGATGCATTGACATCTTACATTATCAAGTCTTCAACTTCAAAAATGATATGTAAAAATTGTACAACAAGAACTAGTTATAGTGGTTGCATCGTAGATTAATTGTAGAAAGAACATACTATACTTATAAAGTCAAGCAAGATCACAAGTAATCTACATAAGGCACATGTAACATGCAATAATGGTCGAGGACATTCACAAATAAAGGAGCCTTCAAAAGTGTAACCAATGTTTAGTAAAAACTTAAGACTTCCTATCGTGACTTTGAAAGTGCACATGCAATTCCTTAACATGTGAATATATCCAGTTTGCAACAAACTTGATAGTAAGCAACTATTCAAACATAGAAAAGCTTTGCAAATGAAAAAAACACAATGAAACTTGAGCATGGAGGAGTTTTATGAGGAACTTTGATTTGAAAGGACACAAAACACAATTGCAAAGTTGAGCAAAAATGCAACTAGTCTACAAACATCATAGGTCATGTGCAACAATAACTCATAACAAATTTGATTACAAACAAGAATTCAAGCATAAATAAATTTTGCAAGTGAAAATAACACAACAAAACTTGACCATGTAAAAGCTTTTTGAGCAAAGAAAAAACATAACGAAACTTGACCATGCACAAGCTTTTTGAGTGAAAAAAAAAAACATAATACTTCTTGAGCAAGGAGAATGAAAATAAAAGGACAATGAGTTTATTTTGTGATTCCTATTTTTTGCAACCTTTGAACAATGGGTCAGTGGTAAGTCACCACATGTCCTATGTACCTTCGCTACGAGTTTCTAAAATGCCTACTATGAATGATGATAGGCTATAATAACTACTACCATTAAAAGATGCTAACCCTAACTAATGCCTTAATTTTTAAAGATTTACTAATTAATTTTTTTTTTGGGTCCTTTGTAATTTATTCCTAAGCTTGAGCTGGCTATTATAAGCATAAGATCCCTCTCACTATTAGGCAAAAGTAAGCATAAGAACCCTTGCCTTCCTACACCTCATGATCACTATACTAGGTTCATGATAATGTTTGTTGTGTGCCCCACGGGTATGAGAGGTTTCAACAAAGCATTGGCAAAAAAATTCTACTTTGATTTGGAGGGCATGATATCAAGCAAAAAATTCCATTCACAAAAGGGCCGGGCATTTCATCTTTTGTAATGCCATGTGTCACCAAAAAGAAAAGATTTTTTATTTTTGGCCAATGTTTCACTTTGGGTATTGCCCTTGGAGAGGGGTGTTCCCCTACTGAGGCTGTACTCAGTTATGACTCTGTCCTAAGCAGCCAACTTTTTTTACTGGCTATATGTAGCCAGAAAGCTGTATTAAAAATTAAAAGCACTAAAATCAAGTGCTTTTTGAGATTTTTATCCATCAGAATTAGATGAAAATTTAAGAAAAATTGCCAGATTTCTGTAAATGAATCTCATATGTAGCCAAAATATAGAAGGATAAATATTTTAAAATTCTTTTATATTTGGCTTGGCTAATTCTTGGCTAAATCTTCCTTCGAATTGTCGCCACTTTGGTTACATCACAAAATTGACCAGAAAAAAGACACTGGGACTCCTAGGCCCCTTATTTTGTGAATGCCCCCTACCCTTGGGTTTTACCCCTACACGTAATTTCCCGCGCTCGGATGCTGCCCGCAGGGTTCGAAGTTTGAACAGCAGCGACTGTTTTTTTTTTTTTTGGCCCCCCTTTCCCTCTGCCCGTTTCCACTTGCGCTGCCTTGTTGGCCGTTCCCGCCCTTTGTTCTTGTTGTTGTTTGTGTGTTTGATCGTTTCCATTTCACTGTTTTCATCTTCATTTTGCCTCGGTTTTGCATTCCCGGAGCGAGATTACGGTACCTGGTACGTTGTTTCTCTCGGGCTTTTTCTTTTGTTTTATCACTCCGGAAGAAATGGAATATCTAGGTGGTATCCTTATTGTCAGCGTTACACTCGTTTGCAGTTTTGTTTTCCGCGGGGTTTTGTTCTCTTGTTTGTCCTTGTGAAAGCAGGTCGTGTGACGTTTTGGACCGATGTGCGCGCGAATAGGTGGTTTTTTCTTTTTCGCATTTTGTTGAAGAGACGAGGGGATATAGGCGGCTTCATGAATTAGAGATAATTGCAGCTCGAGTCGAATAACTCGGCAAATACCCGATTTATTGAAATTGCACGAATATTGCATGGGAAATTTGGCCAGGAGTTGACCTGTGTGTTAGTGTGCGTGAGAGGTTTTCTTGCGATTGACAGTTTCGCTTACTTGTCTGCAAATTGCGCTTCTAAAATCTGCAAGTATCACTAGCTACTCCGCTGCGTCGTCATGAGGGGTGTAAATATGGCGCCTGGAGCATCCAAGACGCAACCGCCGAAAGCGCGAAAAAGAGTCGACGTCGATCCCAGTCTGCTGAAGCGAAGCGATGGAGGCGGTGCTTTCGCCCACTGGTAATCGCAACGGCACTTTATTTTTCTTCTATTTCTGTGCACTCTGCCCTTTCGGAAAACCAAAGTAGGCATCGATGTTGCATTCTGCGTTTCTAATTTCCGTACTTACCGCCTGCAATAAATATTCACAGCGAAAAATGCAACCAGGACATTGCTCTCGCCACCTTCGACATGCATGACTGCTTAAACGCGACAACGAAGGCCATCACAAGTAAGTCCTCTTCTCCGTGCACACACAATAAACTGTAAGGACACTTTTTCTGTAATTCCCGGTTCTTTGAAGCCGTGAATCGTCACGAGCAATTGTTCCTACATCGAGAGTTCTGTGCTAGTTCCATTTGTCAATTATTCAACACCAGAATATCGGCAATTGCAGCAAGATCTTGCTTACATTTGTTTTCTGTCTTGTTGGTGCCAGCAGCCAACGTCAAAGTAGCTGCTCAAGAAGCTGAGACGAATATCAGCGACAAAGAGTGAGAATACTACTTGTTTGATGCGCGCATGTTTTTCTTTCCGTTGATACTCCTGCTTGCCTTATCTCCTAGATTTGCGAGTAGGATGTGACGCGGTTTGACTGCATATGCAGTCCTGAAATGGGAGAAGAGGGTGCACTTACTAGACATTTTCTTGGACAGAGTGGGAGGTAAACGAAAAGGGGACGCCAAGGGAATAGCGGGGAAGCCGGCTAAGCTCCCAAAAGTGAAGGCCAAGAAGCCATCTAAAAAGGCCGCCAAAGATCCTAATGTACCAAAGCGGCCCGCATCTGGTTTCTTCATATTCATGTGAGTTCCTCCTGTACATCAGCAGTACTCACCATGCACATTGGACAGACAGCAAATCTAGGTACATCCTGGTAACATTTTCGTACTTATCTAGATTGCAATGCTGTTGCAGGGAGACTTTCCGAAAGACTCACAAGGAAGAAAATCCTGATGTCAAGGGAGTTGCAGCAGTAAGCTCTCGAGATGCATTTGGCTTAAGACTGACATAGTTGCACATCACACAGATTCATGTCCATTGCTTTATATATGGTTTTCTATGACCTTGTGGTAAGTCCTCATGGCAATATTCTCCAGGATTTGCCATTTGCTGCATACTGCAAAGTGAATGAAGGGAACCAGCCTAACATTTGAGCTGGTCAAGTGCAGGTTGGCAAGGCCGGTGGTTTGAAATGGAAACAAATGTCTGAGAAGGTGAGTTCAAGTACTCTATGGTTTCTTGAAGCATGGCTGAGATTAACCATTGAGGAAAGGAATCTGATGTGCATAATGTTCCGATCTCTGGTGTAGGAATAGATCTCCAAATTAAATGATTCTCCTCAAGTAAAACATATGGTTAACACTGATTATGGGCTCCACGTACAGTCTGATAGTACTCTGTTCTTTGGTGTAGGAATAAATCTCCATATTAGATGATTCTCCTCAAAGAAACATGTGTTTATCACTGATTATGAGCTCCATGTACAGTCTAACTGTTTCTGACAGGTGAAATGATGCTGACATGCAGGAGAAAGCTCCTTTTAATGAAGAGGCGCTTCAAAGGAAGGCAACCTATGAAATGGCATTGGCAACTTACAAGAAAGGCTCTTCCAAGGTTGTTCCTGACCAAGCTCAATTGTAACTGTTGTGATAGACACAGTTTGCAAAGGTCATGCCATTTTAACATGCCCTTTTCTTTTCTCGTTACAGACAGAGGAGGCGGAAGAGGAAGAAGTATCTGCAGGATCAGAGGATGTGGAGGATACAGGAGAGGTGGTATGTGAAAATTGTTAAGTCTCTTTGTTCAAAATTGTACAGGACAATGTAGCAATGGTTAGGCATTAGCTCAAGGAGGTATGTTCTGTGATAGTGTTTTGTGTAGGTTCTACCTCTGACAACATGCTTCTTATTTATGTGCATATAAGCTTATGTTTTTCTTTGGGGTAACAGGATGTAGATGATGCTGATGAAGAGTGATCAAGGCCTCCAAGCTGCATGTGTGATTCTACCTCTTGTCCACTATGTTGGCAATTCCCTTCAAGCCCTCTAGAACAAGTCATAACGCTTTGGGCATTTCAATTCCAAGCCTCGTATTCACTGTTGAAAGAGGCTATGATTTTTTCTCCACTGTGGAAGTCTCCTCTTGTGGATTCCTAGTACTGCTTCCACAAGATGTTGACACTTGTCATGAGTTTGGAAAGGATGTAACATCTGAGATTTGTAGTGAAATTCCCACCTGCTGTGGCCAGAGGATGTCAACTGGTCTTCATTCTAGTTGTAGACCAATGTACACAGCTATGCTTTTGACTGACTTCTAATGTGCATCATTTTGATTGATGGATAGCACTGACAAACTTCAATGTGTGTTGAGAATAAGTCTGTGGTTGCCTAATTATTTTCTCTTATTTGAGGACTTCTCTTATGCTCTGTTGGGGGTAACATGGTTCTAACTTGTTAGGCCTCATTCTCTATTGGTTTGTCATTTGTTCATTCATCTCTTGTTATCATGTAGTGATCCAGGAAGGCAATGGGATAACCATGACATGACAGTCGAGCTGATTCCAGGTTGATTGGCACTCATGGATTTCCTGGATCACTAATTGGTGACTAGTGGTTTAAAAAGTCAGTGGGAGGTGGCCTTGGCAGCAAATGGGTGGACAAGTTTCAGTAACAAGCACCACCCATTTGCTGTTTAGGTTGTTCAGAGTTCTGCTCCCATGAAAATCTCATCCGAAGAGAATACCAAAAGCTTGAACCTTCTAAAAGGTTCTGGGTTGTCAGGAAGGTAATTTCTGCACATCATTTGTGGTTCTCTCTCTCTTCAGAGAAGTCTTCTTCATGGGTTTCACCATCCTGTGTTCATGTCTGTGTGTGGGATATTCATTGTGAGCAAATTGTGGACACTCTCAGGTCATCAACCCTGGCATCTTTGGCAAAGCATCCTGTATTGAATGGAGAAAGATCTACTCACTTTGTTGCCATAGCCATGTCTTGATAATAAGAAAACTTCAGGAAGGTTTTAAAGTTTTGCTGCTAAGCTCACTGATGCCAACCTCCGGTATCAGCCACATCTCTTCAAGCTTTTGCCTTCAACTCTACAGCCAAAAACCTTGTGGAAACTGCAGCAGGACATAGCAAAAGACCGCTTCCATCCTAACAAAAACCTCCAGCGAGTGATGATTTCTTTTAAGTTTCCATCTAAATTAAATCTTTGCAACATCGGAGCTTGTAATTCCTGAACTAGTAAGTGAAAACCCCCTTTTGTGCTCAAAAACGCTTGCTTTCGGAAGCTCGGCAAGCGCAGGTGTCACCGGCATCGAATCCCACTGATTCTCTCCCTTTTCGACTTCTTTGCCCTACACTCCGGCAAAGTCGAGATGGAAAATACGGTGTTTGGATGATTAAGGCCTCTTTGTGTGTGCGCAACGAGAGCGAGAGAGAGTTCCGCTTGCAGAGATAAAGTTCTGGTCCGAGTTACAACGATGGCCTCCTTGATGCGTCTCGTTACCTTAATTCCTTCTTATGCTTCTTCAGGCGGGGGCGAATTCGGTGATGCTGCTGTCGCAGCGCAGGATTTCTCTGCACTTCTGCAGGTCGGCTGCAACAACAGAAGAAGCTCTAGGTGTGCGAAGGAACTGGGATCGTCTTTGAAATGGAGCTCGTCCTCTTCTTTTCGTCTCACTCCCCATTTGTCTTCGGTCTCTTCTGTGAGCTCTGGCGCTTCTTCTCAACGGCGACTAGCTCTTGTATGCATGGTGCTTCCCACAGGGTACACGTTTCCCTTTTGCCTCTTGACCTCAAAACCTATTCTAGTCTGGAGTTTACATTCAAGGTGAAACGGCGATGTTCATATTCTGTAAATGTGCAAGAACGTTGAACTCCAATGACGTCTCCTCATTCTCTTCAGAGAATTTTTCTAGACAATTCTGTTTGTTGCTTGTCTTGAGCCCCACCTTGGCGTTTCTAGAACAGAGGCTTCAAACTGTTACTCGCTGGTTGTGAGAGCTTTTCGTTGTCATAATTTCAGTATACCTAAAAGGGCTGTGCCTCAATCTTAAGCTCCAGAAGTTAATGATTGCAACATTGCAGAAACTTAATTTTGGTTGTTATAGAGGAATTTTGGACTCAGAAGGTAGTGAGTGCATCATGACTGCATTTGGTGTTTTGAGTATCTCAAAGGTCAGTACTGTTTGCATGGTGAAGAAGTTTATGACTGTGAAGTCACAGGAGCACTGGAATCCAGGAGTCCAATGGTTATCTGGACTCTTTAAACCCTTAATCTTCGTGTGTTGCAATGAAGATTTTTCTAGTTTTGGAGCTGTCAACTCTCCTTCTCCAGTTTTTTGAAGTATTTTGCGGTGTCATGGTGTTCCAGGTCTGGTGTACTCTGTCGTTTGGAGAGAAAAAATTGTTCTTTCTTGCAGGCCATATTGGATAAACTAGGGTTTGGTGGTATTCAAAAGTTAGGTCATCAAGGAAGGGCATATAGTATCACCTCTAGCCAAAGGTATATAAATTACTGTTAGTCTCAAAGGCTTGCCCTCTCCCGCTCAACATTGATTCTTTGCTTCATGTCTTGCAGAAATATTGAAAGGACTTCTAGCAAAGACCATCCAGCGTAAGTTCAAAACACTTGTCTTGTGCATTCTCATGTGCATACAACATAGGATAGGTACAGTGTGGGACGGAGCTTGAGAGAGCTCCTTTAGTTTTTAGGGTTTGGGAACTGCCTACGGTATGTAACTCCTGTTTGATGTGTGCACTACAATAAGTTGACCTGGTTGTCCATCTGTCATTGGATGTGAGGCAGATGGGAAGCTCGTGCAGTGAAATCTTTCAGTATGTCAGAACTGGAGGCTCGTAAGTTAAAATATCCCACAACTGGAACAGAGGCTCTTCTCATGGGTATCATGACAGAAGGTGAGTTTTGCATATGGTGTTTTCTGTTTATGCTGGTTGTCACATGCAATAGTGGGATGCCTGCAATTCATGGTTATGTTTAGAGGAAGAGCTTTGAGCTGTCAGGGGCCAAGATGTTCATACTTTATTCTGAAGTTGTGGAAGGGGTGGGAGGCAGGCACAAGTGAAGCAGCAAGGTTCTTGCGCAAAAATGGATTTACCTTATCTGGAGTGCGTGAAGAAATAGTGAAGTTGCTTGGCAAAGCTGATATGTACTTCTTTAGCCCAGAACATCCACCACTCACAGAGTCTGCCCAAAAGGCGCTCAATTGGGCTACTGATGAGAAGAACATTCCTGGTAACTGTTTCTAATCCCCATATTCTGATCAAGAAGTTGCTTCTCAAGCATCTATGTTATATGAGACATTTCCTTGGTGAAGATTCTTCTGAATGTCTTTAGTTGGAAGGAATTCTTTGAGAGAGAGAATCAAGAGCATGCAATGAAGAGCATGTTTGTTGCTCTTCTCTACCTGAGGTTGTCAGTGAAGGTTTGGATCTTCAGACAAATGAAGTTCCATATTAAGGAGTACAGTTTGAAGAATCACATCTGTGGCCAAAGGGATGGTCTGAACCATGTAACCAAGAAATATTGTGAAGTGATGTTTATGCTTACAGATTTGTATGTCAGCACTTTCTGAATTTGCATAATTGAATGATGGCACTCCTATGCATCTATTTGTATATGGATGGTTGCAGTGTTGCTGATTCATGTGGCTGTCACGCAGCTGGACAAAAGGAGTTGAGCACATCGATGCTGGTGCTTGGGATATGGGCTCAAAAAGGTTCAGATGGGCAAAAAGTACTTGCAGCTCTAGGGTTCGATGATGACAAGGCTTCAGAGCTTGCTGCATCTGTAAGTAGCTTGGTTCAACATTGAAGTGATGAAGAATTTCTCGAGGTTTGATGTGCTGATGATGCTTTCTAACCTACTGTATATAGTAAGGCTTCTCAAGTAATTCCATCTTGATTTTCTCCACCCATGTAAGCCTAACACAGAAAGATCTGCCCTAAGTTAAGACTGCAGTTTTGCAATGGAATAGTATCTCTATTCATCAGAACTGAAGAGTCTCATTTGTGAAATATCCAGCATCCTCTGGTGTATACTACCCTTGGATGAAACATTTGCACCAGGAACAAGTTTTTGCTGTGGAATGTGCATAGAACTTTTATGAGGTTACTCTTGCTTCTATTAAGTGTGAGCAATTTCCATGGTTAAGTTTTGCATCAAATGGCATCCACTAATAAAGATTGGGTGCTTGTTATTCTTCTGCAGATGAAAAAGCCAGTGGGTACAGGAAGCAGTTGATTAGTGAATTTTGCTCTTCAGCACAAGTTTAGGATGGATGGTCTCATAGGAAAAGAGCTGTAATTTGTCCTCACTTTTAGTAGAAAACAATGGTTTCATTTCCTTTGTTGATCTCAAGGTCATTTCAACTTTGGTGGGATGCACAATGTTACAGTACATGACTACTTACTTGAGTAGTTTGGAGGGGGTCTGCTTTGAAAGATAAAGCACATCTTCTGTATGGATGGGACAGTTGTTAGAATGAAAGCTGCTGGTTCTTTCCCCACTTTCAAACATATTCTCTTATGAGGAGCTTCTCCTCAACATGGTAATGTACCATTAAAAGTGGGGTGTGAGAATCTCTGTCATTCTGGCCACTGAGGGTGTTTTCACGTGCAGTCCAACTTTTTAGAGACCTAGTGCTGCTCAAGGACTGCAAAACTAAGGTATGCAAGAGTCTTGAAATCCTAAAAGTCCAACATAATCTAATCAAATGTCAAGCACAAATAGAAACAGGGTGATCAACCTAGTCTGGTGAAAAAAATCTTAATTACATGTGTCAAATAAAAATGGATTCGGAGGGAAATGACATGATGACATGCTTCCTGATAAAAAGAAATGCAGTTTCATCCATCTCGTTGCACAACTTGCTTCATGCTACTGGTGATGGGTTTATGTCCTTGGTTTTGTGTTTTCTCCTCTTAGGGCTCCCCATTGTGTGTTCTGCATTTTAAGGTGTGGTCTTTTGTTTGGACTTCAGTCCTTTCTTTTTTCTTCTCTTGTCCCATTGCCAGGTGTTTTTCCTTTATTTATTTTTTTAGTTTGACAACTTCCCGCATGCAAACACTGAACAGGTGGACACTGTGATCAGTCAATGAGTGCTTATCATTGATGTTTTGCTTTCTATTATTGTCTTCTTCTTTACCTCTCTATCATTGAATGTCTACTTTTTCTCCAGTAGAATTAATGGCTTTTCTTTGCCTGGAAAATTTTAGCAAAATTTTGCCCTCAAAACAACCTTTAAAAAAAAATGTTCTGTTGCAAATTCTCTGTTTTTGGAGAAAAAATCACCTAATTTTTGAGAAAATATGAAAATTTGAGGAAAATTTCATGGGATTTTCACACAGTTTTTAGTTTGGGGACTGCTTTTTGTCAGTTTTCTACAGTTTGGACAGTTTTCTACAAATGTGTTGCTAATTAATGCTAAATCTTTTTTGGAATGATTACGATTGATGTTACATCAGAAAGCTGGAAAATAATAATACGTAGTAATACTTAATAATGAGAGTGAAATAACCATCTTGAATTTCATGTTTGGTGTTTATTGCAATTGGATTCGTGCTTAGCCATAGTCACTTTGATGCGTTTTGGATCTTGATGTGTCTCAGGTTTATTCTTTGTTTTGGAATTGTATCCTTGGAAATGGATACTTTGTATGTAAGTTTATTGATTTTTTTGATTTTTGGAAACTAAGGTGTTTTTTGGGATAAATTTGTCTTCTAGTGTAAATTTAAATCAGTGTTTTTTGAAACAAATTTGTGATGTAGCTAAGGTGGCTATCATTACCAAAAAAGTTTAGCCAAATGTAGCTATAAATGAATTATGAAAGTTGAAAATGATACGTATAGAAATCTGGCAATTTTTCTGATTAGTTTTGAAATATGGCGATAGAAAAACATTTCATCAAGTCTCGAAATTTCGCCAATGAAGTATGCAGCCTGGTTTTCTTCTTCGTAGTGGATAAACAAAAAAAACAAGCTCGCGGAATTCAAGGATGGTGAATATTCGCCGAAAAAGGAAGTTTCCCGAAATTGGGAAAAATCGCTAAGTTTTGACGCCGTAGAAGTGCGAAGTTCGAGGATTTGCGGAGACGATGGACGTCGTGGTACGGCAAGCGGCTCCATGTTTTCCTTCTCGTTGTCTTGGTCAATGACGAACAGTTCCCGCAAGACACGAGTGAATGAATAGTAATCGCTATCAAAGAAAGTACTACGACCCCCAGAAAAGATGTTAGCGGTTTTCGTCAAGTTGTCATAGGTACTTAGAGACATGCAAAAGACTTTTGCCTCTTTTTCTTTTCTATCTCGATTTTCCTTTCTTTTTGAACCAGTCTCATCTGCTCGATTTGTTGGATCTGCAAAAGATTTCGTCAGTCGCCTCGGTTGTTGGGTCGGTGCGAAAACTCCCTCTTTGTGATGTAAGGTACTAGGCATCGAATTTGTCTCCGCCAAAATTTCCACCGTTTCTTGCTTGGTGGGTGTTTCCAACAGACCTTTTGCAAAAATTAAAACAGAATTTTGATCGATACATGCACCTTTCCACGAATTTCTTGCTGTTGGGCTGTTTTCCAGAGTTCGAAGGTGCTTGGGTTTCACGATACCAGTGAAATTGTAGAGAGAGAGAGAAAAAAAAATCAGTTTCCTGTCAAAAGTAGCGTGTGCACTTTTCATGTTTCATGGTGGGTTTACGGTTTTACGGAATGCTTGAAAGCTCGAGAAGAATGCAAGGGAAAAGCAAGCAGAGTATGTGATGGATGCATGGAGGTGTTGGCAGTTTGCATCTCTACTTTGTGGGCTCTTCAAGAGCGCCGCTATGCAGTTGTGTATTTTACGGTCAGAAGGTTCATGAGGACGATGCTTCGGTTACTCTTGCGTGCTACGGCAAGATACTCCATTTGACGCCCAGAAGGTATTGTGGGTTTTGCGGACTTCTCTTCCAGCTTCTTTGGCAATTATTTTCAGCCGCTGAATTCTTTCCTCTGCAGTGGATCCCATTTTTTTGGCAATTTTGTACCTAATTTTCCTCCATTCCTGTTGGTGAAATCTTCGAGTCATGGTTGTGAGGATGGCTTTTCGTCAAAGTCTTCCTCCTTTGTCAAATTAAGACAAATTGTTCATCACACTTCAAAACCTAATAAGCTTCCAAGTTGTCTTTCATTGTGGTGTCTTTTGCACAGGAGGTCTCAGTGTTAGCTTTGGGGGTTGCAAGAAAGATGGTGGTCAAAGAAGTTTTGCCTTCCAGGGTTTGGTAGTTTCAAATTTGCATGTGAAAATGTGCACATGCATTTTGAGGAGATTGTATGAGGAAAGACAAGGTATCTCTGTGTAGGACCCTTGCCTGAATAGATGCCCTTCTCCCAGAGAAACAAGATGCCACCAAAGTTTGCTCCCCTGAAATTTTTTATGTTGAAGGCAACAGTCCAGCCTTCTCTTATATGGATTTGTCTTGCATTCTGTTTTCAGGTTTGGGGATGAAGGCTGTTGTTGATTATGGAGATGGCTGCTATCTGGATAGGCTCCAATTGTGGGCCAGTTCAAGAAGTGAAGGATAATGGCGATGATGGTGAAGATGGTAACGAGTCTTCATTGACTGGCTATTCTGGCTTGGACTTCATGAAGGGTGAACATCGTTTGGTGTTGGTTTGGTTTCCCATGAGGTTTCTCTTGGTCAGTTGCTAGAGCAATATGTCAATAGCTTGACAGAGAGAATTCCACAGGTGTTATCATGATGAAACTTGCCAATTCTTGCTGTGTCTGTGGACTTCAAGACTCAAAGAAATAAAAAGCATCAAACAGGCACCTCACATTGAGAAATCAATGAAAGACAGGTATCATCTGCGTGCACAAATTGTTTAGTTGGAAAACCAATTCCATGCTATTGTTGGATGTCTTGGGGTGGAGAGTTGCTGTGTTGGCTGTGCTTTTGCCAAACAGCTATGGTCATGTGAAGTGGGTAGTGTGTAGTAGCAAGGAAAGTACTGTATTGGACTGAGTATGCAGAGCATTGGAGGGAAAGTTACACTATACCATAAGCTCAAGTAAGGTCAAGCTTGTCTAAAATGGCTTCTTGGTCTGGTTCATCAATGTGGAGTTATTTTCCTTAGTAGTGGTTGGCCATCTTGAACACAGTGCTATTGTATGCTGATTAATTGTTTCACTATTGATGAATAGGCATCAAGTCCTTAACCTCAGTCTAAACCTCATGTCTAATGACATGAATACTTGCAAGACCCTCCATGTATGAGGCAAGTGCAAGTTGTTTCTACTGGTTAAATCACAGCCCCTCACCTTAACATGTTCTTAGGTTCTATCTGTCAGAGGAGAGAAAACTATCTTTCAAACAGTCATGGATTCTGAATTCTGTTGTCTTGAACAGCAGCAACTAGAAAGTGGGTTAGTACCAATGTAAAAACAAGTGTATCAACCGTCTTCATAGTGGATACATAAGTTGGGGGGACACTATTTAGTGCCTTCCTCAAGAATCAGGTGTTGTGATCAATTCCTGTGAAATTGCACAGCATGGGTGCAAGACAAGCAACTGCATCATTGCAGCTTGTCCAGAGGTAAGGCTGCTGGGCTTTAATGGAAAATTCTCATTTTGTGGTGCTAGTAAACTTGTGTATGGTTTTAATGGATAACTGTAGCATTTCTCAACAGTTCAAGTAGATGTATAGGTACTCAGTCATAATGGACCACATTAGAATTGCAAGTGTAAGTTGCTTTGCTGATAGCATAGTGATGCTGAATCTTTATGTGGTCCATTTCATGCTAAAGCCTAGAGTTAATGGAAGCTGCTCAAAGAACTAGAGGTAATAAATTATGCTGTAAATATGTGTTAAGCTTGGGTTGCATGACAAAGAAAGCTGCTTTCTCAATTATCAACAGCATGTGTTAAACACTTCTGGTTTGACTACTCCAGGTTCAAATACAGCAACAACTCATCTCTA